>RRZU013015853.1_pt1 | contig 10131 bp, 4 predicted proteins | sample 2165561 | NCBI WGS metagenome assembly RRZU01 (sample SAMN10456909, study PRJNA506462) | wastewater metagenome | isolation source: wastewater sludge | place: USA: Moscow, Idaho
ACCGGTTATTCTTCTCTAACTTATCTGAAACGTTTTCCCATTGATAAATTAAAAATTGACCAAAGTTTTGTGCACGGTTTGGCTTGCGATCCTAATGACCGTGAAATCGCAGCTACCATTATTGCCATGGCGCGAGGTCTTAAACTCGATGTGCTGGCTGAAGGCGTGGAATCCAAGGAACAATTGGACTTTTTGAACCAGCATGGCTGTGATTATTACCAGGGTTACTTGTTTCACCGACCCGTACCGGCCCGGGAACTTGAGGCATGGTTCCGTGACAAGGAGAGTAATCAAGTCCTACAAGAAACCTTGAGTGCAAAGAATGAAAGATGACTGATAAAAATATGCTGTATTACATCCATGATCCCATGTGTAGCTGGTGCTACGCATTCAGCCAAAGCTGGACTGCATTACAACAAGATCTGCCGCGAGACATAGGGATTGTTTACCTCGCGGGCGGACTTGCACCGGATGCCACCGAACCGATGCCGCTCGCAACGCAAAAAATGGTGCAGCAGGCATGGCAACGCATCGAGCAAACTGTTCCTGGGGTGCGCTTCAATTGGGATTTCTGGTCGCATAACACACCTATTCGTTCAACCTATCCGGCCTGCCGGGCTGTTCTGGCAGCCAAAAAACAACGCGCGAATGCTGAGGCGGAAATGATACGTGCTATACAGACTGCATATTATCAACGAGCGAAGAATCCATCACTACCAGAAACCTTGCAGGCGTGCGCCCACGAGATCGGATTGGACGCGCAAATTTTTATCGAAGATTTGAGGAATCCTGCGATAGAAAGTGAATTGCAGCAGCAAATTCAACAGGCAAGAAGCCTGGATGTTTATTCTTACCCCTCCCTGCGGCTGGTGCACAACCATATTGTGTCTCCCATCGCCATCGATTATCTGAATCATCGCGCTATGCTGGATGAAATAAGAGCTATCAGACTCGAAAAGTAGTCGGGTTTCTTCACTTCCTGAGATTAATTCAAATTCACTTTTTTTAATAGCGAGTGGTTGGGAATCGTTGCATATGCCTGATTGAGTCTTTTAGTGTGTTTTCTCCTGCTTCCAGCCTAATCCAATCATAGTTCAAGAAATTAAAGTATTGATGCGCCCCTGTCGTAAAGCAAGGGGGAAATTTATTCGAGTTATTCGTTAAGATCACAATAATAAATATTTTATATGACAAGCCATAGAATTTCTTTCAGAAAATATTTTCTATTGTGAAATGAATTAGTTATTAGAGCCACTGAATGAGATACCTGTTTTATTTTCAGCGCACAAGTTCATAAGAAAGATTTTTATATTGAGTAAAAATGAAATATGACTTCGCGTTGGATTAGTTGACATCAAATATAAAAGAGGCCTTCCACATGAAAAAAATCATATTGCTTGCGCTTGTTTCGTCGATCATTTATGCCTCTTTTTTTTCAGAAAAAGCCCGGTTGGACAGGGAAGTTGATCGCTTATGCGCGATCGACGGGGGTATCAGGATGTATGAAACGGTAGAGCTGCCGCCGGATAAGTTTGATAGTTGGGGAGAAATTAACTTTTACCATCCGACTCAGGGTGAAAATACGCTCGGGCCGGAATATCTCTATCAATGGGATATTTATTATTATAAAAAGGGTGATCCTGTTTTGCAGGGGGCTCAGGAAGCTTCAATGAGACAGGATCATATCAAGATTATCAGAAGAACAGATATGAAATTATTGGGGGAATTTGTGAAATATCACAGAGCAGGAGGAGATTTGCCTGGCCCTTGGATGCCTTCTTCATATCATTGCCCTGCCAGATCAAAAGCAAATGAAAGTATATTTTTTAGGAAAATTTTTTTAAATCTATTGAGGAGAACGTCGAATGAATAATATCAGCACATATTTTTTGCAAGCTGAATTATCGCAAGCAGCATATGGTACGTTCTCAGGAAAAACAATACGCACAATCGAATTAACTGAAAATGATGTCAGCATGTCTACGTCTCAAGCCGCCGCTTTTACAGAAAAATGGCAAGTTGCAGATCAATATACAGATCCAATCACCGGAGTTTCAGCCACTGTTTTTGAAGCAAAAGAAGGTGGCGCTAAATATCTTGCGATACGTGGAACTGAATTTTCAGGTAATGATTTACTTACTGATGGAATATTGGCTTCAGCAATACCTCCGTTTCTCAATCCTCAATTTATTGCACTCAAATTACAGATAGATGCTTGGTTGAGTGATCCCAATGTACTACAGAATCACAGTTTTACTGTTAGTGGTCACAGCTTGGGAGGGTATTTGGCTTCATCTGTCAAGCAAGTCTATTCGCAAGTTTCGGATGTTTATCTCTACAATGCACCGGGAGTCAGTGGTTTGCAGGGTAATTTGGCGGATGCGGTGAGTGGCGTTTTTGGCATAAGAAGCATAGCAGCCGATAACATTTGGAACATACGCGGTTCCGAGGGTTTTCCTATCATTGCAGGTCTAGGTTATCAACTTGGTTCGTCTGTCAGTATCCAAACAGAAGCATCGGCCAATAATCACAGCATTAGCCTGTTAACCGATGCTTTGGCTGTTAGTTCAGCCTATTCCCGGCTGGTGCCGAGTCTGGATCAAGAGCAGCTGAGCAAACTGATCGATGCCTTCGGCTCTACCAAGGATATGGCTGGAGCATCCAACGGTAAAATGCTTGAATCCGCGCTTGATGCCTTGCGCACCATTTTACTAAATCCTGCGGATGGCAGCATGGTGCTGGGTGACAATCAGAAGACGGAAATGGGTAATCGTGACATATTTTATACCAATCTTTATGAGTTACAGAACAGCATGCAAATTAAAGATTCTGTGGGCAAAGCTCAGTTGGCATTGTTACATGACCTATCCGCCAGCGATATTATTACCAGGATCGAGAGCGATAGTCAGCAAGGTCTGGCAGCGCGCTTTGCACTGGTGGCGCTCAATCCTTTCATTCTTGAAGGAGCAGACATTGATTATGGTGTTTTCAACGCTAACGGTGCGCTTGATCGCTTCAGTCCGGAGAGTGGCTCGGGTGCGCTGACGTCAGCATACTTGGTGGATCGCATGGCGATGTTGATGCGCAAGAACTGGTTCAATATCGAGGACAAAAATCCGCTGGATTCGACAGTCACGTTTAGCTCAGGCAATCATAGCTATCAAAATATTAATGATTACTATGAAGATACGGCTACGGGCTACAAGATTTCACAAGGTGAGTTATCAGGCAGTACACCACGTTATTTTTTTGGTGGCGACGATGTGGATAATCCTGCAGCATCGGCTGCTGAAGATCACTTTTATGGCGGCGGTGGGGATGATACGCTGAAAGGTCTTGAAGGCAATGATTATCTGGAAGGTGGCGCAGGTTTAGATACTTATATAATCAATCCTGGTGACGGTGTAGATACCGTGCTGGATACGGATGGGGCTGGAATTGTTCAATTCGGTTCCGTGATCGCGCAGGGCAGAAGTGGTGTGACCAACAATAAAGATTGGATAAGAATCGGCGACACATGGACAGACCAGAACAATGATTTGGTTTATTTGCTTGTTGCTCAAGACAACGGTACGTATGATTTGTTCGTAAGTTTTGTTGGCGCCAGCGGCAGCGCCAGGGCTCGGATAAAAAATTGGAGCGACGGCAAGCTTGGCATAACGCTTGGCGATAACGCAGCTGCCGAAGCACCGGAATTGGGTCGTATCATCCTAGGCGATCTGGAGCCCGAGAAACCAATTGATTATGACGAGTTTGGTAATGTTGTTGTGGGTGCGGAAGAACAAACGGATCGTGAAGATGTGCTGTATGGAAGTGCCGGGAATGATCATATTCGAAGTCTCGGTGGTGATGACGAAGTCGATGGCAAGGACGGTAAAGACCGTATCGAGGGCGGAAGTGGAGAAGATATCCTCGCCGGAGGTAAAGATGACGACATCATACTGGGAGGCACCGATAGTGACATCATCAGGGGGCAACTGAACAACGATAGGCTTTATGGGGAGACCGAGTATACTTTGGATGCTGCTTATGCACTGAGTAAAATCCAGACTGGGAACGGGGAAAGAGGCGATCTACTTGATGGCGGTGCAGGCAATGATACGCTCATTGGTAATGCTGGCGATGACATTCTCATGGGTGGTACGGGTAAAGATATTTTGATAGGTTTAGGTGGGAACGACACGATTGAGGGCGATAGAAATATCGAATCAGTTGGTCGCGACTGGAAAGTTAATCGTACAACAGACAAGAAAGATGATGTTACTACCTATAATCGGAAATATAACTTCGGAGTGTCACTTGCAGAAGTTGCGATAGTAGCAGGTGATGACGATGTCATTTCCAGCGGCGCTGGAAATGATTGGATTTTTGCGGGGGGTGGTAACGATTCAATTGATGCAGGCGCCGATAATGATCTGATTTTTGGTGATGCAGGCAACGATACCATCCTTGGACAAGATGGAGACGATGCTGTTATAGGCGATAATTATCATTCTGGTTTGGATGCATCTTTGCATGGTAATGATTATTTGAGTGGCGGTAACGGTAACGATCTGCTGATTGGCGGAGGAGGCTCCGATTATCTGGTAGGTGGCGCAGACAGAGATATACTAGTTGGCGATGACAGTGGAATTACCTTGCTGTATCAAGGCGACGATTTTCTCGATGGAGGCACAGGTGAAGATCAGCTTCTTGGTGGAGGCGGTAACGATACGCTCATTGGCGGCGCAGGGAATGATGAGTTATATGGCGGTGCGGGTGATGATATTTATATCGATGTCGAAGCAGGTGATTTTATCAACGATCTGGTAGGCCATAACACCATTCTTCTGGCGGAAACCGGTAGCAGCGATACATTGATAGATTCTTTGACTCTAAGTAGTGAACCTCAAGAATTTCTAGCTAATTTAGATGCCGCATCTTCGGATACGCTATCAGATGTGACATGGATAGGAAATAGCAGCATATTGCGCATTACCTTGGGAAATGGGGGAGTGCTTGATCTGCAAGACGCTCTTTACGGTATGAATGCACAACTTCAATTTGATCATGGGAACAGTTCAATTGATTTGGAAACCTGGGCGAGCGAGAATTTGCGCGAAGCAGTGGTTCTGGATCTGTCATTCTTTGAGGGTAGCTCAATCGTTCAAGCTTATGGCGGTGCAGGCGCTGATTTGATTCAGGGTAACCTGAATAACAATACCCTCAAAGGGCATGGCGGTGATGATTATCTCTTCGGTGACGCCGGTGATGATCGTATGGTTGGTGGAGCAGGTAATGACACGCTATTCGGACAAACTGGTAATGATACTCTGCAGGGCGATATTGGTGCTGATCACTATGCAGGTGGCAGTGGAGCTGATATTTATGTGTTTAATCGCGGAGACGGCACTGATAGTATTGCTTCAGCGAATAGCGAGGAAGCAGCTGGTGATGAAGTTCATTTAGGCGCGGGTATCATTGCCAGTGATCTTCGTTTCTTTGAATTGGCGGATGGTAGTCTACTTATGCGTATTGCAGGTAGTCAAGACAGTATCCTTTTCCAAAGTTGGTTTACTGAGGGGAGCAATGTGGCGGCATTGCGTTTTGACGATAATTCGCTGATGAATGCTAGCGAAATGAGCTCACTTGCAGCAAATATTTTTGGTGGAACGATGGCTGACGACGTCTTGATCGGAACGACTTCCGATGATCATATTGAAGGCTATGCAGGTAATGATATTTTGGATGGTAACGCTGGCAATGATCTGTTGGTGGGTGGCGATGGTGATGATACCTATCTACTTGGCTGGACTTTACTGGGTAGCGATACGGTGATGGAATCGCCAACCGGCGCGAGCATTGTCGTATTGACGGGAGGTACATTACTTGTTGATCTGCGCCACGAGCGTGCCGGAGATGATTTGACTTTAGCATTGCGTGGCGGTGGGGCGACATTAACAATCAAAGATTATTACGTATCGCAGCAGACCTGGGTGATCCATACAGAAAATAACGTGGCGGTTGGAATGGCTGATTGGCTGACCTGGCCTGAGCCCGCCATCGATATTGCGCAATTGCAAACGGATTTTCTGGATGCGGTGCGCGCTCAGTGGTCGAATGATCTGCTTAGTAATACAGGCGACTCGCATTACGGATTGTATACGCGGGTGGATGAAACGACCTATCGTGCTAATTTGGTATCCGTGTATGAAGCGAATATCGTCGTGCAACGTTTTACATTGCTCGAGAATTCTGCTGACACGCCTCAAATTCAGCGCCAATCTTATGACAGTGATTCTTCCTTTTCCACGGTCGATATCTTTGATATTTCGCCTACTATGCCTCCGACAGCCACTCCTTCAGGGGTGCAGCAATTTATTCCCTTTTCTGAATGGTACGAATTTTACAAACAAGGGATTCCGGTTGGTGTGACAAGCATCAATGGCATGACTCTTGTATACGAAAATGGTGTGATTATTGGTTTCATAACGAATAATGAGACCCCGGCACCACCCGATATGATTCAACATTACTGGCAAACCACAGAGACCATCAACACGCATATTGAGCGTATTCAAGGTGGCGACAGCGATAATGCAATTGAGGGTTACAAAAGCAGTCGGTTTTCGGATGAGATATCGTTAATCGATGGTGGTGGCGGGAATGATATTCTCTATGCGCCTGGTATTCCTTGGCTCAGCAACGAGGTGGCATATTTTACCGATACCGAATCACGTATCGGTGGGTTTTCCTATGGGAACACAGGAAATGATATGCTGTATGGCGGTTACTACAAAGATACGTTGGTCGGTGGTGACGGGATTGATTTTCTGGACGGCAAGTTCAGTCAAGACACGTATGTCATGCTCAGTGGTGAATCAGGGGTAGATACGATTTGGGACACAGGAGTGCAACTAGCGCATTGGTGGGCTTATTCCAGCAATGCTATTTACGCTAGGCTGACTCAGGAGTTAAAGCCTATAGCGCAAGATATGCTCCGTCTGGTAGGCATTAATCAGGAAGATATCGTCTTTGCATGGGGACAACGTGTTGTCGAGGGAGTGCGAGGGCGAATTGAGTTAGAAGATGCACTATACACCCAAACCATGCATGCTACGCTGACCGTGATGTGGGCAGGTGGTGGCGTCGAAATCGTGCTGCCAAATTCGACCGATCTGCCTGGCATGGGGTTGGAGCGGATTCAGTTTGGTGACGGTACGGTATTGACAATAGCAGAACTGATCGCGCTTGCTGGCCCTGTGCCTAACCTTAATGCGCAGGAAATGGACAATAACATTATTGGCAAAAATGAAAATGATGTGATTTGGGGTGAGGGTGGGAGCGATACGCTTGATGGCGGCGCGGGCGATGATTTTTTAAATGGCGGGACAGGTAACGATACTATGATGGGCGGCACCGGTAATGACACCTATTTATTTGGCAAGGGTTCCGGTCAGGATACGATCAATAGTTATGACACGACTGCCGAAAAAGTTGATATGGTGCAATTTGATTATGGCGTGCTTCCTGATGAAGTACGCGTCAGCCGTTTCGGAGATAACCTGGTACTAACCATTATTGGTACCGGAGATACGCTCATTATCCAGAATTACCTGGAAAATAATGGCGCGACCTCTTTTTCAGTCGAAGAGATCAGGTTTAATGAGGATAGTAGTGTTTGGGATTTGGCAATAGTGAAAGCCAAATTGGCAAATAATCAGGCTCCCAATTTGCAGGCTGCACTCTCAGATCAAGAGATTGTCGAAGGTGAGAGGTTCAGCTACGCAATAAATCCCAGCGCATTTGTCGATCCGGATGGCGATGCGCTCATTTACAGTGCGATACTGCCAGATGGAAATCCTTTGCCGTTATGGCTCAGTTTTGATGCGGCAACACGTACGTTCAGTGGCACACCTAATACCTCAGGTAAATTCAGCGTGATTGTGACAGCAAAAGATACCGGTAATCTGACAGCTTCTGATAGTTTCGAAATCAATGTCAGTAGCCCGAATATGACGGTCAATGGCACATCGGGTGCGGATACGCTCAATGGAGGCAATGGAAATGACACGCTTAATGGCTTGGCGGGTAACGATGTTTTAAACGGTAATGCAGGGAATGATTGGCTCGATGGTGGGAGTGGAATTGATACGATGGCCGGGGGTGTAGGTGACGACACTTATCGGGTGAACAGTTTTGGAGATGTTGTCGTTGAAATTTCTAATAACGGCAACGATACGGTAGTGTCATCAATTCCGTATACGCTCGGTGCTAACTTGGAGAATCTAACTTTGTCAGGTGTTGCAGCGATTTTTGGTATCGGTAATGCGGCTGCCAATCAAATTGCCGGAGGCGAGTCTGCAAATTTTATATGGGGTCGAGCTGGGGATGATGTTTTGTTGGGGAATGGCGGTGCGGATACTTTGTTGGGCGATACCGGCGACGATTCTTTGGATGGTGGGGTCGGCAAAGATCTGTTGATTGGCGGGACAGGTAATGATACTTATTTTTTTGGTCGAGGATATGGAAAGGATATCGTCGTCGAGAGTGATTCCACTGCTGATACATTAGATATGATTAAATTTATGCCAGATGTCAATCCAGAACAGATTTGGTTTCAGCAGGTTGGCAATAACCTTGAAGTCAGTATCATCGGTACCCAGGATAAACTGGTAATCAAGGATTGGTACCAGAGTTCGGATACTCATGTCGAGCAGTTTAAAACTGCTGGAGGTTTGGTGTTGTCGCATAGCCAAGTTGAGAATCTGGTAACTGCAATGGCGGGCCTTGAACCACCAGAGTTCGATCAAACAACACTTCCATCCGCTTACGAAAGCAGCCTTGATTCATTGATTTCTGCCTTTTGGCTATAAGGCTATTTTCTATTTTCTTGATGGTCTTGACTTAATCTTTACGGGTTTAATTTTTACTACTGTTAATGCGGGTCACCTGTTGCATAGAATCATAAAATTGGCTGCTGGCCATTCCTGGTTCATTTCTCCGATTTGCGTGCGGATATTTCAAAGCAATAAGAAATTTATTGCGCGTGTGACTACAATCCAGGTTAATTTCGCTATAATCATCAAGCTATAAAGTGGAAGGGCATGAGCGTTGATATCAACGCTGAATGCTCAACCTGGATAGGGCGTGCAAAATTTATGTAAGTAATTGTTTATTCGATTGTGGTATAGAATTTATTTTAAAGGGAGCGGTATATGAGTATGGAAAGTGAAGTTAGAATGAGGTTTGGAGGTTTTTGGAACTCCCTCATTTTACTGTTTGTGATTATTGTTTGTCTTCGTTTCTCAAGCCTAGAGCTGGCTGATGAGACCTTAATTAAAAGAATTTTTTGTGCACTACATTTGTTTTTAGGGTGTATCGCTGCGGGTGTTTTGCTGGGCATACTCAAAATATTCTTGGCATTTTCTAATCACACCTATACACGTGCGCCTGCATCGGCGAATTTTGCAAAAGGCCTTAAATATGGGATAGTTGCCGGCGGTTTATTGATATTAATTGTCGGTATATTGCAACTGCCGAATTTTCTGGGCGTGTTCCAGCCCATGATTGATGGATTGCTGGCAAAGTTAACGGCTATTTTTGCATAATAGCTATTTCTGAATAATCCAAGCGCCTGATAGCAAGTCGTAATGCTCTGTTACATCATAATCCCACCGACCGGAAATGTTAAAATTGCCATTTATTTCTGGTCGAAGTGGTAATCAAGCCCTTATAGACTGTTGAAAGACTTCTGAGTTATTGTTTTGTTACGGTATTAAAATTTTAGTTTAGCATTGCACTGTTCAGTACGGAAAATTCATTGGTTTGATTCCTCCGATATTTACCCTTCTAAAGATGTTCCTACTGGCAATGAAGTTTGACAGCTCAAGCCAGATTTGAAATCAATCCACAGTCGAATGACCAATTCGTTCTGGTGCATCTTCAATATGCGTTTCTGCATCATAAACACTCACCGATTTGATGTGGTTCCGAAATTTTTCGCGGTATTTAGTCGATCCTGAAATAACAACAAACAATTGATGTTAGGCATAAATACTCTGTTTTTGAATGATCAAAACGACCGGGAATGTTAAAATTGACACTTATTTCTGGTCGAAATGGTGATTAAAAATGCTCACAACCAGCAGC
>RRZU010849161.1_pt1 | contig 10130 bp, 10 predicted proteins | sample 2165561 | NCBI WGS metagenome assembly RRZU01 (sample SAMN10456909, study PRJNA506462) | wastewater metagenome | isolation source: wastewater sludge | place: USA: Moscow, Idaho
CAGCGCGAGGCCCACGGCATCAAGGAGCAGGAGATGACGATGACCCCGGAGGTCGTCGAGAACGTCATCGCCTGCTATACGCGCGAAGCCGGCGTGCGTTCGCTGGACAAGAATCTGGCGAAGATCGCCCGCGCCCGCGCCAAACAGATCGCTTTCGACGAGGCTTTCGCGCCCGAGATTTCGATGAAGGACGTCGAGAAAATCCTCGGCATGCCCAAGTTCCTCAAGGAGGAGTACGAAGTGGGCGGCATGACGGGCGTCGTGACGGGCCTTGCGTGGACCGAGGTCGGCGGCGACATCCTCTACATCGAGTCGGTGCTGACGCCCGGCAAGGGCAAGGTGAGCCTCACGGGCAACCTGGGCGACGTGATGAAGGAGTCGGCGACGATCGCCCACGAGTGGACGATGGCCCACTACAAGGAGTTGGGCATCGACCCCAAGCTGTTCGAAACGAACGACATCAACATCCACGTTCCCGAGGGCGCGATCCCGAAGGACGGTCCTTCGGCCGGCATCACGATGGTCACTTCGATCGTGTCGAGCTATACGGGGCGCAAGGTGAAGGAGCGTATCGCCATGACGGGCGAGACCACGCTCCGCGGACGGGTGATGCCCGTGGGCGGCGTGAAGGAGAAGATCCTGGCCGCCAAACGCGCCGGCATCACGGAGCTGATCCTCTCGGAGGAGAACCGCAAGGACATCGCCGAGATCAAACCCGAATATATCGCGGGCCTCACGTTCCATTACGTGAAGACCAACGAGGAGGTGTTGCAGCTGGCTCTGGAATAGTTTTTTCGTGATGGCGGCGAACTCTGGTGCTTCCTTCGTCGGCTTCGGCAGCCACATACCCCGTGTATGCTTCTGCCTTGCCGGTTTCACGAAGTCCCGGATTGCATCCGCCCTGACGAAAAAACGGGAGGCTGTAATTATGAATTTTGAATTCTGAATTATGAATTTTTTGGCAATCATCCCCGCGCGCTACGCTTCGACGCGCTTTCCCGGGAAGCCGCTGGCGCGGCTGGGCGGCAAGCCCGTCATCCAGCGGGTCTACGAGCAGGTCGCCGGCGTGCTGGACGATGCCGTGGTGGCCACCGACGACGAGCGCATCCGCGACGCCGTGCGGGCCTTCGGGGGACGGGTCGAAATGACCTCCCCGGACCACCGGAGCGGCACCGACCGCTGTTGGGAAGCCTACTGCAAGCAGGGCCGCGAATACGACGTGGTGGTCAACGTGCAGGGCGACGAACCTTTTATCCGTCCCTCGCAGCTGGAGGCCGTGAAACGCTGTTTCGACGACCCCGCGACCGACATCGCCACGCTCGTGAAACCCTTTACGGAGGCTGACGGACTGGCGGCCCTCGAAAATCCCAACTCGCCCAAGGTGGTCCTCGACGCGCAGTCGCGGGCCATCTATTTTTCCCGCTCGGTGATTCCCTACCTGCGGGGCGTTCCGCGCGAAGAGTGGCTCGCGCGCCACACGTTCTACAAGCATATCGGGCTTTACGCCTTTCGCGCCGACGTGCTGCGGGCGGTGACGGCGTTGCCGCAGTCGCCGCTTGAGCTGGCCGAATCGCTTGAACAGCTGCGCTGGCTGGAGAACGGCTACAAGATCGGCGTGGGGATTTCGGAGGTCGAGACCATCGGCATCGACACGCCCGAAGACCTGGAGAAAGCGGAACGCTTTCTCCAATTAAAAATTAAAAATGAAGAATGAAAAATTAGGGATTGAAAATTCTCCGGAATTCTTAATCTTTAATTTTTAATTTTTAATTCGAATTTTATGGCAATAAAATTTATCGCAGGTCCGTGCGTCATCGAATCGGCCGAACTGCTGGACGCCGTGGGCGAAAGGCTTGCGGCCATCAACCGCACCCTCGGCACGGAAATCATCTTCAAGGCCTCGTTCGACAAGGCCAACCGCACCTCCATATCGTCGTTCCGCGGCCCGGGACTCGAAAAGGGGTTGCAGATGCTTTCGGACGTGCGGGCGAAGTGGGGGCTGCGTCTGCTCACCGACATCCACGAATCGTGGCAGGCCGCACCCGTCGGCGAGGTCGTCGACGTGATTCAGATTCCGGCCTTCCTCTGCCGCCAGACCGATCTGGTGGTCGCCGCAGCCCGGACCGGCAAAACGGTGAACGTCAAAAAGGCCCAGTTCCTTTCGGGCGCGGACATGCGCTACCCCTACGAAAAGGCCCGCGAGGCGGGGGCCGGTGACATCTGGCTGACCGAGCGCGGCAACTCGTTCGGCTACAACAACCTCGTCGTCGATTTCCGCAATATCCCCGACATGCTCAAAATCGCCCCTACGGTCGTGATGGACTGCACCCACTCGGTGCAGCGCCCTGGCGCGGCGGGCGGCAAGACGGGCGGCAACCGCGAATTCGTGCCCGCCATGGCGCATGCGGCCAAGGCGTTCGGGGCCAACGGTTTCTTTTTCGAAGTGCATCCCGATCCCGACAAGGGGTTGAGCGATGCGGCCAACATGCTGCGGCTCGACGATCTGGAGACCCTTGTGAAAAGCCTGCTGTAAAATACCCATCTAACTCTCGTTAAGCATGACAGATACGACCAAGGCGCAGATTCTGGAGGTTGCCCGCAAGGCGATCCATACCGAAATGCTGTCGCTCAAACGCATGGAAGACACTCTCGGCGACGAGTTTGCCACGGCCGTGGAGATGATCCTCGGAAGCCGCGGCAAGTGTATCGTTACGGGCATGGGCAAGTCGGGCCTCGTGGGGCGCAAGATCGCCGCGACGCTCGCTTCGACCGGAACCCCGAGCTTCTTTCTCCACCCCGGCGAAGCCTTCCACGGCGACCTGGGCATGATTTCGAAGGAGGACATCGTGGTCGCGCTCTCCTATTCGGGCGAGACGGACGAAATCCTCAAGATCGTCCCCTTCATCCACTCCAACGGCAACAAGCTGGTTTCGATGACCGGAAACCCCGACTCGGCGCTGGCCAAGAACTCCGACGTGCATCTCGACGTGGGGGTGAAGGAGGAGGCTTGCATCCTGCATCTCGCACCCACTTCGTCGACCACGGCGCAGATCGCCATGGGCGACGCGCTGGCCGTGTCGCTGATGCAGATGCGGGGTTTCACGAGCGTCGATTTCGCGCGCCTGCACCCGGGCGGAAGCCTCGGGCGGCGTCTGCTGATGACCGTAGGGAACGTCATGCGCGACCACGATCTGCCCGTCGTGGCGCCCGACTGCCCGGCGGCGGAGATGATCCACGCCATTTCGAAGGGCGGATTGGGGCTGATCGTGATCTGCGAGGGCGAGCGGATCGAGGGCATCGTCACCGACGGCGACGTGCGCCGCGCGATGGAGCGCCTGCGCGGGGAGTTCTTCAATATCAGGGCTTCCGACATCGCCACGCGCAATCCCAAGACCATCTCGCCGGACGAGAAACTGATCGAGGCCGAGAAGATGATGACCCGCAACAAGGTCACCTCGCTGCTCGTGACGGACGCCGCCGGCAAGCTGACCGGAGTGATCCAGATTTACGACATCAAGTTGTAGCAATGCTGCCGGTTTCGGACCGTTTCCGTAAAACGAGGGGAGGTTTTCAAAAAACCTCCCCTCGTCTATTTATTTCCTTATGTAGTGCGGCATTTCGTCCGGCAGCTCCATCGAGATTTCCACCAGCCCGCGGATTTCGCCGCGCTCCCTCCACGCCGTCTGGTAGATCATCTTGCGCACGCCCTGCTTTTCGATGGTGTAGGCGTTCGTGCCTCCCGATGCGAGCATGCGGCGGATCGTTTCGCGCGACCGTTCGTTGTGGCAGTCGAACAGGTTCCGGCCGATCAGGTCGCCGTGTTGGGCGAAGGTCGCACGCGCCTTTTCGTTCATGTAGAGGATCACGCCTTCGGTGTCGCACACCGTGACGGCGCAGTCGGCCTCTTCGGCCCAGGGAAGGGCATTTTCCGTTGTCATTGCTGTATTTTTACGAGTTGTTCGCGGTATGCGTTCAGAATGCGCGACTTGGAGATGAATCCCAGGTAGCGGCCTTGCTTGTCCACGACGGGCAGCATCCAGGCGTGCTTGTCCTCGAATTTCTCCATGACGCTCAAAATCGCCTCGTGTTCGATGATCTTGTCCGGCGGCGGAATCATGTAGTCCGAGATCGGGTGCCCGTACTTCTCGTGTTTGAACATGTCCTCGCGCAGGTCGTCCAGCTGCACCACGCCGATCAGCCGGCCGAAGTTGTCGATCACGGGGAAGATGTTGCGGCGGGCCGTCGAAATGATGTGCACGATGTCGCCCAGGGTCATGTTCTCCTTGATGCGCAGGAAATCGGTTTCCATCAGCTCTTCGAGTTTCAGGAAGACGAACACCGACTGGTCCTTGTCGTGGGTCAGCAGTTCGCCCTTCTGGCGCAGCTGCTTGGTGTAGATCGAGTCGGGGTCGAGGTAGTAGTCCACGGCGAACGAGATGCAGGCGGTGATCATCAGCGGGATGAACAGTCCGTAGCCGTTCGAGAGTTCTGCGATCAGGAAGATCGAGGTCAGCGGGGCGTTCATCACCCCCGACATGACGCCCGCCATGCCGACCAGCGTAAACGAGACGATCGACACCTCCCATCCGAACAGCGTGTTGCACACCAGCGCCAGCGAGGCGCCCGTGAAGGCTCCGACGAACAGCGACGGCGCGAACGTACCGCCCACGCCTCCCGCGGCGTTGGTCGTCGACATGGCGATGACCTTGAAGAACATCGTGGCGATGACGAAGAGGATGATCACCCAGTCGATGTCGCGGAAGCGGTAGAAGAGCGAGTTGTTGAACAGCTCCTGCGCGTTGCCGTGCATCAGGGAGGTGAATCCCTCGTAACCCTCGCCGTACAGCGGCGGGAAGACGAAGATCAGGATACCCAGAATCGCACCGCCCCACAGCCATTTCTTGTACTGTTTGTCGATGCTCTTGAAGAAACCTCCGACCCGCGAGTTCATCGACGTGAAATACCACGCCATCAGCCCGCACAGCACGCCGAGCAGGATGAACAGCGGTATCTGCCACAGCTCGAAGGCGTCCGCGGGGGCCAGCGTCACGGCCAGAATCGGGTCGAAGCCGCGCAGCATGAAGGCCATCGTCGTCGCGGTGATCGAGGCGATCAGCAGCGGGATGACCGACCCGGCGGTGATGTCGAGCATCAGGATTTCCAGCACGAAGACCACGCCCGTGATCGGGGCTTTGAAGATCGCCGCGAGGGCGGCGCCCGCGCCGCAGCACAGCAGCAGCGTCGTGTGTTTGTAGTTGAGGCGCGCCAGCCGTCCGATGTTCGAGCCGATGGCCGCTCCCGTGAGCACGATCGGGGCCTCGGGTCCCACCGAACCGCCGAATCCGATGGTCGTCGCACCGCCCACGATCGAGGTCCAGCAGTTGTGCCGGGCGATGCGCGAATTGCGGCGCGACATGGCGTAGAGGACGCGCGTCACGCCTTCGGAGATGTTGTCGCGGACGATGTATTTGACGAACAGCGTCGCCAGGATGATGCCCACGGCGGGGTAGATCAGGAAGAGGATATGTGCGCTGTCCACCGGGAACCAGCGTATCAGCCCGCTCTTGATGCCGTGCAGCAGCATTTCGAACAGGTAGGCTCCCAGCCCTGCGAGCACACCGACCACCACGGCCAGCAGCATCATAATCTGCTGGTTGGAGAGTCTCCGGGTCAGCCGGAGAAACTCGAGGTAGATGCGGTCGGCGCGGAAGGACATAAAAAGTTAAAAGTTAAAAGTGAAACATTGCGATTGACCGAGACCGGGCGGTTTGATTTCATCCTGTACGATGCCCGGTGTGCAAGTCAAATGCCTTTGATTTTCAATTTTTAATTTTCCGTTTTCAACTTGAAATGCTCGGTCTGGCCGTCGATCAGCTCGCGGTCGTCGAAATAGTTGATTTTCATGGCCGCACGGACATCCGCCAGGGTTTCGGCGGCCGCTGCGCGGGCCTTGGCCGAGCCTTCGCGGAGGATGTCGTACACCTCGCCGATACGCGTCTCGTAGTGGCGGCGGCGTTCGCGGATCGGGTCGAGCATCTCGTTGAGAATGGCGATCAGCAGGCGTTTCACCTTCACGTCGCCCAGCCCGCCCCGGCGGTAGTGGGCCTTCAGCTCGTCGAGCGAAGCGTATTCGGGCAAATATTTCGAAAAATGCTCGGGGCGGCTGAAAGCGTCGAGGTAGGTGAACACCGTGTTGCCTTCGACCTTGCCCGGGTCCTCCACGCGCAGGTGGTCGGGATCGGTGTACATGCCCATCACCTTCTTCTTGACCTCCTCGGCCGTGTCCGACAGATAGATGCAGTTATTCAGCGACTTGGACATCTTGGCCTTGCCGTCGGTTCCCGGCAGGCGCATGCAGGCCGCGTTCTCGGGCAGCAGGATTTCCGGCTCGACGAGCGTTTCGCCGTACACCGCGTTGAATTTGTGGACGATTTCGCGCGTCTGCTCGATCATCGGCTCCTGGTCCTCGCCCACGGGCACGGTCGTGGCCCTGAAGGCCGTGATGTCCGACGCCTGGCTGATGGGGTAGGTGAAGAATCCGACGGGAATGCCCTGACGCTGGGTCGTGTCGCCTTCGGCGGCGCCCTCGGCGAATCCGCGCAGGGCGATCTCGGCCTTCACGGTCGGGTTGCGCTGCAAACGCTGCACGGTGACCAGGTTCATGTAGTAGAACGCCAGTTCGCACAGTTCCGTCACCTGCGACTGGATGAAGAGCGTCGATTTCCGGGGGTCGAGGCCTGCCGAGAGGTAGTCGAGCGCCACCTCGATGATGTTCTGCCGCACCTTCTCGGGGTTGTCGGCGTTGTCGGTGAGCGCCTGCGCATCGGCGATCATAATGAATATTTCGTCGAACTCGCCCGAGTTCTGCAGCTCGACGCGGCGGCGGAGCGAACCCACGAAGTGGCCCAGGTGGAGCCGGCCCGTGGGACGGTCGCCGGTAAGGATGATTTTTGCCATATTTTTAGAGAAAGTACATTTTGCAGGCGAAGATACGAAAAACTATGCGGCAATGCGAAAAAGTTGTCCGATATAGATTTTTTTTATATCTTCGCTTTCTCAAATAGACGCCTGTTATGACAATCATCCAACTCGAATATCTGCTGGCCGTGGCCAACTGCGGGAGTTTTTCGCTTGCGGCCGAACACTGTTTTGTGACGCAACCTTCTTTGAGCATGCAGGTTAAGGCGCTTGAAGAGGAGCTTGGCGTGGTGCTTCTGGACCGTTCGAAAAAGCCCGTCATTCCCACCGAGGCGGGCGAGGTGGTGCTGGAACAGGCGCGCGAGACGATCAAGGCGTACAATTACATCAAGGAGGCCGTTTCGGAGCTCAAGGGCGAAACCGCGGGCAAACTGCGGCTGGGCGTCATCCCGACCATCGCGCCCTACCTGCTGCACAAATTCATTCCGGCCTTCGTGCGCGACTACCCGAAGGTCGAGCTGGAAATATCCGAGATGATCACTTCGGACATCGTCGAGGCGCTCAAGCGCGACCGTATCGACGCGGCGCTGGTCGCCAGCGGCACCTGCGGCGAGGGCATCCTCGAGCAGGAGCTTTTCAACGACCGCTTCTACGCTTACGTGTCGCCCGAAAATCCGCTCTATGAGCGGCAGAATATCCGTATCGAGGAGATCGACCTCAAGGACCTGGTGATCTTGAGCCCCGGCAACTGCATGCGCGACCAGATCATCGAACTCTGCCAGGCCCGGCGTTCGATGCCGTCGCACTATTCGTTCGAATCGGGTTCGCTGGATACGCTCATGCGGATCGTCGACTGCACGTCGTGTCTGACGATCATTCCCGAAATGGCCGTCGAATACATCCCCTCGGACCGCCGCGACCGGCTGAAAACCCTTTCGAAAGGGGCTACCTCGCGCAAGATCGCCGTCGCCGTGCGCCGCACCTACGTCAAGAACTCGATCATCCGGGCCTTGACCGAGACCATTCTGGCCAATGTTCCGGGTGCGAAGGCATAGCTTCCGCTCTCTGAAAGAATGCGCCCGGCCTGCAAAACGCAGGCCGGGCGCATGTCGATTATCCGGTCGGTTATTCCGGAATCGTTACTTTGGTCGCTTTTCCCGTCCAGTCGGCGAAGATTGATTTGCCGTCGGAAAGTTTGACGGAGAGTTTGACGGAGAAATTATCCCCGTCTCTGGTGACAGTGAGCATTCCGTAGGAGACTGTTGCCGAAGAGATGTCGTCTCCATTGCTTACCGTAATTCTTTCAAACGAGTGTACGATGTCGAACTCTGTTTCACCGATTGCCCCGACGGAGAGGTATGGTCTGAGAGGCCCGGTTTGGGTAACGGGTTCTGTGAGGTCGATAGTTTTGCCTATCAGGGATTCAGAAACTTCTATATCGACACCGTAGTCGGACATTGTAAACGGTAATGTTGAAAAATACTCTCTGAATAGAATGAGGTCGTATGAGGTTTCCCATTGCTCGTCGGCTTTTTCTTCCACATAGAAAGCGCTTTTGACCTCGCAGATCTGACCATTGACGGTGATCGTCTGCATGGTGGTTACTTTTTCGTCCTTGCAGGACGTCGTGGCCAGTGCGAGTGCGCCGGTCAGACAGAACATGAAGATTTTTCGCATAAATTGAACTTGGGTTAGTTGGAGTATCTCCAAAAGTAGGGATAAAAAACGAATCCGGCGACAAAAAGGGCGAAATAATGAATCGCTTCCGGAACAATATGCCCGCTTGCGGCGCGATTTTTACCGCGTTGCTTTCAAATCTCATTCTCTTTTCATACCTTTGCAAGGTTATAGATACCTATTGAACATTTATGGATAAACTGATCGAAACGATCGTCAGCGCGATTGAAGATAAAAAAGGTAAGAATATTGTATCGTTGGACCTCTCGGGATTCGATGGAGCGATCTGTTCGCATTTCGTGGTCTGCAACGCCGATTCCACGACGCAGGTGTGCGCCATAGCCGCCGAAATCGAGGAGAAGGTGTTCGAGAAATTGGGCGAGAAGGTGTGGCGCATCGAAGGCCAGCAGAACGGCGTGTGGGTCGCCATGGACTATGTGGACGTCGTGGTGCACATTTTCCAGACCGAGCTTCGGAGCTTCTACAAGCTCGAGGAGCTGTGGGCCGACGCACCGCTGGTGAAATATGAATACGAAGAGTAATCCGGATTATGGCACAGAAAAGCAAGAACAACAATAAAATGAATATGAACATGCCGCGGCCTTCGATGCTGTGGATCTACGGCCTGATCGGTTTGTTCATCATCGGCTGGTATCTGTTCGACGGCAGCAATGAAGCGCCGCTGCCCAGCGACTGGACCACCGTGCAGGAGATGGTTGAGAAGGGCGACGTGGAGAAGATCCAGGTCGTGAACCGCGACCAGGCGCAGGTGTTCCTGAAAAAGGAGGCCGGCGAGAAGTACCGTAACGATCAGGTGGACAAGCGTTTCCGCCGCCTGCCCGAGTCGGGCGTGCAGCTGACTTTCACCATCGGTTCGGTAGATTCGTTTCGCGAGGATTTGAAGGCCGCCGAGGAGAAGTCGGGGCAGACCGTTCCGGTGATCTATGAAAACAAGGCCAACGACTGGACCTCGATTCTGATCAACCTGCTGCCGTGGGTGGTGATCATCGGAGCGTGGTTCTTCATCATGCGCTCCATGTCGCGCGGCGCGGGCGCCGGAGGCGGCGGTGGCATTATGAACGTCGGCAAAGCCAAGGCGCAGGTCTTCGACAAGGACAACTCCAAGCGCGTGACGTTCAAGGATGTGGCCGGCCTGGAGGAGGCGAAGGTCGAGATCATGGAGATCGTCGATTTCCTCAAGAAGGCCGACAAATACAAGGAGCTGGGCGCCAAGATTCCGAAGGGCGCGCTGCTCGTAGGCCCTCCGGGAACGGGCAAGACCCTGCTGGCCAAGGCCGTCGCAGGGGAGGCCAACGTGCCGTTCCTCTCGATTTCGGGTTCCGATTTCGTCGAGATGTTCGTCGGCGTGGGCGCCTCGCGTGTGAGAGACCTCTTCGAGCAGGCCAAGCAGAAGGCCCCGTGCATCGTCTTCATCGACGAGATCGACGCCATCGGCCGGGCCCGCGGCAAGAACGCCGGATTCTCGGGCAACGACGAGCGTGAAAATACGCTGAACCAGCTGCTGACGGAGATGG
>RRZU011336976.1_pt1 | contig 10130 bp, 8 predicted proteins | sample 2165561 | NCBI WGS metagenome assembly RRZU01 (sample SAMN10456909, study PRJNA506462) | wastewater metagenome | isolation source: wastewater sludge | place: USA: Moscow, Idaho
ACCGGCGGCATGCCGGGCGGGCGGGTTTTGAAGCGCTTGTGCAGCCAGAAGTATTCTGCGGGGCGCTGGCGCACCCAGTCTTCCAGATGGGTGTTCATGCGCTGGGTATCGGCATGCACATCATCGGTAGGAAAATCGCGCCACGGATCGCTCACATGTACGGTGTAGCCGTGCGCTTCCATATAGGTCACGGCAGTGACGACTTGCGCCCGCCCCAGCCGGGCAAAGCGCGACAGCGACGGAATGGTAGCGGCCGGGTGTCCGAAAAAATTGACGAAAATGGATTCTTCTGCGCCGAAGTTCATATCGGGCAGCAGGTACAGGATGCCGCCTTTGCGCAGGACAGAGAGGATGGGCTTGATGCCATCGCCTTTCCACATGGGGCGGCTGTTGGAAAAGCGGCTACGGCCGCGGCGCATCCAGCGATCCATGGCCGCATTGCGTTGCGGGCTGTAGATGGTGACACAGGCGCGGGGTCGCAGCAAGGGCACCAGCAGCATGCCCGCAGCATCCATGCCCAGAAAATGCGGGGCAAACATGATGGTGGGGGTGTCGGTCAGAAGAGCTGTGCGGTTGCCTGCCCAGTGGATGCGACGTTGCAACAGGACCTCGCTGCCGTGCCACAACCAGATGCGATCGAACAGGGATTGAGCCAGCCGCACGCAGTGCTGACGGATGATGTGCTGGCGCTGGGCGGCGTCCAGTTCGGGAAAGCACAGTTGCAAATTGATGTCGGCAACGCGTTTGCGCTTGCGTGCCAGATCCAGTAGCAGATACATCAGCCAGCCCAGTATGGCGCCCAGCGTGCGCCATACACCCAGCGGCAACCGGGCCAGCAGGCTCAGCAGGGCGTAAACAGCACGCTCCAAACCACTGGGTGGGGGCAAGGTCCGCTGCGGGGCGGTGTTGTCAGAGGGCTGCCGGGAATCGGTTGCTGCTTGCATCAGGCGCTGGGCTCTTGTTCTTGGTTGGCAGACGCGTTGGCCGGAGGTCGTTGAGCAGCGGGCGCTTGTTCGGAAACTGTAGGCTGTGGCCGCGGATGGCGGTAGCGCGCGTAGCTCCACATATATTGCTCGGGGGCCGACAGAATCAGTGCTTCCATTGCCTGGTTGATTTGTGTGACGGCTGTTTGCAGGTCGGCCGAGAGGGGCTCTTGCATGGGCACGCAGTGCATTCGATAACCGCGCGCGGCAGGCAGGCGCTCGCCCCAGACGAAAACCACGACGGCTCCCGTTTGGTGCACCAACTTGGCCGCCAGCGTCATGGTGTAGGCAGGGCGGCCAAAGAATGGCGCCCACAGCCCTTGGCCTTCGGGCGGCACATGGTCGGGCAGAATGCCTACGGCACGCCCCTGGCGCAGTTCGCGCACCATCTGGCGCACACCCGTCAAGTTGGTGGGCACGGCGCGCAGACCGGGGCGGTTGCGCACATACGTCATCATCTCGGTCATCCAGCGCTGGTTGGGCGGGCGATACATGACGGTGAGGTCGCCATGCTGCTCATGAAAGCTTTTGGCGATCATCTGCGCCGTGATTTCAAAGCAACCCAAATGCGGCGTCAGAAAAACAACGCCGCGTTGCTGGGCGTAGGCCTGCTCGACGTGCTCAAGGCCTTGCCAGAATGTGGGCACGGGCTTGCCCAGCCACAGGCGGGGCAGCTCCAGCATCATGCGGCCATTGTGGGCGATGCCGCCGCGCACCTGGCTGGCGCTCAAGCCTGCCTGGGCGCGGTTTTCGTTCCAGCGTTTGCGAAAACGCGCGGACAGCCCATACACCAGCCACCACATCACGGCGCCCAGAGCGTGCAACACCCGCAGAGGAAAATGCGATAAAAAACGAAATATGCCAATCATGTCAAAAACGGTTTGCGCCGTTGCGATGAAAAATGTGTTTTGCAGCCACCGGGGACGGATACGAGTCTGCGCATGCCCCTTGCCGGATCTGGCGCAAGAGCCTGATCGATATAAGGTTATCAAATCATCTTCAATCAAAATGCTATCATCCTACAATGCCGCCGAGTTAACGAGCAACTTGCAGGGCGGCACCATCCGATGCCAGTGCGCAATCCGCATTGTCGCATGCGGATGTACAGGCAAAGCCACGGCACAGGCAGCGCCTACTGCTAAAGCGTTCGCCGTAGGTGGCAACGCGCTGAATGTGCTTGCTTGAGGAAAACACATCCATGGCGAACGACTTTCTTTTTACTTCCGAATCCGTCTCCGAAGGCCATCCCGACAAGGTGGCCGATCAAATCTCTGATGCCGTGCTGGACGCGGTCTTGGAACAAGACACCCGCGCCCGCGTGGCCGCCGAAACGCTGACCAATACCGGCCTGGTGGTGCTGGCAGGCGAAATCAGCGCCAACGCGCATGTGGATTACATCGACGTGGCGCGCAACACCATCAAGGCTATCGGCTACGACGACACCACTTACGGCATCGACCACAAGGGCTGCGCCGTGATGGTCTGCTACGACAAGCAGAGCAATGACATCGCGCAGGGGGTGGATCAAGCATCGGATGATCACCTCAACACCGGCGCGGGCGACCAGGGCCTGATGTTTGGTTACGCCTGCGACGAAACGCCCGAACTTATGCCCGCGCCCATTCACTACGCCCACCGGTTGATGGAGCGTCAAAGCGAATTGCGCAAAAACGGTCGCTTGCCCTTCTTGCGGCCTGATGCCAAAAGTCAGGTCACCATGCGTTACGTGGACGGCAAACCGCACAGCATCGACACCGTGGTGCTTTCCACCCAGCACACGCCGGACCAGAGCGAAACTCCCACGAAGATGAAAGCCAGCTTCATCGAAGCGGTGGTGGAAGAAATCATCAAACCCGTGTTGCCAGCCGAATGGTTGCAAAACACCAAATACCTCATCAACCCCACGGGGCGCTTTGTGGTGGGCGGCCCGCAGGGCGATTGCGGCTTGACCGGTCGCAAAATCATTGTGGACACCTATGGCGGCGCTTGCCCGCATGGCGGCGGTGCTTTCAGTGGCAAAGACCCCACCAAGGTCGATCGCAGTGCCGCCTATGCCGCGCGTTATGTGGCCAAAAACATCGTGGCGGCGGGCCTGGCGCGGCAATGCCAGATTCAGGTGGCCTACGCCATCGGCGTGGCCGAGCCGATGAATATCACCGTCTATACCGAAGGCACGGGCGTGATCGCCGACGAACAAATTGCCCGGCTGGTGCGCGCGCACTTCGATTTGCGCCCCAAAGGCATCATCGAAATGCTGGATCTGCAACGCCCCATCTACACCAAGACCGCGGCTTACGGTCACTTTGGCCGCAATGAGCCGGAATTTACTTGGGAGCAAACGGATAAAGCGGCTGCGTTGCGTGCGGCTGCTGGTCTGTAAACTTTGGCGAGTAGTGTGCATCCATCAATAACAAAGATGCGCGCAACAAAAAGCCCTGCAAGCGTGAGCCTGCAGGGCTTTTTGTCATCTCATGTCCCCATACAGGGTGAGCATGGGCAGGCCGCGGGCGGCATCAAATCCGCATCGGCATCACCACGTATTTGAAATGCGTGTTTTCAGGAATGGTGACGAGGGCCGAACTGTTGCCGTCTTGCAGGGCGAGTTGCACCATCTCCTGATCCATATTGGTGAGTGCATCGATCAGATAGGTGACGTTGAAGCCGATTTCCATCGCATCGCCGCTGTACTCGATATCCAGCTCGTCCACCGCTTCTTCCTGTTCGGCGTTGTTGCTGGCAATGCGCAGGGTGCCGGGTTCGACATTGATGCGCACGCCTTTGAATTTTTCGCTGGTGAGAATGGCCGTGCGTTGCAGCGCGGCCAGCAGCGGCAGGCGCCCCAGCACGAGGTGGTGACGGTTGTCTTTTGGGATCACACGGTGGTAGTCGGGGAATTTGCCTTCCACCAGTTTGGTGACGAATTCCATCTTGCCAAAGCGGAAGCGCGCCTGGTTGTTGGCAAATTGCAGCTCCAGCGGCTCGTCGCTGTCGCTGAGCAGGCGTTGCAACTCCAGCACGGTTTTGCGTGGCAGGATCACTTCCTGCTTGGGCACTTCGGTATCCAGATCGGCGCTGGTAAAGGCCAGGCGGTGACCGTCGGTGGCCACAAGGTTCAGGGTTTTGCCTTCGGCCACGAACAAGATGCCGTTGAGGTAATAGCGAATGTCGTGCACCGCCATGGCAAACGACACCTGCGCCAGCAGGCGCTTGAGCGTTTTTTGCGGCACGCTGAACGCAGGGCCGAAATTGGCAGCCTCTTGCACCAGGGGAAAGTCTTCTGCCGGCAGCGTTTGCAGCGTGAACTTGCTCTTGCCGCCTTTGAGCACGACCTTGCCCTGTGCCGATTCGAGCGTCACGGTCTGGTCAGACGGCATGCTGCGCAAAATGTCGATCAGCTTGCGTGCGCCCACGGTGGTTTGAAAACTGGCGCTATCGCCGCCCAGCGTCTCGCTGGTGCGAATCTGGATTTCGAGATCGCTGGTCAGCAGCTCCAGCGTTTCGCCTTGCTTGCGCAATAGCACATTGGAAAGAATGGGCAGGGTTTGGCGTCGCTCCACCACCCCTGCTACGGATTGCAGGGCTGCCAGAACCTGAGCCTGGGGGGCTTTGAAGACTTGCATGATAAAAAGCCGGAAGGTAAAAAATGGAAAACCCACAGTCTGCCATATAAACGGGCAAGCAGTAGGCGACCAAGCAGCCGCAACAACAAACGCGCGATGGATCGGTTGCGGAGCAGGGAGTATTTGCACATTGTAACGACAACATCAGAGAAACTGATGCGCATCCATATTGCTTATGAATATGTGCCGATGCTGGAGATAGCCGCCATCAGCGTCATCCATGACCGCAATGCCGGATTTGGCGCGTTTGCAGGCAAACAGGCTTTGGGCAGACGGAAAAAAGTTGTGTTTCGCTGACGTTAAGCTCGACTTGCGCACGGGAAAAGATTCAATCCGTGTAATTTGTGTCATTTCGCTTCACAATGCGGCCATCATGTTTCTGGCCGTACCTGTTGAACACAAACCCTCGCTGAAATCGCCTCCGTGGATGACGATTGCCTTGATCGTGATCAATGTGCTGATTTATTTCGGCTGGCAGGTGAGTGAGGAGACCGCTGTGCGCAAGGCGGCCTCTATCTATGCCGAAAGCCCCTTGCCCGCATTGGAGTTGCCGCGGTTTGTGGAGCATATCCAGCGCCAGCGCGAGCAAGATCCCGCAAAGTACGGCGATGAATTGGTGGAAAGCCTGCAAGCGGAGTTGGCCGACGAAAACTACAGCGAGCTGTACGTTTTCATGTGGGATGAGCACCAGTTCAGGCGCGATTTGTTGGCAGGCAAGGTGATTCGTGCAGACGATGAGCAGTACGAAACCTGGCGTTCCGCGCGCCAGGCGTTCAATGCGCGCGAGCCCGAAGCCTTTACCACGCGCTGGTCGCAGGATTACGCCTTGCAAAGCGTGGCCGATGTGCTGCAGCGCCCCATCACGTTGTTGACATCCACGTTTCTGCATGGCGGGTTCATGCATTTGCTGGGCAATATGGTGTTTTTATTCATCTTCGGCTTCACGCTGGAGAAAACGCTGGGCTCGGGCTTGTACCTGGGGGCTTATTTGCTGGCGGGGCTGGGGGCATCGATCGTGGCGGCGTGGGCGTATGCCGGCAGCGGTGGTTACGGGCTGGGGGCTTCGGGCGCGATCTCGGGGCTGATGGGCATGTATGCCGTGCTGTATCGTTTGCAGCGCATCCGGTTTTTTTATTACATCCTGTTCTATTTCAACTATGCGCGCCTGCCTGCGCTCATCATGCTGCCGGTATGGATGGGCTATGAACTGCTGCAAAGCGCCGTATCCGACAGCAATGTGGCCTATATGGCGCACTTTGGAGGGCTGGCCAGTGGCGCTTTGCTGATGGCTCTGATTGGCCTGTTGTATCCGGTGCGTGCCCATGCGGCTGATGGGCAGGCGAAAGAAACACAGCGCGAGCTTGCCACCGACGCGCTGGCGGCCTTGATGGCGCGTGCCCGGGCGCAGACGGATGCGTTGGATTTTCGGGCGGCCAGCAAAACCTGGCGATCAGCGGCCAAGCTGCGTCCCAAAGATCCGGCGGTGCTGCAAGCGTGGTTCGATGTGGCGCGGCACTGGCCCGATGGCGATGATTTCCATAGCGCAGCGCAGATGCTGTTTCAACTGCGCGCCCGCGACGATGCCACCCGTCTGCTGCAACAGCAGGCTTACCAAACCTATCTGGCGCAGGCCAAGCCATTCATGCGCCTGCGCCCTGTGCACATGCTGCAGTTGGCGCGCACTTTCATCGTGCTGGGCGATCTGGACGAGGCCGAGCGGCTGTGTCGCCTGCTGGAGAAGAATGCGCCTGATCGGCCGGAAGTGCCTGCGCTCTGGAGCCAGTTGGCCAATGCCTGGGCCAGAGCGGGCAGAATGGACAAGGCGCAAGCCTGGTTGCCTGCCTTGCAGCGGCTGGCACCGCGCGACCCCATGACCTTGTGGTTGGCAAGCCAAGCCCGGAGGTAGGGATTCAATCAAGCGCCTAAGCCGAACCCGATTTTATTGCTTTCTGGTTTGCATCCAGCTCAGAATCATGGTGGCGGCCAGAATGGCAACCACCACGCCGAGCGAAAGCATGGCGGGAATTTTGATCCAATCAATCAGCAGCATCTTGAGGCCGATGAATACCAGAATGCAGGCCAAACCATAGTTCAGCAGAGAAAAGCGGTTGGCTACCGCCGCCAGCAGAAAATACATGGCGCGCAGCCCCAGAATGGCGAAAATATTGCTGGTGAGCACGATGAAAGCATCGGTTGTGACGGCGTAGATGGCCGGAATCGAATCAACGGCAAACACCACATCAGAAAATTCGATCACTACCACCACCATGAGCAGCGGCGTGGCGACGCGGCGGCCATTCTCAAAAGTGAAGAATTTTTCGCCGTCGTAATGTTTGCTCACGGTCATGACGCGCCGCAGCAGCTTGAGCGCAGGGTTTTCTGTCAGCGACATTTCCGTTCCGGCAGAAAACCACATTTTCACACCCGTAAACAGCAAGAAGCCGCCAAATACATACAGCAGCCAGTGAAATTGCTGCAACATCCAGCCACCCGCCAGGATCATGATTGCGCGCAGCACCAGTGCGCCGAGCACGCCGAACATCAGCACGCGCTTCTGGTAAGCCTGCGGCACCGAAAAATAGCTGAATATCATCAGAAACACAAAGATGTTGTCAACCGCGAGGCTTTTTTCCAGCAGATAGCCGGTCAGAAAATGAATGGCCTTTTCGGTGGCAGTGGTGGTGGAGCCGGTTGTGTCGCGCACGGCCCACCACAGCAGGGCGTTGAACAGCAAGCTCACCACTACCCAGATGACAGACCACATGGCGGCTTCGCGCGCCTCGACCACATGCGAACCTTTTTTGCGCAGCAGTACGAAATCGACCAGGAGCGCGGCCACCACGATGCACGCAAACACAACCCAGAGCCATAGCGGCTCGGACGAATTGAATAACGCTGACATACAGCAAAACCTTTAGAAAAAGACAGGGAACGGAAAAGGAGTTTCCGAAAGGTCTTGCGGGGAAAGTGTATTTCTGCTGAAACCGGCAGCCATTAGGCAGCGTCTTGACGAATTCAGCGCCCACGCATTGCACGCAGGCTCGCTACTCCCCTTTCGGCGAGGGCGATTGTACAGGAGGATGTGATGATGGAAACAGGGGGTGCAGCTACCAGGATGAAGGGCAAAGCTCGGTGTGGAGGTGTTCGACGTGAAGGTTTGATAATCGCGTTTGCTCTGATCGGGAGAAACTCAGAGTTTTTTGGGCACAGGGCAATACAGCCGATACAGCGTTTGCAGAACCTGCAGGGCATCTTCGTTGCTGACTCGATAAAAAATCTGCTTGCCTGCGCGGCGGGTGGTGACCAGCTTTTCTTCACGCAAGATGCCCAGTTGCTGTGACAGGGTGGGCTGGCGAATGCCCAGCAGGGCTTCCAGCTCGCCAACCGAGCGTTCCCCCTGGCTCAATTGGCACATCAGCAGCAGGCGGTTTTCGTTGGCGAGCGCACGCAGCAGTCCATTGGCTTGGCGCGCAGCGTCGAGAAGAAGGGGCAGTTCGATGGGTTGAGCGTCGTCAGGCATGGTACTACTGGGGGCAGATGGAAAAGGGCAAAGACTCTGAACGGCCTCTCAGGCGAAGCATTGTGCCTGAATAGCACGGAGGCAAACGGTGTGCAGAGAATTTTTACATTCCGCTTCAAATGGCGATGTGGGCCAGAGTGTGTCAGTCGGCTTGCGGATTGTGGTTGCGCACGCCGTTGATGACATGGCCGGCAGGGCCTGCGCGTGCGGCTGATTCGCAATGGCCGGTTTGGTCGTCGAAAAAGAAGTCGGGCTCAAACTCGTCCAGAAACGGGCCTTTTTCCAGCCCTCCCAGAAACATGGCTTCATCCACGGAAACGCCCCAGTCCATCAGGGTGCGGATGGCGCGCTCGTGCGCGGGGGCGCTGCGCGCCGTCACCAGCGCCGTGCGCAGCCGTACCGGCACTTGCTTGTCGCTCATGCTTTGCAGGCGCTGCAAGGCTTCGAGCAAAGGCTTGAACGGGCCGGGCGGCAAGGGGCGCGTGGCGTGGGTGCGTTCATGCGCCTGAAATTCATGCAGACCGTGGTCGTGGTACACGCGCTCGGCTTCGTCCGAGAACAGCACGGCGTCGCCGTCAAAGGCAATGCGCAATTCGTCGGCGTGGCGGTCAGTATCGATATGCGAGTGGGCAAACACCTGCGCGGCAGGGAAGTTGGCTTGCAGCGCCTTGCGCACATCATCGGCATTGGCCGACAGAAAAAGGTGGGCACCCAATGGCGTGAGGAATTTGTAGGGCGAACGGCCGCGCGTGAACACGCCGCGTTCCACTTTCAGCCCGCGTTCTTCTGCCGAGCGAAACACGCGCAGGCCAGAAACAGGGTCGTTGCGCGAGAGGATGACGACTTCTACCCGCTGTTTGCCGTCTGCATTGAAAGCCAGCAGTTTTTTCACCAGCGGAAAAGCCACACCAGGTTGGGCGGCTTGCTCCAGCCGATCCAGTTGCAATTGCATGTAGGCGCGGTCGTTTTGCTCTTCGAACACGCGGTTTTCTTCTTCGAAATTGAACAGCGCCCGCGAAGAGAGCGCAACGACCAGCAGATTGTCCAGTGAGGCGGGCATGGGATATTCCGTGTTGAATCGGTCTGGGTGAATCGATCAATGGGTCAATCGGTTTGTACGGGCACGCGGGCAGCCAGGGCGCACATCAACTCGTAGCCCAGGGTGCCTGCGGCAGCGGCCACTTCATCAATAGACAAAACAGCGCCGTTGCTGGCGGTGCCCCACAGGGTCACTTCGCTGCCGTGGCCCGGCTGCCAGTCAGGCAGGGCCGGGTTGGCGCTGAGGTCAACGGCGAGCATGTCCATGCTGACGCGGCCCAGCGTACGGCTGCGTTGGCCATCCACCAAAACGGGCGTGCCGGTTGGGCAGATGCGCGGGTAGCCGTCGGCATAGCCGCAAGCCACGATGCCGATGCGTAGCGGTCGGTCGGGGGTAAAGGTTGCGCCGTAGCCTATGCTTTGGCCGGGCAGCAGGTCTTGCACGGCGATGATGCGGCTGCGCAGGCTCATGGTGGACTGCAAATTCCAATACACGATGTCGTGTTCGGGTGCATCGGGGCTGCTGCCATACAGTGCAATGCCGGGGCGTACCCAATCGGTTTGCGCGGCAATCTGCGGGTGGCGCAGCAGAGCGGCGCTGTTGCAGGCGCTGCGCAGCCCGGGCAATTCGGCCGTGGTGTGGATGAAACTTTGCCAGGCGCTGTGCAAGCCGGGTTCAGCCACATCGGCGGTGGCGAAGTGGGTCATCCAGCCAATGTCTTCCACTTGCGGCATGGCTTGCCGGCGCGTCCATACGGCACGGGCGCGGTGGGGCGCAAAGCCCAGGCGGTTCATGCCGGTGTTGATTTTCAGAAAGACCGTGTGCGGTTGCAAGGTTTTGTGGGCGGCCAGCATGGCCAGCTGCTCGTCGCTGTGTACGGCATGCCAGATGTTCAGCCGCGAGCACAGCTCCAGATCGCGCGGTTCGAACACGCCTTCCAGCAACAAAATGGGGCCGCGCCAGCCCAG
>RRZU012159102.1_pt1 | contig 10130 bp, 6 predicted proteins | sample 2165561 | NCBI WGS metagenome assembly RRZU01 (sample SAMN10456909, study PRJNA506462) | wastewater metagenome | isolation source: wastewater sludge | place: USA: Moscow, Idaho
AAAGCGAAGCTTGTTGTGGCCGATTACGAGCAGAATTTACAAAATAAAGGCTAAGCAAAATACGTAGCGCTTTTTTCTATAAGTAAGAATTACGATGTCGGTATCTATTCTTAATGGATGCCTTGGGGTAAATTTTGCTTATTCGAGTGTATAAATGCTATGTGTGTTCTACCTCGAAGGTTGCGTAGGTTTTAGGTTAATGTAGTAGCCTAAGCCAATAGAGGTGTTAAAAAAGTACATCTTTACCTTGCTTCGCGTGGCTGCAAATGGAGATTCGGACTCTGTACTTAGCGTTCCTATCGAACCAACTAGTCCTGGCATGGTAAGCCCTGCATTGGCAACTCCGTAGAAGCCCTTTTTGCCTAGCGGGATTTTTAGGCAAATATCTACATTCCAGTTAAGCTGAAAGGATGGTTTAAAACTATCGATACGGTATTCTAGCTTGCGTGTCGTGTTCATCGTATGCGCTAAAGGGATAGTTCCATTAAAGCTTATACTAGACATAACACCGTACCTATTATCCCATCTCCCTTTACGTATAGTCGATAAATGAGCTTGAACCTCTACTTTTAGGAGCATCATTTGTGCTGTTAGTAGCCCTTGCATATAGTCGTTTGCTACTTTTCCCAAACCAATATCTAGCGAATAGTAGCCTAACGTACCTTGTATCTGAAGGTAGTTTGCCATATAGCCCATAGTTACGTATATAGGATAGCTATTTTTAAACCCGGGAATGAGGTGTAGCTTTTTGTCGAAAGAGAGGGTGTCAATACCTCCTACAAGTTCTGCCTGATTCTTGCTTGGGCCAAATCCACTAAGCACTCCGTACTTAACTTCCATAAAGAAGTATTTGCTTTGCTTTTTCTGTGCGACGGTGTCAATAGAAATGACAATTAGCACAGTAAGCAACGCTATTGCTAATATTGGTGTAGCTTGTTTTTTATACCTATCCACGATGAGTCTCTGTTGCTATTAGAGAAACAACGAACGCAATCCCTTAGTTTATAGTTTACACAATATGATGGAAGGGGAGGAGATTCAGCGCGGCACTCGACTGTTTGCGCAATCGAGCTACAGGGGTGTTTTATTGGCTACCGAAATACATCCTCCTTTTGGAAAGTAATATAGGAGTCGTAAAAAATCTAGGCTTTTAGCTTCTTTGTCTGCTACTATAGGCTATTCTGAAATTACACCGTTCTTCTAAGCTTCGAAAGCACATCTTTTCGTGAGAAGGTATAAATGGCAAGCGCTATCCAGATGAGCCCAAAGCTGATTTGGTAGGCCAGCGTAAAAGGTTCGTTATAGATGAAGATGCCAATTATAAGGCTTAAGCTTGGCGAAAGGTATTGTACAAATCCTAATGTGGTAAGCGACACTCGTTTGGTTCCTTGAGCAAAAAGAAGCAGAGGAACAGAGGTAACAACCCCTGTGAGAAGTATCATCAGAATCATTCCGTACGAAAGATTGCTGTAGGTAGCTGCAGTTCCGCTTACCTGCATGTAAAGGTATCCTAGTGCAAAAGGTGCTACTACCATAGTTTCGGCTGCTAATCCGGTTAACGGAGATAGGCTAGAAAGTTTTTTTACCAAACTGTAACATGCAAACGAAATGGCCAGCGAAATGGCAACCCAAGGCACTTGTCCAAATTGGTAGGTGAGCAAGCCAACGCCAAACAGAGCAAGGATAATGGCTATTATTTGCCAAATATCGCTTTTTTCGCGTAAAACTACTATCCCTAAAAGGATGGTAAGTAGCGGGTTGATGTAGTATCCTAAGCTCGCTTCTACAATATGGTTATTGTTTACGGCCCAGATGTATATTAACCAATTGGCGCTAATTAGTATAGCTGCGACTGTTACTGCTAGTATACTTTTCGTATTCGAAAAGGCTTGACGAAATTCACTCCAACGTTTCATGCTGCTTATGATCGCTGCAAGAAAAACAAAGGACCAAAAAATACGATGTGCAAGAATATCTCCTGACGGAATCTGCTTCATTACCTTCCAGTATATGGGCAGTATTCCCCAAATAAAATATGCCGCTATTGGATAAATAATGCCTGCATTCCCACGATGCTTGGAAGAGATTGCTGTTATTGTTTTAGCTTGCATTGTTGGCAGTCTTTTTGTTGAAAGGTACTATAACATTTAGTAAAGCGGGGCAATTTACAATTTCTGATTAAAAAATAAGCCCCGATGGCATCAGAAAGACGTGATCGGGGCTTGCTTGCGTGTTTGAATAATAGTCTATGCTACACCTTGTTTAAATAATAGTAATTGTCTCTTCACTCTAACACCTTTTTTATAGTAGCATTTTACATAGTAGTCATATTACATCTTAGAAAGAAGCGGCTGTACATGTTTCCAAAAATCTTCGTCGAAAAGGCGAGCGCTACCAATAAATGCAGCATCCTCCATTAGCTCGGATCTATGAACCTCTGTTGAACAACCGTTAGCCTTAAGAGCCTCCTCCAGCGATTCTCCAAAGTGCCTGTAAGCCTTTGAAATATTACCTCCAATGACAAGTGCTTCTGCTCCAAACTTGTTCATCCAAGGTGCTAGAAGTTCTCCTAGGTTGTTGCCAAACTCGATAAATACCTGTTTGGCAATTTTGTTAGTTTCTGCCTCGTCGGCAATTTGTTTTACGCCGCTTACTTCAACTCCGCTTAGCTCGAGGTAGCGTTTAATACACCACCTTGTAGAGAAGTAAGCATCTGCGATATCGTCTTTGTATGGTAAATGCCAAACGCAGCCCATTTCGGGAACCTCGTTTCCTTCTACTACCGGAATTCCATTGGCAATAAAGGCTGATCCAAAGCCAGTACCAAGGGTTATAGATAGCGTACGGGTGTATGCTTTACCCATGCCAAACCAATCTTCGCCAACGGCAAAGGCTGTGGCATCGTTCATAAACCGAATTCCGCTTTGGGAGTCGATTTTTAGTCGTTTACGTAGCTCATCAACAACATTAATTCCGTGAAGCTTCTCAAACTTGTCATTTTGAGAAGTGAAAAGGGCAATCCCTTTTTCGTAGTCAAAAGGTCCTGGCATTGCAAAACCAATGCCGGCCAATTCTTTGGCAGTAATGTGTGCCAAAGACTGATTTATGGCTGCGGCCCAGCTGTCAAGAATATCGGTAGCTTCTGCTTTGTTGTTAACCACCTCGGAAGCAAATGTCCCTTCAACAAGGTTTTTGCTGTCTAAATCAATGATGGCGCAACTTATATGACTTCCTCCAATATCTGCCCCAATGGCATACTTCCTCATCTCTCGTCTCTCTTTTTTTGATATAGTCATCTCAACTTAATATCGATTCTACCAAGAAAAATATCAAGTTGTTTATGCAAATGTAGGTTAATGCTACGGTGCGAACATGATTGATTGCGCAATAATGCTGTTGATTTGCGCAATTTTACTTTTTGTTCTTACGAAATTCGGATGGAGTGCAGCCCATAACTCTTTTAAAGAGCCTACTTAAGTTTTCTACACTGTTGAAATTGAGATGGAAAGCGATTTCTTTGGTGGTTTTTTCGCTATTGTCTAAAAGGTTGCAAACGTTTTCGATGCGAACCATGCAAATAAAGTCGTGAATGGTTTGATTGAGCAAACTATCAAAACGCAGCTCGAGAGATCGGCGAGAGAGGCGTGTCGCATTAACAACTTCCTCTACCGTGATGTCACGCTTAGGTGCATTCTTTTTTATGAAGGTTATTGCGTTGTGTACGTTTTCGTCAGCAATTGCATACTCGTCCGATGATTTTCGTCGTACAATCATACGCGGGTACGAAATGATTGGATCGGCAATTAGCGAGTTGCTTAGCATCATTTGATGGAGCGTTTTTGCGCTAAGGTAACCGCTGCGTTCGGCATCTTGATCGACACTAGAGAGGGTTGGGTTGCTTAGCTCGCAGATAAATCGGTCGTTATCGACGCCAATTATAGAGACATCGCTCGGTATCTTTAGGTTGGCGATGTGAATGGCCTCAACAAGCAGCTGACTGTACTCATCGGAGGCAGCCATTATAGCAAGAGGTAGCTTCTGGTCTGCAAGCCATTTTGCAAGTGCAGCGGGGCGATCCTCCCAGTGCAATGATGCTATTTCGTTGGGAATAGGGACATAGTTTCGGTTTTCGTCTCCTTTAATAGCCCTTTCGAAGGCTATCTGTCGTTCTGTTGACCAGTAGAAATGGCTGTCACCGAAGAATGAGAAGTTGCGAAATCCCTTGTGGATAAACTCGGATGCAACCATTTCGCCAATCATCTCGTTTTCGCAGTAGATGTTGGTAACGCCAGCAATGCGCTCGTAGTGCGGCGAAATAATTATTGGTTTCTTAAGCGAAAGAAGCTTCTCCCAACCAGGATTTCCGCGGGCAATGATGCCATCGGGTTGCCAACGGATTATCTTCTTGATTTGGCGCTTAGTCTCTTCTTTCTCAAGATAGTGAGGTGCCTCGTAGAAGAACTCCCACTTTTGTATCTCGTTCGAAAAGTTGAGGATGCCCTGAATAACATCGCGGTCGTACTGGCGCGACAAATCGAAAAACAGGGCAACTCGGTACTTTTTCATCTTTTTGAAAGAAACGGCTTAGATCTTGGTCTTCAAAAGTACATTTTTAAGCGAATATAATGTGCACCTAGTATAGTTCATGTATGCACTTATTTCGAAAAATGAAGGTCCATTTTATAGGATCCCTTCATTTTTCTTATGCTTGTGCGATTGCCTGTTTATGCAAATATGGAGGAAGCAAGGAAGATTAGTACGGCAATTGCTGCGACTACAAGTGCAATTAGGTGGGTTTGGAAGGTTACTTTCTTAGGAAAGATGTCTTTACCCTCTTTGCGGAAGAAGTCGATAAGAGCACCTGTGGGGCAGAAGAATCGGCACCAAGCGCGAGGAATGAATATTGACAAAAGGAGAAATGCGGCAGACATTACGATTACCCCCTTAGATGCTGATGCGAATAGAAATAGCGTAAAGGGTTCGGCATTGGTAACATCAATGGTAGATCCAAATAAGGCTATGCCTAATACAAAAAGCATGACCTTGGTGCGGGTATGGCTTAAAATGGTGGTAACGCTTTTGGGTAATTCCAACTTTTTAGGGTTTATCTTTCCCAACAACTCTTGCGAAGCGCCAAAGGGGCAAACGTAGGTGCAGTAGAAGTTCTTTCCAAAGAGGAAAGGGAGCATAAAGGCGAGTATCGCCATGGTTACAAATATGATTTGGTTTTTTAGAGATACTCCTTGAATAAACCATCCCCCGATTAGCTTTATGGATAGAAATGAACCATAGGCTATTCCTAGTACGCCAATCGACAGAATAAGCAGCGTAATACGGTACTTATTCATTTGTTTAGGAAAACAGTAGAAGGCTAGGGCGTAAAGCATTACTAGTAGAATAGAACAATAGGTTACGATCATTTTTATATCGGCTTTGCGGGCAACGGCTGTAGCTTTGCTATATTCCGCTAAGCGCTGTTTTACAGTTTCATTTATGGCTGTAGACGAATAGGTTGCTCCAGATACGGCATCCATGTCCATAGCTACTGCTTGGTTGACTGAAAGACCATTCCATTTTTTTAGAAATCCTTTGGCTACTACTACATCTATAAAACTTGGCGTTTCGTCGTTAGGAAGAAGCCCAAGTGCTTTAACATTATCGTTCTTGTCGAGTGCAATAACCATTGGTATTGGCCCACTATAGCCTATGATTTTGCTGGTGGTTTGCTGTGCGATTACTGCTTTACCAACAGTAATGCTATTCTTGTCTTTTAGGATCCATTGCTCTGCGCCATCATCTTCTATAGCGGTTACTTCCGGTACGATCTCTTTAAGGCAGGATAGTATATCGTTATTTGCTACCGATACTGTTTGTCCTTTGGTCTTGCTGCTGTTTTCAATGCTCCTGATTCCTATAAGAGATATAATTACAAGCAATACGATTAGCTGGGGAAACTTAGCTCTTATGTTTGAAAATCTCATGGTAATTTGTGGTTTAGTGAGGCAAATGTATAAAAGGGTTTTTTATAAGATGTAAATATCTTGTTAAAGCTGTAGCAAAAGTACGTAGTGGGTAAAAAAGAAACGCCTCGAGGTGTTTCGAGGCGTTTACGGTCATGGGAATATGCTCAAATGAGGAAGACTCTTTGGCTAGAAATGGTAGTCAAACCCAATTGAGAATCCCATATTGCTCTTTTTGTAGGTTTCTTTAATGCTACCTACGTTGGTGTAGTTAATCATACGTGTTCCCTCTACGTACTGTGTGTAGAGCATGGCCATATTCAAGGTTAGCTTATTGGTTACCTTATATCCCGTACCGAAGCCAACAGAGTGCGAGGATAGGCTGTAGGTAATGTCCGATTGGTAGCCTTGCCCAGCTCCTGTTTGTACATAAAGGAAGCCCCCGCTTACAAGCATTTTTTCGGTAACGTTGTACTCCATACCAAATGCCAACTCGTAAAGGTTATCGGTAATAAACTTTTCCTTGCCATCCCAGTTGGCATCCTTGTCGAAGTAGTGGGTTAGCGATGCAGAAACCTTTAAATCAGGAATGATTTTGTAGTCGATACCGGCTGCTAGAATTGCTGGAAGATCGCTGTTGGTTTCTTTCCCATCAGCGTAACTTCCAGTTCCATCGATTTTAGTATCGTTCTTTATCTTGAGCTTAGTGGCAAATTCGTAACGAATACCAATGTTGATGTTGCTTGTAGGAGTAAGGTTTACACCGATAATTGGGGTAACTCCTGTTCCTGTTTGCTTAACGTCTACGTACTTGTCGGCTGTTTTTGCCGCATTGGCGTTAAAGGCATTGCTGATTCCGGTATAGGTGGCCTGGATTGTTGCAATGGTCATTGTAGGGTTGTAGCTGCTGCCTAGACCTCCTGATATTTGGGCAACCTGAGCAGGGGTAAGCGCTCCTGCTGCTTGCGCCTGCTGAAGCGTTAGCTCTCCTGCATTACCTGCAATTAGGGGCTGTAGCGATGCTGCAGCACCAGCAGCGTTTGTCGCCAAAGCTTTGAAGAACTCGGGAGCGCTAATAAAGCCTCCAGAAGGGTTTGCAGGGCTAATAGGGTTGATCTTTATATCGCGCAGATAGCCGTCGTAGGTGTTTTTGGAGTAGGAAAGGCGAGCCCCTGCCGATACGCTTAGCCATTCGTTTACTTTGTAGCTAGCTCCAAGCTGGCCGCCATAGATTACAGAGGTTCCGTCGAAGGCCATGTCTCGGGTATACATTGTAGTTGGAATACCCTTTTGGCTTAGCAGAACAGGTAAGTTGGCAACTTCAGTCTCGAACGAAGGAAGTCCGTTGTTGAAGGTTGCTTTTCCTCCACCTCCGGTAGGTCCGAAGCCTGCAAAGATTGCCCAGTTGTCTTTTTTGTAAGCGGCAAAAAAGGTTGGGAAGATGGGGGTGGTTACATCGCCAGCATAGCTGTTGTTGTTGAGGTAGGGATAGTCGTTCTCAATAGTTCGTTTTTGAAAAAGAAACTGGTTGTTGAAAGAGAGATGGAATCCATCTTTTAGAAGTGTCAGTCCTGCAGGGTTATAGTAAACGGCATCCATCTCGGTTGATGCATTGCGCGACAACATACGAACGTATTGCGCACTTTGGTTCGAATTGGTTAGAATGCCACCTGCATTGGCTGCTGCTGCTCCGCTAGCAAGCGCTAGCAAAAGGATCATTTTTCTCATATTATAGGAGGATTGATAAACACTCTTTTTGAGTATTCCTAGGATTAAACCCAGAAGTACTAGTACATGTTTAGGAACGACTGAGCGTTCCTACTTGAATGACGAATCAAATTCGGATAACTTGGATCTGATAGCCCTTGGAGATTCCAAGGCTAGAGTGGGTGTGTAGCGGAATTCTAATCTTTCCGATAGATGATCTATTACAGATCTTAGCTGATGTTGAAGTGACCTTTCTGAGAATTCGGAAAAGTTTGTTTGTACGGCAGCATAATCCAAATACGCAATCAAGTGACTTGTGTACGTATCGTTTAATTAAAACAACGTAGGCTGTAACCGCTAAATATAGGCGTACTTTCAACATTGGATGCAAATGTATAAAAATTAGAATGATATTCACTTTGGGTTAAAAATATTAACATTTAAGTAGCCTTCTGGAAGGATGCAAGCTATGCTCTTTTCGCAATATCTTTACCAAACAAATCGTACTGTAAATGAAACCCTATCCTCATACTAAAAAGGAATCCATATCCGACAGCTACTTTGGTACCATAGTTGCCGATCCCTACCGTTGGCTCGAAGACGATAGCTCGGAAGCAACACAAGAGTGGGTTAAGGCTCAAAATTGTGTTACAGAAGGCTACTTGTCTCAAATCCCCTTCCGAAGCGCCATTAAGGAGCGTCTTACCCAAATTTGGGACTACCCAAAGTATGGTACACCATTTAAGGAGGGTGACTACTACTTCTTCTTTAAAAACAGTGGTCTTCAAAACCAGAGCGTGCTTTACCGCCAGCGTGGGTTGGATGATGAACCGGAAGTTTTTCTTGATCCTAACACGTTTTCAGAAGACGGAACGGTTGCTCTTAGCGGCATCTCCTTTTCCAATGATGGGAGGTACTTGGCCTACTCAATCTCGGTATCTGGGTCTGATTGGGTAGAGATACGTGTTATTGAGGTGGCAACTAAGCAGCATTTACCCGATGTTATAAGCTGGGTAAAGTTCTCGAACGCACAGTGGAAGGGTGATGGGTTTTACTATAGCCGATACGATGCTCCAAAAGAGGGAACAGAGTACTCCGGTTCCAATGAATTCCAAAAGGTGTACTACCACAAGCTAGGCGATGAACAATCGAGCGATACCTTAATCTACGAAGATAGAGACCATCCCCTACGATATTTTAATGCTCGTGTTACCGAAGATGAACGATACCTTTTTATATATGTATCGGAAGGAACACATGGAACGGAGCTGTACTGGAAAGACCTTTCTGCCGATGATGACCTTAAGCTGCTATTTCCCGGATTTCAATTTGACTATACTATTATAGATAATGATGGCGAAAGGCTAATCGTTTACACCAACCATGGCGCATCGCGGTACCGGGTGGTGCTGGTCGATCCGAATAATCCGCACGAGCAGCATTGGCAAATGCTTATCCCCGAGGCCGACGACCTGCTTGAAGGTGTTACAACGGGCGGAGGTAAGCTATTCGCCTTCTACCTGAAGGATGCTGCAACGCGCATTTTTGAGTACGATCGTTGTGGCGAACGTATAAAGGAGATTCCGCTTCCGGGAATTGGAGCTGCAGCTGGGCTTTCCGGCAAAAAGGCCGATGCGCTACTGTTCTACTCGGTTACAAGTTTTACCAATCCTGCAGCCATCTATAAGTATGATGTGGAATTGGGAGAAAGTTCCGCATATCGTTCAACGGAAGTTGTATTTGATCCTGAATGCTTCGAAACCAGTCAGGTTTTCTATGCCAGCAAGGATGGTACAAAGGTTCCGATGTTCATCATCCATAAGAAAGGAATTGATCTTGATGGTGCTAATCCAGCACTGCTCTACGGCTATGGCGGATTCAACATTAGCCTAACCCCAGCGTTTAGCCCTTCGCGGATAGCGTTTTTGGAGAATGGTGGCGTATATGCGGTGGCAAACCTTCGAGGAGGCGGTGAGTACGGCGAGGAGTGGCATCGGACTGGTATGCTGGAGAAGAAGCAAAACGTGTTCGACGATTTTATTGCCGCAGCCGAGTTCCTGATTGCCCAAAAGTACACCTCGCCCCATCGGCTGGCCATTGCAGGAGGCTCTAATGGTGGCCTGCTGGTTGGTGCTGCCATGACCCAGCGGCCCGAACTCTTTAGGGTTGCCATCCCTCAAGTGGGCGTGCTCGATATGCTGCGCTACCACCGCTTTACCATTGGCTGGGGCTGGGTGGTGGAGTACGGCAGCTGCGATAGCCAGGAGCAGTTCGAGTACCTCTACAGTTATTCCCCTTTGCATAATATTCGAGATGGAGTTGCCTATCCGGCAACGCTTATCATGACCGCCGATCACGACGATCGTGTGGTGCCTGCCCACTCGTTTAAGTTTGCCGCTACCCTGCAGGAGAAGGATGCAGGAATAAATCCTGTTCTTATTCGTATCGAGACAAAAGCTGGAC
>RRZU013074743.1_pt1 | contig 10129 bp, 9 predicted proteins | sample 2165561 | NCBI WGS metagenome assembly RRZU01 (sample SAMN10456909, study PRJNA506462) | wastewater metagenome | isolation source: wastewater sludge | place: USA: Moscow, Idaho
CGAGCAGTCGGGCAGCCTTTTCGGCGTCTTCGTAAAACAGTTCGTAGAAATCGCCCATGCGATAGAAGAGCAGCAGTCCCGGGTACTGCGATTTCAGTCCGAGGTACTGGCGCATCATCGGGGTGTGCGCTGATAAAGCTTCTTTACTCATAAAATACAGTCACTTAAGAATTTTTATTGTGTTTGTTGGGGTAAATTTGGGGCAATTTGTATGAGTTTCTTCATCCCCTGCCAGATGCGCCCCAGCTCTCTCGGGGACTCTGAATCTATCCAACGGCCGTAGACCTTCACGAGCATCGAGTAGTCACTGTGCCCCATCTGGTTGGCGATGAAGGCCAAGTTACCGCGTGCGGTGAGATTCCAGCAAGCATAAGTGTGACGGGTCTGATAAGGCGGACGATGCCGAATCTCAGCGCGCCGGGTCAGGTTGTTCCACTTCGCGTTCCATGCGCTCGGCACATACCACGCATTCACGTTAATTTTCCGCGCCTGCGTCTTCGGCGACAACAACAGGCTTACGCGATCAATGCGCGACTCGTGACGATTCAGCCAGACTTCCAAGTCCATGGCCTCGCGGGTCTTTGCATCTTTTATCAACACTTTGAGTGCATCTTGGGCTGGCGGGAATAACAGGATCGTACGTTCCTTGTTAGTCTTCGGAATCTTGAACGTGAGCGACTGCGTGACCGAGCGCCGCACTGTCAGCTTGCTCAGATCAGTGGCAATGTCCTCCACGGCGAGTCCGCACAATTCACCCGGCCGCAGGCCAGTGTATACCGCGAGTGTCACCGAGGCTGCGTCCACTGGGTGCAGGCAACCCTTCGTGATTAATGCGTTGTACTCCTGATAAGTGAATGGATCCGGATCCTTATTGCTCTTGGTGAAGCGCGTGCAATGCTTGGCCATGCCTTCAGCACAGAAGTGGTTCTGTTCGCACCAGTAGAGAAAGCCTGCGAACGTCGCAAGGTAGTGGTTGACCGTCGAGACGGCTCGCGTCTCGATCAAGTCTACGCGCAATTGTTGGATGTCTGCTGGGATCAGAGCATCGGCCAAGCGGTTCCGTCCGATAGTCTTGAGGCAGGCATTGAGTGCAACCTGATACCGGTTCTGTGTTTCGGCTGTGATGTCTACTGCCTTGAGCGGCATGTACCGTTCGGAGAGGTCGCCGAGACGCTTGCTTGCCGTGCCGGTTTGTTCGCCTTGCCGTGAATGTGGGAAAAATTCGGATTCATCGTAGGAGCCCGTCTTAAGTGCATACATGGCTGCGCTGCGAAGGCGAGACGCATGTTTCAGGTTCGCCTTTGTTGGCTCGATGCCTAAGGTATGGCGATGGCGCACTCCCTTGTGCATGAAAGCCACGCGAATCGACTTTCCATGCACTTCAATGCCTGGAAGATTACTGCCCATCACGGTATCCGTCTGCGTCGCCATCATCATTCTCCCGAAATTACTCCCGGTTGTTTCTAGCACTTGCTGGTTGCTTGCGTTCTTCTCGTCCCGTCTTGAGCTTGAACAGTTCAAACAGCCCGGGATGCATTTTGCGATCGCCAGCCTCCCACTGCTGCCAAGTACGCAACGACGCATGTACCAAGTCGCCAGCTTCCGTTTGCGTCAAACCTGCAGCTGCTCGGGCCGCACGAATTTCATCCGGTTCGGGGGGGATCGCTGTTGTCGAAGCCGAAACGTGGTTACGCTGGTTGAGCGAGTGGGGCATGTTGTGGGTCCAAAGGCACCATCACGCCTAGCGGGATAAAGCGCCTACGTCGGCAATTGGCAATTGGGGTAATAATACGCTCATTGAGCGTATCAAACAACAGCGCCTTAGCGCTAATCCACGCAGAGCAGCACGCAAAATAGGTATGTATTAACGAGTGGTTGGCCTCAATGTGCAGCCAGTTGCCTGCCGCTTTCCACCCAGCGCTCAAACTCTTCCAAGTTCACAAAAATACGGCCATCTGGTGCTTTGCGCCAGATACGGCCTTGCGACCATGTACCGTTCTTGACCTTGTGACGCACCGCATCCTCGCTGTATCCGGTGATTTCAGCCAATCGGTTGATCAGTACCCATCGACTTGGGTTGTTCATATTGCGCTCCATTGGTGCACCGGTTAGGCTCAGATTGAGACTGGCGTTGGTAAATTCACGTCTGTCGATATAGTCTCGCCGATCAACGTTTCCAAAAACCCGCTCTGGCGTGCATAGGCGTACGCCGGGCATGGGGCGTAATTACGCACATTCGGATTCAGGCTTGGTTAGTGTTTGGGGCGGAGTTGGACGTTTGGTCGTCAGGAGAAGATTCGGGCTTTGGCGGTGATCCAGGGGCTCGCTTCGCGACCGACCTCTTGAATCCTCGATCCCGCGCTATAAAGGTTTCCAACATGTACGGAATTAGTGCCACGGCATCTACCGGTTCGCCGTAGGTCTGTGCATGCAGCGCGGCGTAACGCTCAAGTTCGGTTTTCAGCGCAGCAGGCAGCGCGATAGTCAGTTTCACCGTCTCGGTCTTGGGCAGCGGCCCCAGCCGCAACTTGCTGGTGGGTAGGCTCATTGCGAAGATCCTCTCTGGAAAAATAGTGGCTGGTACGGCCGCAGAATCAGATCCTTGTTCACCATGACGCGCATCGGGAAGCCGGGTCGGATGGTGAGTGTCGGCTGGATACTTACATTGCGTTTGGTGATTTCCTGACCAACCTGATTCACCGACTCCTGCACGCTCTGGCGCGTGGCGATGATGACCTTGCCGTCACTGCCACCGCGGTCAGGCGCTGCCAGTTCTGCGCCGATGCCAAGCAGTGTGGACAACGCCGCGCCAGCGAGGATGCGATCCCAGTGCCAATCGACGTCGTCTTCCAGCCCGGCATAACCGGCTGGGTCAATGCCTGGCAATCGATCAAGCGAAATGGACGAGGTGTCGGGCAGAATGAGCCGTGTCCACACCAGCAACACCCGGCGTTGGCCGAACGAAACCTGGCTGTCGTAGCGGCCGATTAACCGTGATCCCTGCGGAATCAGAAGGAAGCGACCCGTGGCCGTGTCGTAGACTGCCTCGGTGACGTTGGCGATGACCTGTCCCGGCAGATCGGAGTTGATGCCCGTCACCAGCGCGGCTGGAATGATGGTGCCCGCCATCACCTGATAAGGCGAGGTCGGCAGTTGCAGGCTGGCGGGATTGCGGGTGGCGCTGTCGTTGGTTTGGCCGCCATTGGCCAAGAAGGCTTGCTTTTGATCCTGTCGATTCTGCACTGCCGTTGGTTCGGCAGCCTGCGCCGGCGCTGAACCCATCGGATTGTAGGATTAGTTGCCCGATAGCGCCTCGGGCAAGGCCGTACCCGCAGTGGGCGACACCGTCGGTTTCACCACACTGCTGCTCCGAAAGAACACTGCCGAACGTGCGGCCTCATCGGCATCACTGGGCTGAGCCACATGTCCAGTTTGTGTCTCAGTATTGCGCTGAGCATGCACGATGGCCGGACCCAGATCGCCCGGCAGCGGTTCGCCCAAAACAGGCACCGGCTTGGCCACCACCGGCATCTTGGAATAATCCTTGGGCAATTGATCCAGATTCTCGGCCCGCGCGACGCGGTCCACGTTGTACAACTCGGTGCCGGGATTGCGTTCGCGCTGGCGCGATTGCAAGGACCACAACGTGCCACCCAATACGCACGCGCCCAGTAGTCCGGCCAGCACGGCGAGCATGCGCCGGTTGAGTCGGGTGACCGGTCGCGGGGTCGCACGCAGGGCCAAAGTGTCCGGGACGGTCTTGCTTATCCGGCCGGGTGGCGTCGGAGGCGTGGTCGGCGTACTCATGCTCAATGTCTCCGTGCCGTACTGTCAATACCATCGGTGCGCTCGATGCGGACGACCTCCGCCTTGTCGAGTCCCAGCCGCAGTTCAGCCGCACCGAACAGTCGATCCACCACATAGTAAGGCGAACGGAAACGGTAGTTCACGAGCTGACCATCGCCCTGTGATCCGATGACGAACAGCGGCGGCAACTCGCCCTGCGCAATGCCGACCGGGAATTGGATGTAAACGCGTTCGCCATCGTCGAACGCGCGCAACGGTTTCCATGACGGGCTGTCGCCGGTGATCGCGTAGCGGAACTTGATCTGCTCCAGCGACACGCCCGAGTTCACCGGTTCGGCCGCTTGAGCCTGTTGCGCCTGCTTTTGCAAGGCCAGCATGCGGTCTTTCGGATAGTCCCACGAGGCCGAGGCCATCCACGCCTGCGGCGTCGACGACAGTTCGAGCAGGTAGGTGCGACGGTTGGTGGTGATGACCAGGTTCGTTTTGAGACCGACGCGCGTCGGCTTCACCAGGATATTCACGCGCAGGCTGGTCCCCGAACCGCTAGCCGTGTCGCCAACGATCCAGCGCACGGTGTCGCCGGCCGAAACCGTTACCAGTTCCTCGCCTTGCTGCAAGGAGATCACCGTGACACGGCCGGGACTGGTGTAGACCTGATATAGCGCGCCATCGGCGTAAGGCCAGATCTGGATGGCGTTGACGTAACCCTCGCGACTGGGGGCGACACGGGCTTCAGCGTTAGCTCGTGCCACACGTGCCTTTTCGTCAGGAGAATCGGTAATCGGCTTGTCTTCCGGTGGGCTTCCCAAGGACTTCAACTGCTCGGGCAGCGGCAGCAGTTTCGGTATTTCAACCACCTCAATCGGCTTGGGCGGCTCCGGCAGCGCGTGCGCCGCGACGGGTTCGTCCAGCGTGATACTGGGCGGTGGTTTTCCGTGCGTGGCGCAGCCGGTGAGGATAGCCAGGAGGGTGGTCAGGATCAACGGCAAAGCGTAACTACGGATTCGAGTATTCATGGTTTCTTGGCTCCTTCGGTCGCGTCGAGTTCACGGCTCCAGGACAAGCCGTTGATATAGATACCCAGCGGGTTCTTGCGCAGCCGTTGCTCGGTGCGCGGCGGCTGCAATACGATGGACAGCACAGCGGTCCAGCGCTCAATGCCCGAGGGCGACCCGTTGGCGTAGTTGCGCTCGATCCACCGCACCTGGAATGACGAATCACTGGCACGTACTACGCTGGTGATTTCCACGGCCGTGGAGGCCTGGCCGATGCGTGCAAACGGATCGTTGCTGCGCGCGAAGTCGTTCAGCGTCGCCGCACCCTTGTCGGTGGTGTAGTCGTAGGCTTCGAGCCAGTTCTGCCGCACGACGATCGGATCGATCGACAGCGAACGCACGTCGGTGAGGAAACGCGCCAAGTGGTAGGCGATCTGCGCATCGTTCGGCTTGTACGGCGTGGCCGCCTCGCGCACCGCGCGTACCTGACCGTCGGAAGCGGCCGCGACCACATAGGGCGTGACTATGGACTGCGCCGAGCGCCACACCAGGCCACCGGCCATTAGCAAAGCGAGCGACAAGCAGCCGAAGGCCATCAGCCGCCAGTTCTTGGCCTGTACGCGGGCACTGCCGATGCGTAGGTCCCAGACCTGCGCGGCGGCTTGATACGGGGTGACGGGTTCGGGCGTTTCCGAATAGCGCACCTGGGGGCGTTTGAATCGCATGGTTGGATTTCCTCAAGGGGTCGAGTCAGGTGTTGGATTCATCGCGCAGGCTCGGGCTGGCACCGCTGCCGCCGTGGTCGCCCGAACGCAGGGTGTGGGCAGCCGTCGTAACGGCATGGCCAGCCTGCTGTTTGCGCCGCATTTGTTTGGCCCAGGCGGGCTCTGCCGCCGTGGGCGTGGCTTCGGACGAATGGGCTGATGTGGTCGAACCGCCTGCGGCCGAAGGCGCCGCGGCCTCCGCGACAAAGTTCGCCGCACGGTCCTTGACTGCTTTCGCCCCAGCGGCGACGCGCTGGCCGACCGCGCCGGCACCGCTTTTGGCGACGTTGGCGAGACCCGCGCCCGCTGCACGCACACCACCGCCACCCGATGCCGTTGCACCGGCCTGATAAGCGGTCTTCGCCCCGCTGGCCATTGAGCTGGCCGCACGACCCGCCGAGGCGGCGCCCCCGATAGCGGCGCGCGCCGCACCCGGCACCATGCGCGCACCGGCGGCTAACGCCGCGCCACCCGATGCGATGGCCGCGCCGCCAGCCACCGCCAAACCCGCCGCACCCAGCGCCGTTCCGGCCGCCGCCCCGGCGCCGAGTTGTGGTGCGCCAGACACCAGTCCGGTGGCAATCCCCGGTCCGAAAATTCCCAAACCCAGCATCGCCAGCGAAGCCAACATGATGGTCAGCGCCATGTCGATGGAAGGTTCTGCACCGGGTGGCGTCTGGAACTGCGCGAAGAGCCCCGTGCCGATTCCCACAATGACCGCCAGCACCAGCACCTTAATGCCCGAGGACACCACGTTGCCCAAGACGCGTTCGGCCAGAAATGCGGTCTTGTTCCATAAGGCGAACGGCACCAGCACGAAACCCGCGAGGGTGGTCAGCTTGAACTCGATCAAAGTCACGAAAAGCTGCACCGCCAACACGAAGAAGCTGACGATCACCACCAGCCAGGCGAGGAACAGCACGGTGATGACATCGAGGTGCGCAAACACCTCGGGGAAACCGGTCATGTCGCTGATCTGCACCATGATCGGCCGCGCCGCATCGACACCGACCTTGGCCAGTTGGCCCGGCTGCAGCAGCTGTGCTTGCGTTAGGGTGGACCCTGAAGCCACCAGCCCGAGCCCGGCAAACGAGCGGAACAGGATGCCCGCCAGCGTGTTGAAGTTGCCGATGATGAACGCAAAGGCACCGACGTACAGCGTCTTCTTGATCAGCTTGCCGATGACGTCTTCGCCGCTCATGGCCCAGAACAGCCCGGCCAGCGTCATGTCGATCGCCACCAGCGTGCCGGTGAGGAACGCCACCTCGCCTTGCAGCAGGCCGAAACCCGAGTCGATGTAACGCGAAAAAACATCAAGGAAGCGATCGATGACCGACAGGTCGTTCATGGCTCAGTCCTTGCGCGGCGAAGCTGTAGCGGCCGGCGACTCCGGCGTATAGGGCGTGCCGCTGCCCATGAAGCGCCGCCGCGTAGCTTCGGCCGCTGTGTTGCAGAGGGCATCGCCAATCTTGTCGTGATCCGCCTTGCATTGCGCGCGTAGCGCTTTGAGGCGTTCGGGGCTGGCCATCAGCGAATCGACCGTGTCGACGGGGACGGGCTTGCCGCAGGCGACGAATAGCATTGCACAAGCGACAGCGATGAAGAGGGTTTTCATGGTCGCGTCCTCAGTAGTTGACGGTATAGGGGGTGTAGGGCGTACCGTCGCCCTGGAAACGGCGACGCACTTCGCGGGCGCGTTCCTGCACCGCGACCTGCCGCGCCTGTTCCAGCGCCACCGCCCGGTCTTGCGTGATTTGCAGTTGTTGCGCCTGGATGGCTTGTCGGGACTGCAGGGCCAGCAACTGGTTTGTCGCCTGGGTGGCCTGCAAGACCCCAACCGCCGACTGGCTGCGGTTCACGAGGTCGGTCAGCGTCTGTTCGTCGGACGCGAAGTTCTGAACCGCCTGCGCTTGCACCTGGGTCGCCGTGCGCAAGGCCTCCAACGAGTTGCGCCAGCGCGTGCGGGCATCGGTAGCCATCTGGCTGCCCGAGGTGGAGGCGGAGTAGGCGTCGGGATAGAGTCGCGCGAATTCCATTTCCATTTGCGCGACGTTGAACGCCAGTCCCTGCGCCTGCTGAATCAACCGGTTGGTTGCGGACAGCGCGGCACGCAGATCGGACAAGGCGCTGAAGTCGAGGTTGGTCAGGTTCTTGGCGTCGTTCATCAGCATCTGCGCTTCGTTCTGTAACTGCCGGATCTGGTTGTTGATCTGCTCCAGCGCGCGGGCGGCGCTCATGATGTTCTGCGTCAGGTTCCAAGGATCAATGACGACCTTCTGCGCATGCGCAACAGGCGTGACGATCATGAGCAACGCGATGGCGATGGCAAACAGAGTTTTTTTCACGGTTGCTTCTCCTGGGAAGTGAAAGGAAACGACGGGATGAGATCCGCTGCCCAGTCGAGGCTGCGATGGCGCAGCCAAGCCGCGGCGAAGTCCGCCGGGGGGGCCGACGCCGAAACAGCGTCGATGGCGCGTTGGTCTTCCGGCTTGGAGGCGCCGGCAAAGGCCAGCGTCACCGGTCCGAGCCCGAGGTCGAAGACACGATTGCCGAGGCGCGACTGGTAGTAGTAATCGCGCTTGGGTTGCGCCGTCGCGACGATTTCGATCTGTCGCGCGTTGAGCCCGAAGCCTTCGTAGATGCTGCGAATCTGTGGCTCGGTCGCTTGCGGGTTGGGCAGGAAAATGCGGTTCGCGCAGCTCTCCACGATGGCGGGCGCGATGGTGGAATCCTTGATGTCCGCCAGCGACTGCGTGGCGAAGATCACCGACACGTTCTTCTTGCGCAGTGTTTTGAGCCACTGCCGGATGCGCGCGGCGAACACCGGGTCGTCGAGGAACAACCAGGCCTCATCAAGGATCAACAGCGTCGGCGCGCCGTCCAGACGTTCCTCGAAGCGCGCGAAGAGGTAGCGCAGCACGGCCAGTGCCGCCGCCTTGCTGTGCATCAGCTCTTCCATCTCGAAGGCCTGCACGTCCGCAAGACCGAGCCGGTCGTGGTCGGCATCGAGCAGTTTGCCGTGCGCGCCGCCCAGCACGTAGGGCTGCAGCGCTTGGCGTAGCGCATTCGATTGCAGCAACACCGACAGTCCCGTCATCGTGCGCTGATCGAGCGGTGCGCTGGCGAGACTGTTCAGCGCCGACCAGACGCTCTCCTTTTCGGTCGGCCCGACGGCGATGCCTTCGTGAATGAGACGGCCTTCGATCCATTCGGCCGCCCACGCGCGATAGCCGTCCCGATCGATGCGCGCCAGCGGCTGAAAGGCGATGGCGCCCTCCGCACCGAGGTCATAATGCTCGCCACCCAGTCCGAGCACGGTCGCGCGAATGGAGCGCCCCATGTCGAACGCGAAGAGGCGCGATCCGGCATAGCGGCGGAACTGCAGTGCCAGCACCGCCAACAGGACCGACTTGCCCATTCCGATCGGTCCGACCACCAAGGTATTACCGACGTCGCCGATGTGCGTGACCAGCCGGAACGGCGTCGCGCCGTCGGTGCGCGTCACGATCAGCGGCGGCCCATCGAGGTGTGTATTGCGTTCCTGTCCGGCCCATACGGCGGAGACCGGCATCATGTGCGCGAGGTTGAGCGTCGACACGATCGGCTGGCGCACGTTGGCGTAGGCGTGTCCTGGAATCGACGATAGCCAGGCATCGACCGCGTTCAAGGTTTCGGGGATGGTCACGAAGCCGCGGCCCTGGATAGTCCGCTCCACAGCACGCCGTTTTTCCTCGGCGGCCGTGGCGTCGGTATCGAGCACGGTAACGGTGGCCGTGACGTAGCCGAACGACACCTGGTCGCTTCCCAGTTCCTGCAAGGCGGCATGGGCATCCGCCGCCTTGTTCGAGGCGTCGGAATCAACCAGCGGGCTTTCCTGTTGGAAGATCGTCTCGCGCAGCAAGGCCACGATGTTCTTGCGCTTGGCGAACCACTGGCGGCGCAGCCGTCCCAGCTCGCGTTCGGATTCGGCCTTGTCGAGGCACAGGAAGCGGGTGCTCCAGCGGTAGGCGAAACCCAGCCGGTTCAGGTCGTCGAGCAGGCCGGGCCAAGTCGACGTCGGAAAACCGCGCACCGACAATACACGTAAGTGATTTGTGCCGAGCATCGGCGCTAGCCCGCCGGTCAGCGGCTCGTCGGCCAGCAGCGCATCGAGGTGCATCGGCACCTCAGGTACGGCCACCGCGTGCCGGCGCGTGGACACGCAGGCATGCAGGTAGGTCAAGGTCTGGGCGTCATCGAGCCAGGCGATCTCCGGCATGACCCCTTCCAGCAGACCGAAGAAACGTTCGGTCTCCGACACGAAAGCCTCCAGCCGTTCGCGCCAATCCACCCCTTCGACCTGGGTGTTTTCATAGAGCAGCTTGGCGGCGCGCGCCGTCGATTCTTCGGGCGGTAGGTACAGCAGCGTCAGGTGGTAGGTGCTCTCGAAGTGACTATCGGCTTCCTCGAACGCGGCGCGACGTTCTTCATCGACCAGCCAGGACAGTGGTTCGGGAAACACCGATTCCGGGTAATTCGCCGCTTCGCGTCGTTCCGCGTCCACGAACAAGGCCCAGCCGGACC
>RRZU010969446.1_pt1 | contig 10128 bp, 7 predicted proteins | sample 2165561 | NCBI WGS metagenome assembly RRZU01 (sample SAMN10456909, study PRJNA506462) | wastewater metagenome | isolation source: wastewater sludge | place: USA: Moscow, Idaho
GAGCTGATGGACTTCAAGCCCGGCGCCGCCCGGATGGCGCAGGAGGCCGGCGTGCCGATCCTGCCGACCATCGTCTGGGGCGGGCAGCGGGTCTGGACCAAAGAACACCCCAAACGCCTGGGCCGCACGAAGATCCCCATCCATGTCGCGATCGGCCGCCCGATGCGGGTCGGCACCGACGACGACGTCATCGAGGCCACCGCCCGGCTGCGGGCCGCGATGGGAGAGCTGCTCGAGCAGGTCTGGGCCGCCTACCCGCAGGTGCCGGCGGACGAGCAGGTCTTCGTCCCGCGCCGGATGGGGGGCCAGGCCCCGACGATCGACGAGGCCGCGCAGCTGCGCCGCGCCGAGCTGGCCCGCAAGGCGGCCAAGCAGGCCGGCTAGCGCCAGGCATCACTCTTCCCCTGCGGCGAGCACGCTAGATTTCCGGGTATGCCGCGTCGTAGGCCGGGTAGGTGGACATCAGCCCTGCTCGGGTGTCTGGTGGCGCTCACCGGGTGCTCTGCCGTTGCCGGCCCGAGCGTTCCGTCGGCGTCGACCGGCACCCCAGCCGGGGATCTCGTGAACGGCAACCGGCTGCGTCCCGAGCGGGTGCAGGCATTGCGCGCCGAGATCGACGCTCTCGACCCAGTCGGCCAGCAACGCCGGGTTGCCGACCTGGATCTGGCGATCGAGCGTGAGCTGTGGACGCTGTCCGGTTTGGAGCAGAAGCTCGGTGGGCCGGCGGCCGCGGACGCGGCATACGCGAAGGCCAATGCGGCCGGTCGGGCGGCCCTGTTGGCCCGACTCGGGCCGATGCGGGCACCGGTGAGCTTCGGCAAGAGCGCGGTTGCCGCTCCCGTGGACGACCTCGCGGACGCCGACGGGGCCAGTGTCTTCGGGGGTCTCATGTTCGCCTCGGTCGCCGCCGGCGTGGCGGCCGGGCTCGTCGACGGCAGCTCCACTGGCAGCCAGACCCAAGGCGGGGTGACCCGCTCGGCGACCAAGGAAGGCGGCGGCGTCTACACCTCCACCAGAGTCGAGCAGGACGGCATCCGGGTGGAGATCGAGTTGGGCGCGGGCGTGCAAGCGTGCCCGTACGCCACCGGCCGAGTCGAAGCGGGGGCCCATGTTTGGGCCAGCGCGAGCCAGGACGGCACCGGCTTCTTTTCCACCTTCGAGGTCACCACAGTGCTCCAGGTCGGCGACGACGCGGAGGTGACCGGATCCACCGACGAGGTCGTGGTGCGGCAGAGCGAGTACCGAACGACCGGGCAGCGATTCGTCGACATCTCGGTCTCCTCCGACGGCTCCTCGTACGTCAAACAGACCTCCGGGCTGGTCACCCGTGCCTTCACCGAGAGCTCGGCCAGAGCGGGCGTGCTGATGGGCCGGGTGCTGGTCAACGCACTGCGCCGCGCCGCCGAGACGAAGTGGAAGAGTGGGGCCTGTGTCGTGCTGAACCCGACGGTGTCCGCCGGTCCGAGTGGCGTGGCCCCGTCGAGCACGGTGCAGATCCTCGCCCCCCCGCGGGCCAAGATCGACGGCGCCCCGACCGGCGGCACGGTGACGGCCACCCTCTCGGGGGCGGGGGCGCTCGAGCCGGCCAGCACCCGCGTGCCAGCCGACGCGACGTACACCTATCGGGCCCCCAACGAAGCTCAACAGGTCGGCACGGTCACCGTCGAGGCGCGCTCCAAGCGGGGCATCGGCAAGGCAACCCTGCGCTTCGACACCATCCGTTGTCCTTCTCCGCCGACGGAGGTGGGGAGTTCCACGGCACCGGCACGATCTGCGACCTGCGCCAGCCCTTCACCATCAGCGGCATCGGGCACACCCTGACCTTCACCCCAACAAGCGCGACGGCCGGCAGCTACCTCCTGGGCGGCGATGCCCGCGGCACGGTCTGGTCAACGCGACATTCCCATTGCGTGCGGTGCACGGCTTGCGGCTGAGCCCACCACCGGCCCGGCCGTCCGAACGCTACGCATCGTCGGGGTAGCCTCACCGTCCGTGGGGATGCGTCAACGCGAGCCGCAGGGGCCGCCGCCGGCACCGGTCGTGCAGCGGGTCCGGCTGCGCTATGCCAAACGCGGGCGGCTGCGGTTCAGCTCCACCCGTGATTTCCAGCGGGCCTTGGAGCGGGCGCTACGTCGAGCCCAGGTGCCGATGGCCTTCTCGGCCGGTTTCCACCCGCACCCGCGCATCTCCTATGCCAATGCCGCCTCGACCGGCACCGCGAGCGAGGCCGAATACGTCGAGCTGGCCCTGGCCCAGCGGGTCGATCCGGCCGCCCTGCGCGCGGCCCTCGACGCGGCCCTGCCCGTCGGGCTGGACATCGTCGAGGCCGTGGAAGCCGGCCGCGGCGCCCTCGCCGACCGGCTGGAAGCCAGCGATTGGGCGATCGTCTTCCCCGGTATGCCGCTCGCGCAGCTGACCGCGGCCGTCGCCACCTTCGCGGCGGCGGCCCGGGTGGAGGTCACCCGCGTCTTCAAGGCCGGCCCGCGCACCTTCGACACCCGGGGCGCCGTCAGCTGGTATGCCGCGGGGGAGTCCGGTTCCGACACGGACCCGCTCGTGGACGTCGGGCTCGCCGTGCCGGGTGGGTGTGCGATACTCCGAGTGGTCGTGCGGCATACCACACCCGCCGTGCGCCCCGACGACATCCTGACCGCGCTTCGTACAGTCGCTGCGCTGCAGCCGCCGGTGCCACCCCTGGTGACCCGGCTGGCCCAAGGCCCGCTACGAGCCGATGGTGTGCGGGTGGCCGATCCACTGGCCGCCGACGAGGACGTCGCCGGCGCCGAGCCGGTGCCGCGCATCCCGCGCGAGCCGACCGAGGCGTAGCGAGACGACTTCCGTCCCGCCGCATCCGCGACGTGGACGACGCCAACCACGCGCTGCGTGGTGACGTGGGCTGGTCAGGCCATGGTGTGGGCGTCGCCCGCAGGTGACGAGAGGACGCCCCCATGGCATCCACCGAAGACCAGACCGACATCCAGCCCGACACCGACGCGGGTGACTCAGAGCAGGCTCTCTTCCCCGTGGCGGCTGCGCCGGCTCGCACCCGGGCCCGCAAGAGCACCGCGCGGCGTGCATCGAGCGCCCCGACGGCTCCGCCCGCCGAGCCGCCGCCGCCGGCAGAGGGTGGTGCGGCGGCTCCTGGTGAGACGGCCCCGGCCGAGGCAGCGCCGGCCGAGGTAGCACCGGCCGAAGCAGCACCGACCGAGGCAGCCGCGCCGCGTCCGGCCCGCAAGCGGGCCACCCGCAAGAAGGTGACGCCTGCGTCGGCCGTCGGCGCCGAGCCTGCCGACCCAGAGCCGACGGTCGCGCAGCCCGAGGCCGAGATCGAGCCGCAGGCCGAAACCCAAGCTGAGGTAGAGGTCCAGACTGCTGCCGACGCGGAGACAAGCGGCTCGTCGGCCCTGCTCGTGCCGAGCTTCTCCTTGCTCTTCCAGGCGCCCGTGGTCCCGGCGGCGCCAGTGCCATCCCCCCGCCCGGCCGCTGGGGAGAGCGACGGGGCCGACGAGTGGGCCCCCGACTGGGCCGACGATGCCAGCGGTGCCCTCGACGGCGACGTCGAGTCGCCGGACGGGGTCGAGGCGCAGGAGGGCGGCTCGGCTGAATCCGATGCCGACGAATCGGGCGAGGGGGCCGCAGCGCGGCGGCGGCGCCGCCGTGGCGGCCGAGGCCGGCGCAATCGCGGCGAGGTCGGCGACGCACCGGACTCCGGGGCCGACCAGGAGGCCGACCAGGCGGACCAGGACGCGGCCGATGGCGAGCCGCTGCCCGTCGACGCAGCAACCGGCGAGGCACGCGCCGAGCTCGGCTCGCGGCGACGCACCCGGCGCCGCCGCCGGGGTGGCAGCGCCGGTGAGGTCGAGGAGGCCCCCGGCGTCGTGACGAAGGTCCGCGAGCGCCGCGACGAGGTCGTCGGCGTGCGCGGGTCGACCCGCCTGGAGGCCAAGAAGCAGCGTCGGCGCGAGGGTCGGGAGGCCGGCCGGCGCCGTCAGGTGATCACCGAGGCCGAGTTCCTGGCCCGGCGCGAGAGCGTCGAGCGGGTGATGGTGGTGCGCACCAAGTCCGGGCGCACCCAGATCGGCGTCCTCGAGGACGGCGTGCTCGTCGAGCACTACGTCTCCCGCGAGACCAACACCTCGATGGCCGGGAACATCTACCTGGGCAAGGTGCAGAACGTCCTGCCGTCGATGGAGGCCGCCTTCGTCGACATCGGCCGCGGCCGAAACGCCGTCCTGTATGCCGGTGAGGTCAACTGGGACGCCGCGGGCATGCAGGCCGGTGCTCCCAAGCGCATCGAGAACGCGTTGGAGTCCGGTCAGTCGGTGCTCGTGCAGGTCACCAAGGACCCGATCGGTCACAAGGGCGCCCGGCTCACCTCGCAGATCTCGCTGCCGGGGCGCTTCCTGGTCTATGTGCCGGACAGCTCGATGACCGGCATCTCGCGCAAGCTGCCCGACACCGAGCGCTCCCGGCTCAAGCGGATCCTGCGAGACGTGGTGCCGGAGACGGCCGGGGTGATCGTGCGCACCGCTGCCGAGGGCGCCTCGGAGACCGAGTTGCGGGCCGACGTCGAGCGGCTCACCTCCACCTGGGAGCAGATCAAGGCCAAGGCGGAGTCGGTCGGCAAGAAGAAGGGTGGGGCGCCGCTGCTGCTGCACGGCGAGCCCGACCTCACCGTCCGGGTCATCCGCGACGTGTTCAACGAGGACTTCGCCAAGCTCGTCGTCGCCGGCGACAGCGCCTGGGCTCAGGTCAGCGACTATGTCACGGCGGTGGCCCCGGATCTGGCGGGCCGGCTGGTGCGCTGGACGTCGGAGCAGGACGTCTTCGCCCAGCATCGCATCGACGAACAGATCGCCAAGGCCATGGACCGCAAGGTGTGGCTGCCCTCCGGGGGGTCGCTCGTCATCGACCGCACCGAGGCGATGACCGTCGTCGACGTCAACACGGGCAAGTTCATCGGCTCCGGCGGCAACCTCGAGGAGACGGTCACCCGCAACAACATCGAGGCCGCCGAGGAGATCGTCCGCCAGCTGCGGCTACGCGACATCGGCGGGATCATCGTCATCGACTTCATCGACATGGTCCTCGAGTCCAACCGCGACCTCGTGGTGCGTCGTCTGCTGGAGTGCCTCGGCCGCGACCGCACCAAACACCAGGTCGCCGAGGTCACCTCGCTGGGCCTGGTGCAGATGACCCGCAAGCGGGTCGGCACCGGCCTGCTCGAAGCCTTCTCGGAGCCCTGCCAGCAGTGCACCGGTCGCGGCTATCTCGTGCACGCCGAACCGGTCGATCGGGTCGGCGCGAGCGAGGAGTCCACTTCCGGTGGTTCCGGCGGCAGCGGCGGCGGGTCCGGCGGCACCGGGGCCGGCGGTAATGGCCGCCGCTCCCGCCGAGGTCGATCCAGTGGCGCGGCGGCCACCGAGGTGGGATCGGTCGCCGTGGCGGCTCCCGCCCCTGGTGGTCCGACGCCCGCTCAGATCGCTGCCGCGGCGCACGCCGCGGCCCTCAAGAGCGTCGCCGCCGCAGCCCAGCAGCCCGACGGTGACGACCCGACCTGGCCGGCGACCGAGTCGGGCAGCACCGCGGACAATGACCAGGGCACCGACCAGGGCATCGACGAGGACGCCGGCGAGACGATGGCCGACCCGATGGCCTACGCCGACGCCCACTCGGACGCCGCCGGGGCCGATGTCGCCGAGACGGACCGCACCGAGACCGACGTCGCCGACACGCCGCAGGACGAGAACCCCGACGAGGGGCCCGACGACGCCGACCCCGACCTCCCGGCGTCGACCTCGGGGGGCAGGACCGCCGGTCGTCGTCGCCGCCGTGGCCGGGTGGTCGCTCCCGCCGGCCCCCCGCGTGGCGCGGGGAGCTGACCGCGGCCGCGCGGCATACCGGCGTGGTTTGGTCTGCGCCTGACCTCCCGGTAGGCTGGACCGTTGGTGCGCCCACCGATCTGTGCTCCTGCGTCCCCGCAGATTGCTACGTGACGGTTCCCGAGAGCGCGTGCCCCCGTGAGATGGAAGAGAGAACGACGTGTACGCGATTGTGCGTGCTGGCGGTCGCCAGGAGAAGGTCGCGGTCGGCGACGTGCTGCTCATCGACAAGGTCGAGGGCGCACCCGGCGACACCATCACCCTGCCGGCCCTGTTGCTCGTCGACGGTGCGACCGTCACCACCGACGCGGCCAAGTTGGCCGGGGTGAGTGTCTCGGCCGAGGTGGTCAAGCCGGCCAAGGGCCCCAAGATCACCATCCTCAAGCACCGGAACAAGACCGGTTACCGCAAGCGTCAGGGCCACCGTCAGCCGCTGACCCAGGTCAAGATCACCGACATCACGGCCTGAAGGAGGCACTGAGATGGCACACAAGAAGGGCGCGTCCTCGACCCGCAACGGCCGCGACTCCAACGCCCAACGCCTGGGCGTGAAACGCTTCGGCGGCCAGGTCGTCAACGCCGGCGAGATCATCGTCCGCCAGCGCGGCACCCACTTCCACCCCGGCGACGGCGTCGGCCGCGGCAGCGACGACACCCTCTTCGCGCTCGTCGCCGGTGCCGTGAAGTTCGGCACCAAGCGCGGGCGCAAGACCGTCAACATCGAGCCGGCCGAGAGCCACTGAGCCGCCGGCTGATCGAGCGCAACCGTGACGGGGCGGGCCGGCTTCGGCCCGCCCCGTTGCCGCGTCCTCGCCCCCACCCTCGCCACTCCAGCATCCGGTTTATCGGGTTACCCGATAAACCCCCGCTTCACCCGAGAAACCTTCTCGGGTGAAGCCGGCCCTTATCGGGTCACCCGATAAACCCTCCAGGAGGCACACCCCGTGAGCGCGAATTTCGTCGACCGGGTCGTCGTGCACGTCGCCGCCGGAGATGGTGGGCATGGGGTGGCGTCGGTGCGGCGGGAGAAGTTCAAACCCCTGGGTGGGCCGGACGGGGGCAACGGCGGGCGTGGGGGCTCGGTCATCCTGCGGGTCGACCCGCAGATCACCACGCTGCTGGACTTCCACCACCACCCGCACCGCCGGGCCGGCAACGGCAAGCCCGGGGCCGGCGACGAACGCAACGGGGCCGACGGGGCCGACCTCGTGCTCGCCGTGCCGGCGGGCACCGTCGTCAAGGACGCGGCCGGTGAGGTGCTGGCCGACCTGGTCAGCCTGGGCACCGAACACCTCATCGCCCGCGGCGGGCGGGGCGGGCTGGGCAACAAGGCACTGGCCTCGCCGCGGCGCAAGGCCCCGGGCTTCGCGCTGCTCGGCGAGCCGGGGGAGGCCTTCGACGTCGTCCTGGAGCTCAAGACCCTCGCCGACGTCGGTCTCATCGGCTTCCCTTCGGCGGGCAAGTCCTCGCTCGTCGCGGCGATGTCCGCGGCCCGCCCGAAGATCGCCGACTACCCCTTCACCACCCTCGTCCCCCAACTGGGGGTGGTGACCGCCGGCGCCGCGCGGTACACGATCGCCGACGTGCCCGGCCTCATCCCCGGCGCGCACGAGGGCCGCGGGCTGGGTCTGGAGTTCCTCCGTCACATCGAGCGCTGCTCGGTGCTCGTGCACGTCATCGACTGCGCCACCCTCGAGCCCGGCCGTGACCCGCTCACCGACCTGGAGGTCATCGAACGCGAGCTGTCGCTCTATGTGCCCGACGCCGACCTCGGTGGCCGGCCGCTGGCCGAACGCACCCGGGTCATCGTGCTCAACAAGGCCGACGTGCCCGAGGCCCGTGACCTCGCCGAGCTGGTCCGCCCCGACCTGCAGGCCCAGGGCCTGGAGGTGCACATCGTCAGTGCCGTGGCCCGCACCGGGCTGCGCGAGCTGGCGTTCGCGCTCGCCGGGCACGTGCGGGCCGCCCGCGAGCTGGTCGACGAGGTGGTCCGACCCCGGATCGTGTTGCGCCCCAAGGCCATCGACGACTCCGGCTTCGAGGTATGCCGCGAGGAGACTCCCGAGGGCCCGGCCTTCCGGGTGCTCGGCGACAAACCGACCCGCTGGGTGCGCCAGACCGACTTCACCAACGACGAGGCGGTCGGCTACCTCGCCGACCGGTTGGCCCGCCTGGGCGTCGAGGAGGCTCTCGTGAAGGCCGGGGCCCTGGCCGGCGACATGGTGCTCATCGGTCCGGGCGACGCCGCGGTCGTCTTCGACTGGGAGCCGACCCTGAGCACCGGCGCCGAGTTGCTCGGGCGGCGGGGCACCGACCTGCGCCTGCAGGACCGCTCCCGCCCGAGCCGCGACGAGAAACGCGAGCGGATGCGCGACCGGTATGCCGCCCGGGCCGCCACCCAGGCCGAGCTGGAGGCCGAGCGCCGCGCCGGCCACTGGGCCACCGCCCGCGACGAGGACTGAGCCCGGAACTCGCCCGACTCACCACGACCAGGCGCGCAGTTCCCCCACCCCGGGCCCGTCGAGGGCGTCCACGCCGGGCTGGCGGCGGGTGAGCGCCAGGGCGATCGCGTAAGCCGGGCCGGTCACCAGCGCCTGTGGGCTGGCCGCCGCCCCGTGATGCCAGTCGACGTCGGTCGCGATGAACTCCAGAGCCGGCAACCTGGCCGGCACGAAACCACGGCGGGCCTTCGGGCCGACGAGGAAGTCGAGCACCGGCACCCAGCGCTGCGGGTCGCGGGTGTCGTTGATGCCCAACGGGATCCGCAGGTCCTGCCCATGCAGGAGCACCTCGGCCAACGGGGTCACCGGCGGCAGACCCGGCGGCACGAAGCGGCTCTGCGCATGCGCGCGGTAGTCGGCGACGAGGTCGGCCACCGGCCGCCGGGCCTGCGCCGCCGTGAAGGCCCGGTTGGCGCGATCGAAACTGCCCCGGGATCGCACCATCGCCACCCCGAACTGACGCAGCGACACGTGGAACGGCACGACGAGGTGCGCGGTGAGCTCCCGCACCGTCCAGCGCGAACACAGGCTCGGCGTCTCCCACTGCTCGGGGGTGAGGCCCTCGAGCAGGTCGGCGATGTCCCGGCGTTCCTGCGCGATCTCGGTCCAGTAGGCCATCGCACCAGCGTAGGCGACCGTGGCCGCCCGTACACTCGGATGCCGTGCCCCGTTCCGCCGTCGCCCGGGCCCGTCGCCTGGTCGTCAAGGTGGGGTCCAGTTCGCTCACCAGCCCCGCCGGGGGCTTGGATGCTGCGCGCCTGGGCACGCTCGTCGACGCCGTCGCCGCCCGCCGGCTCGGCGCTGGGCAGCACGGCGCTGGGCAGCACGGCGCGACCCAGGTGGTGCTCGTCTCCTCCGGCGCCATCGCCGCCGGCATGGGCCCGCTGGGGCTGCGGGTGCGCCCCCGTGACCTGGCCACCCAGCAGGCGGCGGCGAGCGTCGGGCAGGGGGCGCTGGTCGCGGCATACCAGCAGGCCTTCGGCGCGCACGAGGTGACCGTCGGGCAGGTGCTGTTGACCATCGACGACGTCACCCGGCGCACCCACTACCTCAACGCCCGGCGCACCCTCGAGCGGCTGCTGGAGCTGGGCATCCTGCCGGTGGTCAACGAGAACGACACGGTCGCCACCCACGAGATCCGCTTCGGCGACAACGACCGGCTCGCGGCCCTCGTCGCCCATCTCGTGCAGGCCGAGGCCCTCGTGCTGCTCTCCGACGTCGACGCCCTCTATGACGGCCCGCCGAGCCGGCCTGGGGCGCAACGGATCCCGCTGGTCCGTGACGCAAAAGACTTGCAGGGCATCGAGATCGCCGGGGCCGGCACCCAGGTCGGCACCGGCGGCATGACCACCAAGGTCGAGGCCGCCGCGATCGCCAACGCGGCCGGCATCACCACCCTGCTCACCTCGACCGAGCTTGTCGCCCAAGCACTTTCGGGTGCCGACGTCGGCACGATCTTCACCCCGGGCAAGCGCCGGGCGCGCTCCCGGCTGCTCTGGTTGGCGCACGCGACGACCCCGTTGGGGCGGCTCATCCTCGACGACGGGGCCGTGCAGGCGGTCGTGCACCGGCGCAGCTCGCTGTTGCCGGCCGGTGTGACGGCCGTGCACGGCACCTTCGCCGGTGGCGACCCCGTCGACGTATGCCGCGCCGACGGCACCCCCGTGGCCCGGGGCCTGGTCAACTACGGCTCCGAGGAGTTGCCGCCGTTGCTGGGTCGCTCGACCCGGGAGCTGGCCCGCGAA
>RRZU013300438.1_pt1 | contig 10126 bp, 10 predicted proteins | sample 2165561 | NCBI WGS metagenome assembly RRZU01 (sample SAMN10456909, study PRJNA506462) | wastewater metagenome | isolation source: wastewater sludge | place: USA: Moscow, Idaho
AATCTTCGGTGAGAACTTCCTTTCTTTCGTTCTCTTCTACTGCTGCAATGGAACTGATATGAATAAAAATTTGTGCATTGGATTTCAGAAATTCTTCAAAAAGAACTTTCACTAATTCATAGTTGGCAAAATAAAAATCGTGTTCGGTCGCTGTCCCGTTATGATCGTGGGCTTTGCCAATGCAATTGATGAAAATATTCGTATTGAGACTAATCTGTTCTTGCCAAAATTTGTTACGGATATTAACCGAATAATGTTCTACGCGCAGAAATGCTCGCAGATTAGTACCGAGAAAACCTGATGCACCAAATAAAGCAATCATTTTAAAACTTTGATGTATAATTCATTTGCTCGATCAATCATTTTCTTGCGAGTAAATAAGTCTTGATATCTTTTCAGCGAATTATCTGAATATTCATTATATAGCTTTTCATCATTAAGGAGTTTGTTGATCGCAAAAGCTATTGAATCAGAGTCTTTTATTGGGACACTGATGCCTGTAACATTATTCTGATTAACCCAACTTACACCTGAACCTTCTATTTGAGTAGATACAATTGGTAAACCAAAAGACAGAGCCTCTACTTGCACAATAGCATAAGCCTCAGTTTTAAATATTGAACTCAGAACAAATAATTTGGCATGTTTAAATAAATATTGTTTTTCTTCGTCAGTTATTTTCCCTACGAGATAAACTTTATTTTGCAGGTCATTTTCTCTAATCAATTGCAATAACTTATCATGTTCTTCACCTTCTCCTGCAATAATGATAACAGCATTGTTTATTAACTTATTTGCGGCAAGAACCAAATACTCATACCCTTTATAATAAGCTAATCGACCCAAAGAAAAAATAAAATCAACTCCTTCAAATTTGGAAAATCTATTTTCAAATCCTTTTTTTGCTGGTGAATCTGAATGAGTATCTACTCCAATAGGAAGGACTTCACATTTAGACCTGTAATTTAAAAGATATTTTGATCCTTCAATATAATTCGGTGAACTTGCCAAAATTAAATCTGCTCTTCTTATTAGCCAATTTAAAAATGGTTTGTAAAATTTCAGAAGTATTTTTTGTCTCAAAATATCACTGTGCCAATATAAAACTATCTTACATTTAGGCCTTACAATCCATAGTGCCAAGCAAGACATAGGATCTGGAGAGTGAATTGTTATAATATCATATTTCCTCCAGATTTTTTTTAATATAAAAATAAGTTGAATAGAGAATAAAGTGGAAAATTTCTTTGTCAATAATTTCGCCCTATAAATAATTCCTTGTTTATATTTTTCTTTTATGTATATTGGTACATCATTCACGCCTAAAACATCGCAAGAAATACCTGCATCATTTAAACCTTCATTTAGTAATTGAATTACAACTTCAACTCCCCCTAAATTCGCTGGTGGATAAGCTTTTCCTAACTGTAAAATTTTCATTATTGCCTTATAATAATTATTCGTTTTTTATATATTGGTTTTTCGATATCATTTTCATGTAAATTAGCGTCAAAAATTTTAACGAACGAGTTTGACGAATTAATTTTTACTGCGGACCTACTTCCATGTGATTTACAATCAAATATACCATTACCATTCATATTTATTATATTAGATTTGCTGTTTGACTTTTCAAAATCAAAAACAATATTTTTATCAGTATTTTTTTCTTTTGACAATCTATTAAAAGTATTGCCAATAAGATTATGGGATACAGTGACCTCCCCTCCCCCCGATATATGGAATAGTCTAGAGTAGAGAAATTTGTATTTTGAAATATTTTATGGTTTGTAGTATTTGCCATTCTTTAATTGATTAATAAATTGAATTAATATTTCTGAAGAATTTTTATAATTAAAAACATTTGATATCAATTTATTACATTCTACATTATTTTTTAGAGCCGCATGCTGTTTTATTAATCTACACAAATCAGCAGAATCATTAGTTTTAAAAAAGATTGCTGGTGTATTTTTGTAAATCTCTTTAAACACTGGAATATCTGAGATAATAGGAAGAGAATTTAAATAAAGTGCTTCTAAAGGTGGCATTCCAAAACCTTCATATAAAGAGGGCTGAATTAAGGCATTTGCGTTTTGAATTGTTATAAATAAATCATCATCATTAATTTTTCCAGTAAAGTAAATATCATTATTAGGAATAATCTCTTCTGTTAGTTGAGAATATCCAGTTCTAAAATTATTTATTTCACCAACAATTACTAATTTAGGTACAAAGTTTTCTTTTCTTAATTTTTTGTATGCATCAATTAATACTGATAAGTTTTTATGCCTCTTAATATTGCCCACATAAACAATATAAGGAAAATCATATATTTTTTTATGTGTATTTTTATTCTTAAAATTTTCTAGAGATTTTGTAATACCATTATAGATAACCTTGATTTCCTTTTTTCTACCGAAGTAATGCTGTATTCTTTTTTTTGAGAAATTAGAAACAGTAACAATTCCTCTTGATTTAATATAAGCTCTTTTCAGATATATATAGCGAAGCATCAATCCAATTTTAGACACCAAATATGGATTATCTAAAAAAACAACATCGTGAATCGTTGAAATAATAGGAATATTAATTCCTAGAGGTAAATTATAGTTAGGAGTAAAAAAAACATCACATCTATTAATTTCATTTGTAGGGAAGAACAAAAATTCCTTGACTGAAAATATTGGCAAATTACAATTAAGTATTTTGCATGTGTTTGGTAGATATTTGTTTATAACACTTTCATCTCCAATGAGTAGAAATTCAAAATTAACATTGTCTACCCAATTGATAAGTATGTTTTTTAAAAAATTTCCTATTCCACTGTCTTCAATCATACGACAGTCTACTGCTATTCTCATATTAAAATAATATAGATTTATAAGGTACTAAATTATTATTTTCAATTGATAATACTTGAAATATCTGAAGCAGAATATAACATAGCAAAACAAAACCAATTAAAACTTTAATAAGATAATTCTTTGTTAATTCTGGTAAAAACGAGAAGAAGATACATTCGGTAAATCGATAATACAATGAAAGCCTCGTAGCAATAATCTCGAATTGACTAAAAATAAGATATATAGAGATATTAAGAAGAGCAGACCAAAGTATAATATTTTTCAATCTATCATTTATTTTTAATTTTTGTAAACTAAAAAAAGTTATAAAGAGGATAAAAATCCTTACTAAAGTTCGTGAACTATATAAAACATTCTGATTATATAATTTGTCTTTTGAATACGAAGTAGCTTTAAGTGCCAAATGATTATCACTACCGAAAAAATTGGAAATAAAATTAATTATCGGTTGAGCAAATTGACTGACTGCTAAAAGTGCAATCGAAAAAAAAATAATTAAAAACAATCTATTTGTGCACTTAATTTTATTTACAATAATTGCAAACGGAATAACTATAACTGAAGAATAATGATTAATGATGGCTAGAGATAAAAGAAAGTAAAACATTTTAGTATTCTCTCTATTCAAAAAACTAATCGCTAAAATAACGAAACCTAATGCTAGACCCTGTCTTATACCATTAATATCATACGTCATAAACCAAAAGCCACTATAAGTTAATAATGATAGTGAAAAATAATTTGATGTCATTTTGAATGACATCAACTTTAAAAAAAAAGAAAAAACAAAAAAAAGCCCTAAAAAGAACGAAAAACTCCCACCAAAATATTTAATAAATTCTGCTAGAAACTTATATCCAATTTCAATATTCTCTGGATATTGAAATACAAATGCATACATATGTGTATCAGTTCCTACAGTAATATCTCTAAATACCCCAATTATTAATATGAAGAAAATGGCAGGTAATAATAAAAACAAAAATTTGTTTTTATCTCTAAATACTATTTGTAAACAATAGATAAAGAAAATGTAAATAGGAACGATATAGTAAAGCATACACTAATTAACTTTGAAACTAATAAATCCTTTAAGCCTACCTATGAATGTTCTATAATAAAAAACTTTATTCTTACTAAAAATACATCCGCCTAAACTTCTCAACAAATATTTTATAAATACAAATAACACAGAACTTTTATGGGTTCGAATATATTCTTTTTTGAATATCGCACCAAAACCCAGTCCATATTTATACGCTCTTTCACTATCGTTTGAAGATAGATTTGCAGGGTGATAAACTGTTGAGTTTTTAGCAAAACCACCAACACTTTGATCATCTAACACAGTCCACATATAGTCTGTTTCTTCACCTGATCCATAGAAACTACCTACTCCTAATTGCACATCAAATTTTACATTTTTATTTAATGTAGTAAACACATTATATGAAATACATTTTTTTATTATATCGTTCTTGACTAAGATACGGTTTTCTCTTGTAATAAAGTTTATATGAGATATGGGATCATTAGCTTTTAATAAAACAAAATCAAAATTACTCTCAACAAATGAATTTTTAACATCTTCTAAAACATTTTTCGAATATGTACAATCATCATCGGGAAAGCCAACAATTTCTCCTGTTGCTACATCTAATCCAATATTGCGATTATAAGAAAGTCCTCTCCTATTACTCCTTATATATATAATTGATATAATACTTTCATATCTTCGAACGATTTCTTCAATAAATCTATGAGAATTCTGATCTACCAATATTAGTTCAAAATTTTTATATGTTTGAGCTGATAGCGAAATTAACAACTCTTCTATCTCCGCAACTCTCCCTAAGGTTGCTGTAATTAATGAGAATTTCATTTATTGTATTGTTTCATTTAATCTTTCATATAACTGTTTTATATGAAAATTTTTATTATAGTAACTCTGAAAAGCATTTGTTGAAAAATCTTCAAAAATAAACTTTTCTAAATCTTTGTCAGTTTCGAATTCATTAAGTTTCTCCAATAAAAATTTTGAATCAAAATTATTTTTTAATACAATTTTAAATTTGAGATTTGAGAGATTTTCCTGAAATGAATTGATGCAATTACTAAAAATGGGAATGATACCATTTGCAAGATAACTATTCATTTTGGTAGGTGTCGCAACCCTATTCATTTCTATATCTTCTCTTATAATAAAGCCATATTTATATTTTTTAATTTCTTCAGACAATTGTTTATAAGGCTTGTAATCAATGACCACATTTTTAATCTGATATTTTTCGACATACTGTCTTGCTATTTCTATATCTGGAGTAAATAAAAAAAGCTTTGAATCCGGAATATTATGTTCTATTTCCATATATAAAATTAACATCTGATCAATACACTGCCAGTCAGACATTGTGCCAGCATATAAAAATGTTGGCTTTTTAAACTTATTTGGCTCTTCAAAAGCACGCCTATTAATATCTAAATTAAAACAAGGCATAATATAAAATCTATTTTTAAAATCTAATTTATATTTTTCTTCATAATGAACTTTCATTTTGTTTGAAACAAAAATCGAGAAAAAATTAAATTTTAGAGAGATAAGTTCAAAGACAGTCCATAAAGCGATTTTTAATGATTTATCTTTTTTATGATAATTAATGAAAAGCTCTTCTGGCATTATGCCTTGATACCAACAAACTACCTTAATAAAAGGATTTTTAAGTAATACCTTTAGATGAGCTTTAGCATTAACTACAACAATAATATTTTTTCTAGAGTCAATCTCTTTTACGGATTCAATTACTTCAACTTTACCACCAAAGTTTAATAATGAATTCTTTATTATTTCAATGTAATGGATTGTAGCATCATGCCTATCACCTTTTTCGAAAAGAATTTGAAATTTCATTTTGAATTTTTAAAAATTTTAATAATAAATCTAATCATAGTTTTTTCACATTTTTGGAGTTTGTATCCAAATTAGTTATGTTTTTTAAAATAATATAAACTGCTTTCTTCCATCCACATCATTTTATCCGAACTTTGTTCTTTTTATAATCCTCCTTCCAGATGTATTATTTTAGCACATGGCAAGACATACGAGTAAAAACCTAAAGAATTAATTCTTCTAGTTAAGTCAACACTAATGTATAATTTTTGGTATTTTACTACTCATATATAATTATTTAATATTAAAGGATTAAAATATATCAATCAACAAGTTTCTTTAAATAAACAAATTGAATTATAGTATGAACAAAATAGCTCAATAAGTACGATAAGGAAATACCATATGCCCCCATTTGTAAGTAGTGTACAAAAAAATAACACGCAAAAACTAAAACTACTGCCCATATTAAATTAAAGTAAAACCCTATCCACATTTTTCCCTGACTTGCAATTGCTTGTCCAATAACATTGTTTACTGTAATAAAACCTGTAGTAATAAACATAATAATAATTGGCCACAACGCATCATGATATCTCTCCCCATAAAAATTAACTATAACAGGAGATATAATTACAAAAACCATTACTAAAAATAAACCGAGATAAATATTAATTTTTAAATTTTTATTAAATATTTTTTTGTACTCTGATTGATTATGTATATTAGAAGCTAATAAAGGTAACGCAACTTGTGCTAAGGCAGCTGGGATAAACATAATGGTATTTCTCCATTGATTAGCAATATCAAAATTTGCCATTTGTACATATCCATTTGGTTGATTTACCAATAAGTAATTACAAAACCATGAAACAGGCCCAACCATAAGGCCCGCCAAAATAGCAGGAAAGCTAAATTTCCACAAAACCTCTAATTCATATAGATTGTCTTTATTAAAAATCTTTACGTTAAAATTTGAATAAAAAAATTTTTTTAAGGTTATAAAATTAAGAATAAAAAGTAAAACAAAATTGAAACCGAAAGCTATGACTACAGCATTTAAGGCATAATACTTTGATGCAAAAACCAATCCTATAGAAGATAAAATCCCAGCAATGGCATTATTGATAGAAATTTCTTTAAATTTTTCTATCCCGGCCAATATGCCATTTTGAATTCCATTTAATGATGAAAAAAATAGTATAAACGAACTGATTTGTATTTCAGAAAACAAATTTGGTGCGTTAATTTGTACCGCAATTTCTTCAGAAAAATAAAAAACCATCAAAGAGACTATTAAACTAATAATGATTGCAAACAAATTTGATAATCCTACAATTCTTTCAACTTTTGGCTTATTAGACAGTTGATATTGTGAAATGTACTTGGTTGCAGTCATTCCCAATTCTAAACCTGTAAACATAGCAAACATAAGAATGGTTGATTTGATAATTCCAAATTGTCCATATTCCACTTTACCTAAATAACGAGTCATTAGTATTGTTGCTATTAAAAGAATAAACTTGGAAATTACATTTCCAAGTAATATCCAAAAACTGTGACTAAATATTTTCTTGTTTAAATCCGATGATAGAATATTATTTATTCTTACTTTTAGATTCATTATAAGGATTGAATAAATTCAACAATTCTCTTACACGCCAAACCATCACCATACGGATTATGAAGCTCGCTCATTTTTTTATAAAGTGAGGGGTTTTCTAGGAGGCGGCATGTTTCCTTTATAATTTTGTTTTTATCAGTTCCAACCAAAATAACAGTACCTGCTTGTACTGCTTCAGGTCGCTCCGTTGTATCTCTCATAACTAAGACCGGTTTACCTAAACTGGGAGCTTCTTCTTGCACACCACCCGAATCGGTAATAATAAGATATGACTGTTCCATTAGCCATACAAATGCAGGATAGGCCAGTGGTTCAATTAATATAATATTATCTACATCGGATAAAATCTCATAAACGGGACCTTTAACATTTGGATTTAGATGTACGGGATAAATAATTTGAACATTTGGCTTTTGAATTGCTATTTCTTTTAGCGCTTCACATATATTAATAAAACCAATACCGTGATTCTCTCGTCGATGACCTGTGACCAACACAAGTTTTTGAGATGTATTAATAATTTTTTTAAGATCATTTATCTCACTTATATTTGCCATTTTGAGTCTTTCGGAACTATCGATAAGCGCGTCAATGACCGTATTTCCTGTAACTAAGATATTACTCTCCTTAATGTTTTCCAACAACAAGTTTTCCTTAGACTGCACTGTCGGAGCGAAGTGATAATCTGCTATTCTACTGGTTATTTGCCTATTCATCTCTTCGGGAAATGGTGATTTCTTATCATTTGTTCGTAAACCTGCTTCTACATGGCATACTTTTGCATCCGAATAGAATGAAGCTATTGATGCTGCCATCGTTGTCGTTGTATCACCATGTACATACACGAAATGCGGCTTAAATTCCTCTAAGATGGGTTTTAACCCATTAATAATATCAGTTGTGAGAGTATAAAGATTTTGACTAGGTTTCATTAAATTTAAATCAAAATCTGGAACTATATCAAAAAAATCAAGAACCTGATCTAGCATTTCTCGATGTTGTGCAGTTACACAAATTTTAGTATCAAATTCATTATAATTCTGGAACTCTTTGATTAAAGGAGCCATCTTAATCGCCTCTGGCCTGGTTCCAAATATAATTAAGTTTCTTTTTTTCATATGCCGCTTGTTAAAAATTAATTATTAATATAATGATATTTATACCAAAAAATTAGACTAGTAATCACATAAAAGCTTAATTCTTAAACTTAAAATAAATTGATAAAAATTTAATGAAAGAAATATATTTTTTTCTCATCTTAGTGTCGCATTGTACTTCTCTAATTGGCTGAACATTTTCTTCACTTCTTGAGATTTTTCTTTTTGCAAAACTAAAATCGCGTCCGGAGTGTGTACAAAAATACAGTTTTTCATTCCAACAAAAGCTGTGAATATTTCTGTACCTATAACCATATTTCCATTTTCATCTGTAGGGTGTCCTATTGATTTCATATAATCGTAGAGCGATTCGAAAGATCCTAAATCATTCCATGAGAAACCGGCAGGAACTACTTTGATTCGTTTCGAACGTTCCATTACCGCATAGTCAATACTTATGGAAGGAATTTGTCTGCAAGACTCTTCATTTAATAGATTATTTACAGACTTTTCCCACGCTTCTGAAGATTTTTCAAAAACTTGGGGTTGATATTTCTTCAATTCGTTAAGCAGTACACCTGCTCTAAAGCAAAACATTCCTGAGTTCCAAAGAAAGGTTCCTCTATCCAAAAATTTTTGAGCATTTTCTGTACATGGTTTTTCTCTGAATGAAATTACATCTTTTCCTTCATATTCAATATATCCGTATCCTGTCTCAGGTTTTGATGGAACCACTCCAAAAGTTACAACGAAGCCTTTTTTTGCAAGCTCAACACCTTCAAGCAAAGACTTCTCATACGCATGCTGATTCTGGATGAGGTGATCAGAAGGTGTTATAATTAAAACATCCTCAGAATGTACAGATAGAGCCGCAAATGCAATAGCTGAAGCAGTATTTCTGGCAATGGTTTCTGTGATAAAAGTTGTTGCGAGATCAATATCTTTAAGCAATTCTTTACTTAATTCAATATGATCTGAGTTTCCTACTACAATTATTTCCTCTACCACTGATCTATTTCTTTGAGCAGTAAGCTCAAACAAAGATTTCCCTTTAAAAATCTTGAGGAATTGTTTAGGATGATTTTTTCTTGAAAGAGGCCAAAGTCTGCTTCCAACACCACCGGATAAAATTACGTTGTATATTTTCATGCGCGGTTGTAGTCGTCTTCAATTCTTACTATATCATCTTCGCCAAAATAAGATCCATGCTGAACCTCAATAAATACAACTGGTTCTTGGGTTTTATTTTCAATTCTATGGTGTGCTCCTTGAGGAATTATTGCTACTTCTCCTTCTCTGTAGTCTTTAATTGTTTCATTAATTGTAATTGTTCCTATACCGGAAACAATAGTCCAAACTTCTGCTCTATGGTGATGGTACTGTAAAGAAAGTCTTCCTCCAGGATTTACTTGTATTCTTTTTACTTTATGGGAATCTGCATCTTCCAAAACCCAATATTCTCCCCAAGGTCTAATGTCATGTTCCATATTATTTTTTTTAATTTAACTTAACTTTTTTAAAATTTATCCCTAAGTTTTTCCAAGAAAGTCTTTTCCTTAGCACTATACCCATAACCATATTTATTCCCATACCCAAAATAGTCTTTATCAACATCATTCAATATAAATGCAGCATTTTTAATTTTACCAGC
>RRZU012471902.1_pt1 | contig 10125 bp, 9 predicted proteins | sample 2165561 | NCBI WGS metagenome assembly RRZU01 (sample SAMN10456909, study PRJNA506462) | wastewater metagenome | isolation source: wastewater sludge | place: USA: Moscow, Idaho
GACACCACGGAATCAACGGCCTCCTCCACGCGCGAAAGCAGGGCGCGGCGGGTGTAGCCCATGGAGTCAAAGGCACCGGCCTTGACGAGACACTCGATGGCGCGCTTGTTACACACCGGCAACGGCACCTTATCGAGGAAATCCTGGAAGGAAGTGAAGGATCCTTTCTCCTGGCGGGCCCTGATAATACCTTCCACCACGTTGGTTCCCACGTTGCGCACGGCCGATAATCCCACGCGGATCTCGTCACCCACAGCGGAGAAGTTGGCTAGCGACTCATTGACATCCGGTACCAGCACCGTGATACCCATGCGGCGCGCCTCAGCAAGGTAGAGCGCCAGCTTGTCCTTGTTGTCCTTCTTCGAGGTAAGCAGGGAGGCCATGTACTCGACCGGATAGTTGGCCTTGAGGTAGGCAGTCCAGTAGGAGATGAGGCCGTAGCAGGCCGAGTGCGAACGGTTGAAGGCATACTGGGCGAAGGGGACGAGGATTCCCCACAGGGTATCAATACACTCCTTGGAGTAACCGTTGTCCAACATACCCTTCGAGAAGCCCTCGAACTGCTTATTCAGCACGTCGAGCTTCTTCTTACCCATGGCCTTGCGCAGCGTATCTGCTTGGCCCATGGTGAAGCCAGCGCAGGTACGCGCGATCTGCATGACCTGCTCCTGATAAACGATGAGGCCGTAGGTGGTGCCCAGGATCTCCTGCAAGGGCTCCGCAAGCTCCGGATGAATCGGAGTCATCGGCTGCAGCCCGTTCTTACGGAGCGCGTAGTTGGTGTGCGAGTTCATGCCCATGGGGCCGGGCCGATAGAGGGCCGATACGGCGGAGATATCCTCGAACTCGGTGGGCTTCATCTGCTTGAGTAGCGTGCGCATGCCCGCGCCATCGAGCTGGAATACACCCAACGTTTCGGCGCGAGAGAGCAACGCGAAGGTCTCGGGATCGTCCAGCGTGACGGACTCGATCTCCACCGGAGGCTTATTGTTCATCTCAATGTTCTCAAGTGCATCATTGATGGTAGTGAGGTTGGAAAGCCCCAGGAAGTCCATCTTGAGCACGCCCAGTTCCTCGCACAGCGGGTACTCGAACTGGGTGATGGTGGCGCCGTCGGCCGGGCGTTTCATGAGCGGAATGACATCCATGAGAGGCACCGAGGACATGAGGATAGCGCAAGCATGTACACCCCACTGGCGAGTCAGCCCCTCCAGGCCGAGAGCGAGGTCAAAAACTCGCCGGGCGTCGCCGTCGGCCTGGACAAGCTGACGGAAGTCACCAGCCTCCTGGTAGCGATCATGCTTCTCATCGAAAATCCCGGTGAGCGGGATGTCTTTGCCCTGCACGCCCGGCGGCAGGGCCTTCGTCATCCGGTCACCCATCTCGAACGGATAGCCCAGCACACGCGCGGAATCCTTGAGAGCCTGCTTCGTCTTAATAGTGCCGAACGTGACCACCTGGGCCACCTTGTCCGCGCCGTACTTCTTCTCGACGTACTCGATGACTTCCCCGCGCCTACGCTCGTCGAAATCGACGTCGATATCAGGCATGGAGATACGTTCGGGGTTAAGGAACCTCTCGAACAGCAGGGAGTACTTGATCGGGTCCAACTCGGTGATGTCAAGAGCGTAAGCCACCATCGATCCCGCGCCGGAGCCACGGCCCGGCCCCACACGAATGCCCTGCTTCTTGGCCCAGCGGATGTAATCAGACACCACGAGGAAGTAACCCGGGAAGCCCATCTCCACGATGACGCCCACCTCGTAATCGGCGCGTTCGCGCACATCCTGCGGAATCGTCTCACCAAAACGAGCGTGGAGGCCGTTCTCCACCTCCTTGATGAACCAGGAGGTGGTGTCCTCTCCCGCGGGCACAGGGAACTCGGGCATGTAGTTGGCGCCCTCAGCCGCGGTGGTGAAAGAGACATCACAACGCTCGGCTATCAGCAGTGTATTTTCACAGGCACCCGGAATATCACCAAAAAGATCCCACATATCCTTCGAAGAACGCAGATGGTAGCCGGTGCCATCGAAGGTGAAGCGGTCCGGATCCTGCAACGTGGAGCCGGAATTAATGCAGAGCATGGCGTCCTGGATTGGTGCATCCTCTTCGCGCACGTAATGCGAATCATTAGTGGCAATGATCGGAGCGCCAATCTTTTGCGCCAGTTCAATGAGTTCGTTGGCAACGCGGCGCTCGATGGCATTGTTGTGGTCCATCACCTCGACGAAGTAATTCTCCTTGCCAAAGAGATCCTGCATCTGACCCGCGGCACGGTAGGCTTCGTCAAACTGCCCAAGCCTCAGGCGCGTCTGTACCTCACCCGAGGGGCAGCCCGCGGTACCAATGAGACCTCCATGGTAGGTTTCCAGAAGGTCCTGGTCCATACGAGGCCACTTGCCCATCTGGCCCTCAAGAGAAGCCAACGAGGACATCCGGAAAAGATTATGGAGCCCCGTGTTGTTCTCTGCGAGCAACGTCATGTGCGTGTAGGCGCCGCGGGCCGAGACATCGTCGGCACGCTGGGTTTCGTCACCCCACAACTTACGATCCGAGCCGAACCTGGAGGTTCCGGGCGTCACGTAAGCCTCGACACCGATGATCGGCTTGATCCCCTCGGCTGTGGCAGCTTTATAGAACTCGTAGGCACCGAAACAGTATCCATGATCGGTGATGGCCACGGCCTTCTGGCCCTGCGCCTTCGTCTCGGCAATGAGCTTCTTGATCTTGGCGGCGCCGTCCAACATGGAGTATTCGGTGTGCACATGCAGGTGAGCGAAATCCTTCGAGGTCATGGAATCAGTCTAGTCGCCGCCTCCGACAGATTCCGCGCCCGCGGCTGAGGGAAGGGCCATCTTGACGGGGTTGGACGTGCTCTTTCACCAGCTCAATTAAGTGGTGTGGATCACTTTTTATAGTTGCACATCGAGAGACGGTAGAGGAAACAGCTCTCTCACCAGCAGGTTCATGCAGCAAGAATTCCCAGAGGCCTAAGAAAGCAAGAGTGGTCACGAAGTTTTTTCGACTCTCACGAGAAAGGGTGAGGAAATCTGTCGGTGGTGGATCGTAGGCTGGAATTATTCGAACAAGCGTTCTTCTTCGCTGTGTTCTCGGGCTGGTGGGATACGGAAAGTGAGGTGGTCCCGTGTCGATGGGACTGTTATATGACGACGGCGAACTAACCCCACCTCCTCCACCACTCGCGTCGGTTCGCGGGGCGCCGTCGTCGACAAGTAATACCGATGAGGAACACCCGGTTGCGCGAGGAATGCTGGCACCGGCAAACACAACCTGGTCAGTAGGCGAGAAGGCTGTAGCAGACACATTAGCGTGGTGCGCAAGCGTGAGGGTGCGAGAGGTATCTCTTGAGATGGCGGTGCTACTCACGGAACGACTAGGGAAACTGTCAAAGGTTCTTGGTGGCCTTCAGATGGCGCTTATCGGAAGGATTGATGAGCTCACGGCGCCCCCAACTCCCGTCATCGAGCCGGGAATGCCGGAATCTAAGAAACAGAAACCTCTGCCTTTACCGGGTGACCATCGGGATCTTCCAGGACTCTTGGAGTCAAGCGGTAGTCAATCAAAGCGCACGGCTCTCGATGAGATTAAGAATGCCCAAGCGGTCCGCGATTGGTACCCCAGGTTCGGCCAGTTCATTCGAGAAGGTAGGCTCTCAACCACCTACGTCAAGGTACTCAATAGATATATACCTCCAGAGATAAGACCGCGTTCTTCTGCCGAGGAAGAGACTCTGCTCGGTCTTGCGCTGACGAGCAACCCAGAGCAGTTCGCTAAGGCGGTGCGCAAATGGGTCTATCAGCACTCACCGACCGAAGCCGAACGGGAAGCGAAACAGGCAGCGCTCAAACAGCACCTCAAGATTTTCCCCTCCGATGGCGGTTACCGCCTCTCGGGATGGTTCACAGCGCTCAACGGACTACAGCTGGACAAAGCGCTACGGAAAATGATCGGCGTACCCGCACAAACGGACACCCGCGATCACGGGCAACGATGCGCAGACGCCCTACTTGACGTGCTGTACAGCGGGCCAGAAGCCGGTGGCGGAGTGTGTCTGGAGGATGACCGTAATATCGGTGGTGGCGTTGGTAGCTTTGGTGATGTTGTCAGTGGTGCTGTCGGTGCTGTCGGTGCTGTCGGTGCTGTCGGTGCTGTCGGTGCTGTCGGCGGCATCGTCGCAGCCGGAGGCACACCCAACTCCATTGGACGGCGACTGCCACGCACCCAGATTCTCGTTCATGTCCCGTTCGCCACCCTCTCAGGAATCGAGGGAGCTGTTGAGAACGGCTGCATTAGCGCTTTCGAGAAGGACGAAGGGGTGAGATCACTCAGGCGTGGTTCAAGCCCTCCGTCGGCGGTCGGAAAGTGCACTACGTCCGGCGAAGGTCTTGGGCAGCAAGGACAATGCCTGGGAAGCAGGCAGCATCTGACGGCCGAACTTGGGAGAGTTCTCGGAGAGATTAGAGCTGGTCTAGCAACCGGTGTGATGTATGGTCTCGAGCCTGCAACGTTGGAAGATGGTACCGCCCTGGCGCCATCAGAACTTGCGACGCTACTATGCGATTCATCGCTAAGTAGGATCGTTCTCACCGCACATGGCGAGCCGTTAGACGCTTCTCGGGCCCAGCGAACCTTCTCGGCTACCCAGGCCAAAGCGGTACTGGCGCGCGACAGAACCTGCCGCTACCCAAACTGCAATCGAGGAAGCGAGGTCAGCGAAATCCACCATGCCCAGGAATGGGAGAAAGGTGGAACCACAGTAGTGGACAATGCCGTGCTGCTGTGCTGGCACCACCACAGCACCGTACACGCCAATGCCGTCACGATTACCCACCACGCGGGAGGATTCGTCTTCTCACGCCAGGACGGCTCGGTCATCGGTGTCCGCAAACACGAGAGCGGGACATGGTGAGAGAGCAGAACAGCGAGAGAGAGAAAGACGTCGCCAGAGAGAAAGATGTCGCGAGAGGGTGTGGCGTGTCATGGTGAGAGAGCAGGACATAGTGAGCACCGCGGTGCTCAACACCTTGGCATTCATCATGCGCAGCGTCGGTCCATTCAAGATACGCATGGTCCCGGCATTCATCATGCGCGAGGCCCGGCTGTTCAGGAAGCACAACACCTCGCCGTTCAGGAAGCGCGCAACACCAGCGCCATATCCCTATGCCAGATCCCTGCATCGAGGTAGCGCTCGCCCTCAAGAACCTCGTAACCACAGGAGAGATAGAAACCCATCGCCTGTTCCTGAGAGGAAAGGCGTATCTCAATGGTCCCATCTGGTCCCGCACAACGTTCCAGCGCCACCTGGGCAGCCGCGTCCATCAGTTCACGTCCCACGCCGAGGCCGCGCGCCGCCGCCAGCACCGCCACACGGCCGATGTGGCAGTGGCCGGGTCCCTCGGGAAGGACCCGTGCGGTGCCGAGATCACACCCCTCGCGGGAAACCAGGAGATGGATGGTCTCCAGGGCCTCGTCCAACGCGTCGACCTCCTCCTCAACCGGCACCTGCTGTTCCTCAACAAAGACGTCCATGCGAATGGCCCAACAGCGTTCCAACTGCTCACGAGTCGTGACAATTTCGATCATCGGAACACTCCTCCTCGTAATAGTTCCAATGCGTCCTGTAGGTCGGCAGGGTAGTCAGATTGGAAGGAGACCCACTCCCCCGTACCAGGATGCTCGAAGCCTAGCGAGACCGCGTGAAGCCACTGGCGCGTCAAACCCAGTCGTGCCGAAAGCGAAGGATCTGCACCGTACATGTCATCACCAACACACGGATGTCCCACCGCGGCCATGTGTACTCGAATCTGATGCGTGCGTCCGGTTTCCAAATGGACCTCTAGTAGCGAGCCACCGGCCATCGCCTCGAGGGTCTCGTAATGGGTAATCGAGTGGCGCCCGTCAGCACGGATTCCCATCTTCCACTGGTGACGATTATCGCGGCCAATCGGCGCATCAATGGTGCCGCTCGTCGGGTCAGGATGCCCCTGCACCAGCGCGTGATAGATCTTCTCCACGGTACGATCACGGAACGCCTGCTTGAGAAGGGAGTACGCCCGCTCTGACTTAGCCACCACCATGCACCCAGAGGTGCCCACATCGAGGCGATGCACAATACCTTTGCGCTCCGGTGGCCCCGAGGTGGTCGGGGTATACCCCATGGCCAAGAGCGCACCCAACACATCCGGGCCCTCAAAGTTCAGCGAGGGATGAGCGGCGAGCCCGGCGGGTTTATCAACAACCACAATGTCGTCGTCGTCGTAAAGAATCGGCAAGTCCGCGGGGGTCGGTACCGGTTCTGTCGAAACCGGAGCAGGCATGTCAACCTCAAGGACCTGTCCGGCTGCGGTACGGTCAGACTTCGAGGCTGGCACCCCATCCACCAGGACCGCACCCTCCTCAATGAGCCGAGCGCACACGGATCGTGAAAGTCCTGTCATCCGGGCAACCACGGAATCCACCCGATCTCCCACGAAACCATCGGGAATCGGGTAATAGCGCCGGTCACTCATGCCTTGTCCCTTCCTTGCGCTTCCTTCCGCGCCACATCAAGAGCGGAGCGCGGCACATCGCGCAGCGCCAGAACAAGAATGACAATGATGGCGAGGAAAAGGATGATATCGGCGACGTTGCCAATAAACCAATCAAAGTAGGCAATGAAGTCCACCACGTGCCCACGCCCAGGACTAGGAGCTCGGAAGAGCCTGTCAATGAGATTCCCGGCGGCACCTCCCCATATCGCTCCCAGGCAAAGCGCCCACGAAAGAGACACCGTCGTGCGCAGCAGGAAAGGCATACCCACAACAACGGCCGTCGATATCACGGTAAAAACAAACGTCGAGTTCTCACCCAACGAAAGGGCAGCACCCGGATTGAAGATCAGCTCCCATCCCAGGGCATCCCCGAGAAGGGGGATCCGTTCGCCCTCCGATAACGCCCCCAGCGCCCAGATCTTGCTCCCCTGGTCAAGAAGCACAGAAATGACCGCGACAGCCAAACCCCAAAGAATCATCCGCACGGAAGTGGCGGAGGCAACGGAAGTCGCAGCTTTCCCGCAAGTTTCTGGGCTCTCAGGCGTTTCCGCCAGGTTTTCTTCTCTCACACTCATCCTCATGACACAACAACGGCGGCAGCCAAGAACTGGCCGCCGCCGTCATTATATGAAAGTAACTCAGTCTTGTGGACTTTCTACATCCTCCGAGCCGCCCTCAACATTGTTGAGGAGGGACTCAAGATAGCTCTTCAGGCGGGTGCGGTAGTCACGCTCGAAGTCGCGCAGCTCGGAAACCTTGCGCTCCAAGAGGCCACGCTCCTGCTCCAGCTGGGTGAGTGTGCGATTGTACTCATCCTGAGCTTCGCTCACGATCTCTTCGCCCCGGGCGGTGGCTTCAGCAAGGATTCGCTCGCCTTCAGCGGTACCTTCGCTCACGTACTTATCGTGGAGTTCCTGCGCGAGAGCCAGCATACCTGCAGCCGCCTCGGCGGGTGAACCACCCTGCGGAACAAGAGGAGCGGTGGCAGCAGGAGAATCCGGCGACGGCGCTTCGCCAGCCTCGGCAGAGCCTTCCAACTCGGTTACGCGAGCCTGTGCTACCTTCACCTGGTTCTCAAGCTCAGCCTTGTCCTTGGTGAGCTGGGCAATAGTCTCGGCGACTTCGTCGAGGAAGAAATCGACTTCATCCTGGTCATACCCCTCCTTGACGGAGCTGGGCGCCTTAAAGCGCATATTGACGACGTCATGTTCCGTGAGCAGCGCCATAAGTTTTCACCTCTACGTTCTGGTCCAGTGGACAATGATGACCCGCGAGTCACCTACATCAAGAGAGTACCCGAAATGGGTACGGATATTGGTTAGGAATACACGCGTCCCACATCTAGAGAGAGGCAAGCTGTAACAGGAGCCTTTGGAGCATCTGCATTCCGATGAAGAGCAAGAGAAAACCGAGGTCAAACTGAATACCACCAAAACGTAGTGGAGGAATGACCCGCCCCAGCATGCGCAAGGGTGGATCAGTCAACTTGAAGACCCAGTTGGCAAGAATGAGCATGACACCGGTAGGTCGCCAATCACGGGCAACACTAATGACAAGATCGAGAATGACCCGTGCAACCAACACCAAGGTGTAGAGCCCACAGATTAAGGCAAGAAGAAGAAAGAGCGAGGCCATGTTAGAACTTGTCGATCTCCTGTGTGTTGGCGGCTTCCACACTCACCCGTTGAGGGGTTAGGAGGAACACGTCGTTGGAGATCTTATTGAGCTTTCCATGTAGGCCGTAACACACACCCGCGGCAAAGTCGAGGATACGCCGGCGATCGGTGTTGCCTGCGGCACTCAAATTGAGAATCACCGGAATACCATTGCGGTAAGGATCAGCAAATTCGGTACCGTTGTCGATTGACTTGGGCCACACTGTAATGATTCGTGCAATGTCGGGCATCGGCGCCACCGAGCGGATCGGCGTCACCCCAGTGGCGACGTCGTCGTACTGGTCGTCTTCCACGTATTCCTCTTCTTCGACGTACTCATCCTCAAAGTACTCGTTCTCGTACCCATCGTCCGAGACGGATGCCTTGTTGATCAACCGGTGAAACGCATTCTTCGCCATACTCACAAGGTAAGTGACAGGCCGCCTACCTGAGGTGAAGTCACGCTGGTGTGTCGCTCAATAACTGCACGACCCCAACGAATCTCCCAGCTGACAGGCCCTTTCGCGCCATTCTCCTGTGAGAATATAGACTTTCGTTCTCGTAGGTGCAGCGCCCGTCGCGAACAATATCGCGTACCCCGCAGCATCGCAGCTGTTCGGCAAGGCCCGCTGGAATATCAATGGCGGGGGTGCCCCAGCTTGTTTCCGATACCGACGACGACGCCACCGCCCGCGCCTCCGCCCGCATCGCTTCGGGCACCTCGTAGCAGCGCCCACAGATGGAGGGACCAATGACGGCTGTCAGGTCGCCAGGACTCTCCCCTAGTGCAGCCATGGTTGCTACCGCAATGTTCTTCATGAAGCCCGCGCGGCCCACATGTACAGCCGCGGCCCGTAACCTTCGATTGCTCACGAGGAGAAGTGGTACACAATCAGCGACCATCACGCAGGCTGCCTGCGGCAACTGAGTGCCTGCGGTGTCATCACCCACCTCGCATGGGCCTATCACCAACGCGTCCGTAGCCAGGGCGGTGATACCAGCCACCGCCCCGGCTACTCTGTCCGAATGTACCTGGTCCATCCATGCGGGATCACACCCCAGATAGCCTGCAAGGCGCCTACGGTTTTCGGCGACGGCGGAGGCATCGTCACCCACATGTGTACCCAGGTTGAGCCCTGTCCATCCGTCCTGAGAGACGCCTCCGGCTACCGTGGTGAATCCAGCGCGAATCACACCACCTGAAACCTGACGTTGAATCGTCCAATCGATGAGTTCCACGTGCCTTCTCCTTGATAGACCGATGACCCGCGCCACGGGGGCGCGGGCCATCCGAAGTCAGACACCCGAGGATGCCTCCTCGGCACTCACGTGCCGAAGCTCATGGGACGAGATCTTTAGTCGTCAAAGAGGAACGAAGGAATGTCCAGTTCCTGTGCACGTCGTGCGGCAGGCTCGTCGTACACCGGAGGCACCGGGGGTGCCTGACGCACCTGCGGAGCCTGTGCGACGGGGCGGCTGGGTGTTGCCACCGGCGGCGCCTCGTACCTTGGCTCGACAGGCTTGACCGGCTCTTGAATACGCTCCGGCGGGCGCTGCTGCGCGGACGGTGAGTCTTTGAGCAGTACGTCTTCCGACTCGTCGAATCCCGCAGCAATAACCGTCACGCGCACTTCATCGCCCAGGGCCTCATCAATGATGGTACCCACAATGATGTTCGCGTTCGGATCCACCGACTCCTTGACGAGGCGGGCCGCAGCGGACATTTCCTTGAGGGAGAAGTCCGCACCGGACTGGAATGAGAGCAGCACGCCGTGGGCGCCGTCGATGCTGGCTTCCAGCAACGGCGAGGAGATAGCGTTCTCGGTGGCGCGCGTGGCGTGAACATCGCCGCTGGCGGACCCGATGACCATCAGAGCAGTACCGGCGATCTGCATGATGGCCTTGACGTCCGCAAAGCC
>RRZU013003118.1_pt1 | contig 10124 bp, 7 predicted proteins | sample 2165561 | NCBI WGS metagenome assembly RRZU01 (sample SAMN10456909, study PRJNA506462) | wastewater metagenome | isolation source: wastewater sludge | place: USA: Moscow, Idaho
CCACGTCCTCGAAGGCCGCACCGTCATCTCGATCGCCCACCGGCTCTATACCGCGCACGATGCGGACCGCGTAGCCGTGATGATCGACGGCGACGTGGTGGAGCTGGGTAGCCACGACGAACTCGTGGCCCGCGGCGGGGAATATGCGCGGTTGTGGGAGCGCTGGCAGCAGGACTAGTGCGTGAGAGGCAGAACTCAGTTGTTCTGCCCCTCACGGTTTGGATGGCTGTGGCTCTAGTCCCTGCGGAACAGGTCCCGTGTGTAGACCTTGTCTTCCACGTCCCCGAGTTCCTCGCTCCACCGGTTTGTGATGATCACAGTGCAGCGCTTCTTGAACGAATCTAGATCGTGCGTCACTTCGCTTCCGAAGAACGTGGGGTCATCTAAGGCAGGTTCGTACACGACTACAGGGACTCCATGAGCCTTGATCCTCTTCATGACGCCCTGAATCGAGGATTGACGGAAGTTATCGGAACCCGACTTCATCACCAAACGGTGGATTCCCACGACGGGCGTTGTGTTTGAATCGCCCGTCATGGATTCGCTGGCCTTGGCCAGAACCTCATCGGCAATAAAGTCCTTGCGAGTCCTGTTCGCGTCAACAATCGCCGCAATCAGATTCTGTGGCACATCCTGATAGTTGGCCAGAAGCTGCTTAGTGTCCTTTGGCAGGCAGTAGCCTCCGTAACCGAATGAAGGATTGTTGTAGTGGCTGCCAATCCTTGGATCAAACCCGATTCCCTGAATGATATTGGACGGGTTGAGATGCCGGACGGCGGCATAGGTGTCCAGTTCGTTGACGTACGCCACCCGCAGCGCGAGGTACGTGTTTGCGAAGAGCTTGACGGCCTCGGCTTCGGTTGCCGCCATGATCAGCGTAGGTACGTCTTCATCGATCGCACCCTGCTGTAGTAGCTCTGCGAACCTCTGTGCAGCCTCGGCCAGCTCCTCAGTGAAACGAGATCCCTGAGGAACGCCCACAATGATGCGGCTGGGGTGCAGGTTGTCATAGAGCGCATGCCCTTCGCGCAGGAACTCCGGGCTAAAGAGGAACTTTCCCTGTGGATAGCGTTCGACGAGGCTTTCTGTGTACCCCACGGGTACCGTGGATTTGACTACGATGATCGCTTCAGGGTTTGAGCTGAGGACAAGCTCAATAGCCTGCTCAACGTACTTCGTATCGAAGAAGTTCTTGCCTGGATCGTAATTCGTTGGCGTGGCAACCAGCACGAACTCGGCTCCCTTGTAACAGTCCTCATCGCTTAGCTTCGCCACAAAGTCAAGGTCATGGTGAGCAAGATACTCCTCGATCTCGGAGTCTTGTATCGGTGAGCGGCGCTCATTCAGCATTGATACCTTGGCGGGAACAACGTCCACGGCTGTGATCTTGTTGTGCTGAGCCAGTAGAACTGCGAGAGACAGGCCCACGTAGCCTGTTCCAGCAACGGCGATTATGTGCTTTTGGTCTTTCAAGTTGAGGCCCTTCATGGTGGCAGTGTACGTGAACAGCATAGACAGATAGCCCCTCATCGTGACGATCTATCGTGGGAAGTGCACAAATTCATTGAGACGGGGTATCGCGCTAACCTCACGATGGTCCTCTCTTGATGCCGTTGATGGGAAGGTACTGGGAGTGATCGCGACGATGGTTCCCACTAAGGGACCCAACTCCTACAACTACGGCGCATACTCCTACAAGAGCTACAGTGAAAAGGCGTGATAGGTGAAAACATGGTGGGGCTCTAGAATAGAATCTTTTGGTGGGAACTAATGTGAGCTACTTGCGGGTGCGGATGTACTGATGGAGGTGGGATAGTGGAGCCACTGACGGTGTTATCAGTGTGCACGGGGAACATCTGCCGATCCCCACTGTCCGAGTATCTCCTACGCAATGCTCTTGACGGTGAGCACTTCCGTATCGCTAGCGCCGGCACCCATGCCGTGATCCACGGCAGCGTTCCTGACCAGCAGGTGAAGATAGCGCAGGAGCTTGGACTATATGGGATCGTGGAGCACAGGCCCCACCAAGTGACTGCTGATGACATTCGGGATGCTGACGTGATCCTGACCGCCACCTTGCGGCATCGCCGCCGAGTGGTGCGGACCGTTCCCTTGGCAGCTAACCGGACGTTCACGATGCAGGAGTTTGCTCACTTGATTCCTCACGTGAGCGATGCCGAGCTGATGGAGCTTCTTTCCATGCATGATCGCCCAATGGGAGCTGCTTCCCTTGCGGTGCACCATATGCGGGGGATTGTTCCACAGCCCGCGGGCGAGGATTCATACGACATTGCTGATCCCTATGGGGAGAATGCGAAGGCCTACCGCAGATCGGCCGAGCAGCTTGTTGAGGCACACAGCACGATCATCGAGTTCCTCAAGAAGGTGGAAGGCTACGCGGTGAAGCTTGATGCAGCTAGGAGCCTGCCACCCAAAGAAGCTGAGGCCATACTGCTCTCTGCACGGCTACGGAGTAACACCGCACCAACGTTGGGACGGGCGATTTCGATTGGGCGGGAGCCGGTAAGAACTCCGGGGAGGCATTCATTCAGCCTTCCTGACACCGATGGCACAAAGAATAATCAGCGGAGAATCTCAACGCCGCGGAGTGCTGACGCTCCTAGGGCAACACGAGGAAAGCATCGGCGGTACGCAAAATGAGCAGGAAATCAACGAGGTCCCGGGGCAGGTCCCGGTTCGAATTTTCATCCTTTGTCAAAGCAGTTGGCCTGATTGCATTGACCCTCATGGTGGCGTTCCTCTGCGTGCTTGCGCTCAAGCACGGCCAAGGGAGCCAGAGCTCTCAGCGGACCGTGACGGGGGAGGCCCAGACACCCGCAGCTCCCACCAGTGCCGCGGGTGCTACGCCGACGCCTGCAGCAACGACGCAGCCGGTGAGCGGCACCGCCGTGCCGGCCACTCAGATCATCACGGCCGTTGACGAATCATCCGCCTACAGAGCTGCTGTTGGCTCCTGTCCAGCCGGTGGATCCGCGATTGAGACGACGCGCGACGGTGGCGCCACATGGACCTCCTTTGACGCGAGCGGTCAGCTGGGAGTTGGAGATATTCGGGCGATTGGTTCGAGCGGCAATGGGTACGCCTTCTTCACCGGGCTTGACCTAGCGGACTGTACGTCCATGGTTGCGGGACATAGCTACAGTTCGGGAGCCGAATGGTCCGTTGCCAGCACGATCCCGGACACGGTGTGGTCCATCGATCCGGCGAATACCCAGAGCCTCTCGGGCCCTGGCGGCCTGACCGTTGATGCTCCGTGTTCTTTGGTCCAAGTAGTTGCTGGCGGAGAAAACTCCGTTGCGGGCATCTGTGCCGATGGAACCGTTACCAGATCGGCGGACTCTGGGAGTACGTGGACGCAGTCCGATCCGGTGCAAGGAATCGACGCGCTTGCCTTCTCTGGCGATAACTTGGTGGCGGGCTCGGTTGGCGACGCCTCCTGTGAAGAGGGTGTGGCGATCCGGGTCATGGATTCATCCCTTGGAGTGACCAAGCAAAGCTGCGCTCCAGCGGGTGCTGCCCCGGCTGGCCAGACGGCGCTATCGCACGCCCCCGACGGCACGCTGTGGTTGCTGGCGGGAGACAGTGTGCTGCGATCGTCCGATAATGGGGAAAGCTGGGGTTAGCGGCAGAGAGCTGCTAGAGCGTATTGAGTTTGCCAGCGCATAATCCGCGTCAGGAACCCGGGGCTTCCCCGAGGTTCTTCCTCTTGGACTTTGTCCGATTTCTCGCGGCCTTGGCGGTGGTTCTGTATCACTACACGGCGCGGGACACCGGCCAGTGGACCGAATCAACCCGGGAGATGTTCCCCCAGTTCTCACTCCTTTCCTCCTACGGATATCTGGGAGTGCAGCTCTTCTTTGTGGTGAGTGGTTTCGTAATTCTCATGTCCACTGAGGGCAGGACGGTCTCCAGCTTCATCGCGGCCCGGATTGCGCGGATCTTTCCTGCCTACTGGTTGGCGGTGCTGAGCACGGCATGCCTGCAGAACTGGATCGCTCCCGAGCTGGGCAAGAGCGTTTCCTTCCCGCAGTTCCTTGTGAACCTCACGATGCTTCAGGTGCCAACCAAAGTTTCCTACGTTGACGACGTGTACTGGACCCTGTGGGTGGAACTGCTGTTTTATGTGGTGATGGCCTGCCTCATGGCGCTGGGCATCACGTATCGCACGTGCACGGTGTTCTTGGTGGCGTGGCCGGTGCTCATGTTCCTCGTGACGCAATCGGGAAATGCGAGGCTCATCGATCTGACGGGCGCCAAGTACTTCTCCTTCTTCGCGGTGGGCATGTGCCTGTACCTCATCCACAAGCACGGATCAAAGATCGAGCTGTGGCTTCTGCTGGTCCTCAACGCCGCCATCGGGGTAAGGAACACGATTGTGTTTTCCCTTCCCTCCGACCCCTCACCCGACGGCCGTTTCGTGACCGTGGACGGTGTTCTCCTTGTGGTGGCCGCGATTCTCATCCTCATGATGGTGCTGACGCTCTCCCCGCTCAAGCATTGGGGGTATGCGTGGATGATTCGGGCCGGTGCCCTCACCTATCCCCTCTACCTCACGCATCACTACTGGGGGATGTGGATCATCGGCCGCCTCGAGCCTACGGTGGGCAAGTGGGCAACATTGGCGATCGCCGTTGCTGTGGCCCTGATGTTCGCCTACGTGATCGAACGGTGGGTTGAGCGCCCGGTGCGGCCGCGCCTACGCCACCTCGTTCAGCGAGTGTTGAGCCGCTGAACGATCACTGTTTCTAGGGCTTGCGGCCGTCCCATCCCCTGAGCAGATAGGTGGAGGTGGGGAGGATCGCGGGGGCGATCGTCGTCGTTCAAGAAAGCGAAGGACCGGAACACGAATGCTCCGGTCCTTCTTCTACTCAGGTGAGCGGATGGGCACAAAGTGCCGGCCCGCCTTCTCAGGCGTCCCGCCCAACCATCGTAAAGAGCCTGGCCCGCTCAGGTTTAGGTCCCTAGTCCTCAATCCAATGCTGAAGGACATCAATGTAACGCGCCGCATCCGCATCCTCAAAGATATTGAAGATGACCAGATCGATCTGATCCGAGCCATGGGCGTGCAGCCAGTTGTTCACCGTGGACAGCGCGATCTCCGTTGCCACCTCGAAGGGGAAGCCATTTTCTCCGGTAGACAGCGCGCAGAAGGACACCGTGTGGATATCGCCCTTCTCCAGCGCCAGATCGAGGCAGGAGGTGTAGCACGAGGCGAGAGCTGCGTGATCCGCATCCGTGACCGTGGCGCCGTCCAGATGCGGGCTGACCGTGTGGAGCACGTACTTTGCGGGCATGCGATACCCGCGGGTGATCTTGGCGCCGCCCACCTCATCGTCGCGCCCCTGGAGCGTGTGGATGGTGCGGCAATCATCGCGCATCCACGGGCCCGCTTGGGCGTGAATGAAGTTATCGATACACGGGTGATTGGGATCCGTGCAACCCTGAAGGCTGGGCAGGGCCGCGTTGATCACGGCGTCCGCCACGAGCTCGCGCACATCCCCGCGCCACATCGCGATATTACTGGCCGAACCGTAATCCGAGCGCGGCATCATCTCCGAGACGCGCATCAGGTTGGGGCCGGTAGTGCGGCCGAGATCTGCGGAATTGCGGTAGAGCAGGACGTTGATGGCCGTGAGGGCATCCTCCGAAATCTCGCTCGCAGATAAGCCCATGAGGGCAAGGCGGAGCGCGTCCTGAAGATCAGACATAGCGTAGAGCTCCTCAATGGAACTCACCGCCGGGGATGTATTCTCGAGATGGCCCTCAGGCAGCCCCGCGAGGACAGCATCAAACAAAGCGCGATCAGAACGCGGGTCCGGCTTGGGCCGGCCGAACGGTTCATCTAGGTGGATTGCCTCGCGGTAAGCGGACAATGGCAGCATGGCACATCTCCTTCGTACGGTACGTATCCAAATGTACAAGGACTTGGGGCGGGGCGCATTGATGCTGGTCACCAAGGGCGATAGGTGGGGCGGCGATTGGGGTGGTGAAGGGCGGGTTTGTTGCTGGATAAAGCTGTTCGTGTGAAACGTGGACCTCCACATCAGCCGATGGAAATCCTACCTGGTCAACGATCTTGAACGTGACCCAAGCACTGGATCTTCAAATCGAAGGTCACCCGACACGTTTGTCCGCCTAGTTCCAAAAGTTTGGGGCGCTCGCGTGACAGTGCACGTCACACTATTAGTCACACTATAAATTTACAGTGTGCGTTTGCAGTGTGGGGCGCGGGGAATGTGTGGGAGGCCAGCTGTAGGGTGGATGCCATGACTCAATGGCTCTCTACAATTGAACTTGGCGCCAAGTTCGGCACGGATCCCTATGGCGTGCTTTCAGCGCTCGGGAGACTCGGGCTGGCCGAGGGCTCGCGGGCTTCTCATCTGGCGGAGGCTCACCAGCTTGGCAGCGAAGGCGTTGGTGATACCGGGACACTGGAGGCACTGTGGCACCCAGATGTTGTGACCCTGCTGCAGGGAACGGGTATGGCCGTGACGGAGACGCCGCGGCTCTTTGAGACGAGCGCATTGTTCGATGTTTCCGACTTCGACAGCCGCTGGACGAGAGATGAAGAGTCCGATCTTGGCGGGGCAGCCGGCGGACGCGAAGAATCTGGTGGCCAGGCGGCAACGTTAAGCACAGATAAGAAGGGCTCCGAGGGAGGCGCAGGTGCTGCAGGTTCGGCGCCTGCGAATGGCCACCGAACGGCCTCTGTTGGCCAGCGAAGTGTCTCCATTTCCCCGGATTCCAAGCCGGTGGGGCGGCCACGGAAGGGCTTTGACCGAGTGATTGCCACGGACGGTGCGTGCTCGGGAAACCCCGGGCCTGGCGGCTGGGCGTGGGTTGAGCAAACGACCGGCGCTCGCGACAGTGGGGGCGCTGCGAAAACCACTAACAACATCATGGAGCTGACCGCTCTGGTGCAGGCGCTCGAGTATGTGGGCCCGGAATGCTCGCTGCTCATCCGGTGCGATTCCCAGTACGTGATCAACACGATGACGAAGTGGGCGCCGAACTGGCGGCGCAAAGGGTGGAAGAAGGCGGACGGCAAACCGGTGAAGAACCGCGAGCTGGTGGAGCGGCTCCTCAACCTATACGAGGCCCGCACGGGGACAACCGAGGTGGAGTGGGTCAAGGGCCACGCGGGGGACGCCGCCAACGAACTGTGTGACACTCTTGCCGTGGCTCAATCCAAGAAATACGGAGCAAAGAGATAGTTCGATGCTAGGCAGTACAATTCCTTTCATGATTGAGCAGGCTCCGGTTGCGCGCAAGGTTCCCACGGAACGAGTGACTCACGGCGACGTTTACGTTGATAACTATGAGTGGTTCCGGGACAAGGGCGATCCGGAGCTGATCGCCCATCTGGAAGCTGAGAACGCGTGGACCGAGGAACGGACCAAGCACCTCGAGCCGCTCCAGAAGCAACTGGTGAAGGAATTCGCCTCACTCACCAAACTCACGGACACGTCCGTTCCCATCCGCAAAGGCGACTGGTGGTACTACCAGCGCACATGGGAAGGCAAGCAGTATCCCGCGGTGTTTCGTATCGCCGATGTGGATGGCACGCGGCCAGATCTGGCCGTTCTTGCGGGTGAGACTGAGTCCGGAGCCGGCGAGCATGATGGTGTGACGGAGCTCGCCACCGAGCAACTGGTGTGGGACGGCAACGTTCTGAGCGCTGGCAAAGAGTTCTTTTCCACCTCCGGCTTCATCCCCTCACCAGACGGAAAACTCGGTGCTCTGGGACTGGACTTCTCGGGCGATGAGCACTTCATCCTCCAGATTTTTGACATCGAAAAGGGACACATCCTTGACGATGTTGTGGCCGGTATCGGATACGGGATCGCGTGGACGGCGGACTCCTCCGCGGTGATCTACTCGCGCGTTGATGAGGCCTGGCGCTCCTGGCAGATCTGGCTGCATCGCGTGGGCACGCCAAGTGCGGACGACACGCTTCTCTATCAAGAAGATGATGACCGCTTCGAACTGTGGCATACCGCCTCGCGCGATGGGCGCTGGGTAGTGGTGAACTCCGCCTCGCGCACCACCAGCGAAGTACGGCTCATCTCCACATGGCAGCCGGAAGCCGAGCCAATTCTGGTGTCACGGCGGACCCCCGGCCTTGACTACATGGTCGAGCCTGCGGACGACCACCTCCTCATCATCCACAACGCCAATGTTGCCGATTTCGAGTTAGCCGCCGCGCCGATCCGTACGTCGCGGCCTGATGAATGGGAGACCCTCCTAACTCCTGAACCCGGGGAACGGATCGGGGAGGTAGATGCTTTCGGGGAATTCGCCGTCGTTGCCCTAAGATCCCACGGCGAAACTGAACTTCGGGTCATGCCCCGCGACGTGGCCGCCGCGATGCCGGGCGCCGGGCAGACCTACCGGGAGCCACACGAGCGGAAGGTCTGGGGCAAGCCGGTGCGCGTGCCGGCCGAGCCGCTCTCTACAACCGAGCTCTATCCCTCCACCGAGTGGGCCACATCGGAAATCGTCTATTCCACCGAATCCTTGCTCACACCTCCAACTCAGCGCACCTACGACGTGCGGACGGGGGCCGAGCGCACGCTGAAGGTGCAAGAGGTGCCCGGATACGATCCGGCGGAATTCGTGCAGGAGGGCGTGTGGGTGACCGCAGCCGACGGCACACAGATCCCGATGACCGTCGCCTACCGGGCTGGGCTGGAGCCCAACGGTGCGAATCCGGGGTGGCTGTATGGGTACGGCTCCTACGAAGTGGCCAACGATCCGTACTTTGCGCCGCGCCATATCGCGATGCTGCGGCGGGGCGTGGTGATTGGGTGGACACACATTCGCGGCGGCGGGGAGATGGGCCGGAACTGGTACGACGAAGGCAAGCTTCTGGCGAAGAAGAACACGTTCTCCGATTTTGTGGCCTGCGGACAGTGGCTGATCGATAACGGGTGGGTGGCGCCGGACCGGCTTGCGGGTGAGGGGCGCTCCGCCGGTGGGCTGCTCATCGGGGCGGCCGTGAACGAGGCGCCGGGGCTATTCAGGGCCATCCACGCCGGCGTGCCATTTGTGGACGCTTTGACAACGATCTTGAAGCCTGAGCTGCCGCTGACCGCCGGCGAATGGGAGGAATGGGGTAATCCCATCGAATCCGAGGAAGTTTACGAGTACATGAGATCGTATTCTCCGGTGGAGAACGTGCGGGCCACCGAATACCCGGCCGTTCTGGCCACGACCTCGCTCAACGATATTCGTGTGTTTTACGTGGAGCCCACCAAGTGGATCCAAGTTCTCCGCGAGAAGGCTACGAACGATCCCGTGGCGCGGCCCATCCTCGAGAAAATCGAGATGGTTGCCGGTCACGCCGGGAAAAGTGGGCGCGAAGGGCGCTGGGAGGCGCAGGCATTCGTGCTGGCGTGGTTGTTGGAGCAGATCGGGGCGGCGTAAGGCTAGCGGCTGGAAAGGGACCGCAGAGAGGCTAGATCTGGGCTTCGTGGGCGGCCGCGCGCCACGATCCGAAGCGCTGGCGGATGGCAGCACCGGAGGGAACGGCACCGCGGCGGTCCGTGTCCTTGATCCACTGTTGATAGGCCTTGTAGCTGGGCGAGATACCCTGCTTGGCAGACCACGTGGCGAATGTGCGCAGGGCGGCCACGTAATCGTGGTCCGAAAACTTGAGGCCACCGCGCTTGCGCCCGGACTGCACGCGCATCCCCACCTTGGAGAGCGCATCGTTCCAGTAACCGTTGAAGCGCTTGATGATGGTCTGGGAGGTGGGTGGCCAAGCCAACTGGCCGCGGCCGGTTGATAGGCCGAGTTGGCGGGCCAAATCGGCACGCTCCGAATCGTACTGCTTGGCCGTAAGGGTCACAGTGGGATCCTCAGCAATGGCCTTGCGTGAGGCGGCGATCAGGCTCAGGGTTGAGGCGATCAAGTCTGGATGCTCAGAGGCGTACTGTTCGTGCACGGCATCGCGCAGGCTATCGGGAAGATCGTCCGCATTGGTTGCCTCGAGGTTGTTGACGGACGCAAACAAAAGGAGCAGTGCCGCGATCAGCGAATCTTCGGAGAAGCGCTGGCTGGGTCCTGAAGGACCGGGTTCGGCCAAGAACACAAGCAGGTCA
>RRZU010632243.1_pt1 | contig 10123 bp, 8 predicted proteins | sample 2165561 | NCBI WGS metagenome assembly RRZU01 (sample SAMN10456909, study PRJNA506462) | wastewater metagenome | isolation source: wastewater sludge | place: USA: Moscow, Idaho
ATGCATCTACCACCCTAACGGCATTGGCGCCCGGGATACATCGTGATGCAGTTTCTGCGCCATGCCGGGCGAACGTGCGTTGATCAGGCGTCGGGCGAACGTGCGTGTGGTGACGTGGAGGTGGCAGCCCGGAAGCGGTTCCCGAGTCGCGACGCCTCGGAGGAGCTCAGGAATCCCGTGTGGGGTCGGAATCCGGGGAAGTCCCGCGTGCAGGCGAATCGCCTTCCGGGAGAGAACCGTCATCTGCGGTTGCATCGCCCTCTGAGAGCGCATCGCTTTGTGTGGTCTCGGCGGTTCGGGGCGCGAAATTGGCATCCCCCACCGGACGCGGCTCCAGTCCCAACTCCGAGAGATGCTCTGCGCCGGGGTCCGAGGCCACGCGGCGGTTCTTCCGCACACGCAGCACGATCCACGTCACCAGAGCCGTGACGGCGGCTGCGGCGACCACCTTGGAGAGGATGCCCACGTAGTCCTCGACAACGTGCCAGTTCGAGCCCAGCGCATAGCCCGCGTAGATGAGGATTGTGTTCCAGATGAGCGATCCGGCCGCCGTCAGGAGCGTGAATCGCGCCAGATTCATGCGCGTCACTCCGGCGGGCAGCGAGATGAGGGAGCGAAAGATGGGAATCATGCGCCCGAAGAAGACAGTCCACGAGCCGTGCCTGTCGAAGAAGGTCTCGGTCCTGACGACGTCGGCGGGATTGACGAGAGGCAACGCGTTGAGGATCTTGCGGGTGCGTTCGCGGCCGAGCAGTGCACCGAGCGTGTAGAGAGTGAACGCTCCCACCAAGGACCCGGCCGTGCACCACGCAATGGCGCCAAGCAGAGTGAATCCCGCGCCCGCGCCTGCGGAGAAACCGGTGAGGGGAAGGATGATCTCCGAAGGCAGCGGCGGAAAGAGGTTCTCCAACGCGATGAGGGCCGCTGCACCCGGGCCACCGAGGGTGTCGATAACGCTGATGGCCCAGCCGGCAATACCCCCCAATTCGGGGATTCCGTCGGATGTGGCTTGAATGGCCACTGTGGTGGCGTCGCTTGCAAAGAGCGAGGTGAGGGCGGATTCGGCATCAAGAGGTGTCGAAAGCAGGATCTTCTCCTTTGCTACACGAGGATTCCCGTAGCGTTGCAGGGGCCACCCGGATTCTCGGATGGCCGAAGGATGGTGGATCGGTCCCGGCGCTCAGCGGTCCCGCCATCACTTCTCGAACCAGTCTTTCAGCTGTTGCCATGAATTCCCAATGAAGTGTGCGGAAGTCAACCGGGAGGTCCGGGCACCGGATGTCAGCCTGCCCGTGCATCCGAGCGAACCTGCCCGCACGGCGGTGATGAACTTACACGGCGGTGAGGCGTCAGTATCTGCCCATATGGTCGGATAGCGCGGCCTCACCCCCGCGAAGATTCTGCTCGGGTTGGATCCTGCTGACCCGCGCACCCAAGCACACCCGCGCGCATCTTTTCGATGTGCTCGTCACACCTGACCAGGTCGGCGATTGTGCGCGATGTCGGGGTTGTAGGTCCGGATGTCGTGTACGAACTACTGATCTCGCGGTTCGAGTGCCACCGTTCGAGCGCCGCGAAGGCTACTGATCGAGGAAATCGACCAGCTGGGGAGCAATGCCAATGTAGCTCGCCGGAGTGAGCTGCAGCAGCCGCTGCTCCACCTGAGACGGAATGCCGAGCCCCTTGATGAACTCGTGCATGTCCTGCGCGGTGACCTTGCGCCCGCGAGTGAGCTCCTTGAGGCGCTCGTACGGGTTGCCCATGCCGGTCGCGCCAGCAATCTCCGCGGCCCGCATGGCCTGCTGAATCGGCTCGCCCAGAACCTCCCACGCCTCGCCGAGGTCACGGTCGAGGACGGCCGGGTTGGAGTCCACCCCGGCGATGCCGCGGCGCAGGTTGTCAATCGCGAGTAGCGAATGGCCGAGGGCCACGCCCACGTTGCGCTGGGTTGTCGAGTCCGTGAGGTCGCGCTGGAGGCGGGAGGTCACGAGCGTTGCGGCGAGGGATTCGAGCAGGGCGCAGGAGATCTCCAGATTGGCCTCGGCGTTCTCGAAGCGGATCGGATTGACCTTGTGCGGCATGGTCGAGGAACCGGTGGATCCCTGCGCCGCCAAGTTCTGATGGAAGTAGTCGAGGGATATGTAGGTCCAGAAATCAGTGGCGATGTTGTGCGCGATGCGGTTGAAGTGGGCGACGTCGGCGTACAGATCCGCCTGCCAGTCATGCGGCTCGATCTGCGTGGTCAACGGATTCCATTCAAGGCCGAGGCCTTCGACGAAGGAGCGGGAGATGGCGGGCCAATCCGCCGACGGGACGGACACGGTGTGTGCGCCGAACGTTCCCGTGGCGCCATTGATCTTGCCGAGGAAATCGGCGGTGTTGATGCGGCGCAGCTGGCGGCGCAGGCGCGCGGCGAAGACGGCCATCTCCTTGCCGAGAGTGGTGGGGGAGGCAGTCTGCCCGTGGGTCCGCGAGAGCATCGGACGGTTCGCTTCGGCGTGGGCCAGATCCGTGAGCTGATCCGCCAGCGCAGTGGCTGCTGGGAGCCACACCTGCTCGATCGCGCCCTTGATGACCAACGCGTAGGAGAGGTTGTTGATGTCCTCCGAGGTGCAGAAGATGTGGACGATCTCGTGCATGGATGTCAGTGCGGTCGCCCCGCCGACGGCCTGCTCTGCGGCATCGAGGCGGCGCTTGAGGAAGTACTCCACAGCCTTGACGTCATGGCGGGTTTCCGCCTCAATTTCGGCCAACTCGGCGATCTCTGCGGCCCCGAAGGTGGCCGGGATGGAGCGGAGGTGGGCGACGTCGGCGTCGGTCAGAGTGGGTGCCCCGGCAAGTACGTTGTTCTGGACAAGATGGATGAGCCATTCGACTTCGACGTGCACGCGGGCGCGGTTGAGTGCCGCCTCCGAGAGGAAGTCCACGAGCGGTGCGCTCACGCTGCGGTAACGGCCGTCGAGCGGGCCGAGCGCGATGGAGGGCGAGGCATCGGCGAGCGGGCGGAAATCGGCGAATGGTGCAGAGCTCATGGGTCCATTGTTCCACGGCTGGTGGGAGCGACGCCGGCGGTGGTCAGCGATCTCGGTAACAGCGCCATGTGCCGCGCATCGCAGAGGTTGTCCAGCGGGCCGGGAGGTGCTGGCCGGGAGGTGCTGGCCGGGAGGTGCGGCGTGTGCGAGCGCGGACCGGGCGGCAGGCGCTCGTCAGATGTAGCCGCGGGCGGTGCTGATGGTCTGCGTGCCGTAGCTTCCCCCGAACAGTGCCGCGTGCACGATGAGGAGATGGAGCTGGTGCAGGCCGATGCGTTGTTGCCACTGATCGGCCAGGGGCGACACCTCGTTGTACGCGTTGTAGATTCGCTGGGCGAAGGGAGTGGAGAACACGGTGAGCTGCGCGAGGTCGGATTCTGCGTGGCCGCCCTGACACGCAGGGTCAATGAGCACGGCAAGGGTCTTCGTGGCTTCGGGATGGCCGGCGGCGGGCGGCGTGCCCGGGTGGACCGCGGGGGTCTCCCAGTTGGTGAGGACCAGCTCGTCGACGTCGCCACCCGCGCGGTACCAGACGATGTTCCCCGCCCAGAGGTCGCCGTGGAGCAGTGCGGCATCGGTGCGAACGAGCGCGGGCTGGGGCGAGTTGAAGTCGCCGTCGCGCAGGCGCTCGCACACCTTCTCAATGATCTGTGCGCCGGATTGGTGAATTGCCCCATTGTTCCGCGCCGCCTTCAAGTAGGGAAGGATGCGGTCCGTGGCGTAGAACTCGCCCCAGGTTCGTGGCGGCGAGCCGGGCGCCACGAGGTGCAGTGGTGCGTCGCCCATGGCGGCGGTGATGCTGGTCTCGGCTCCGATCTCCGCGGGGCCCCCGGAACTCGCCAGATCCGCGGGGGACTGCCCGAAGATGCGCCCACCCGCCGGGCAGAAGGCGTGGGTGAGTGCCAAACGCCGTCCGAACTCCTCCGCAGCGGCTGGCGTGGGTGGAGCCGGTTCCAGCCGTGCGGTCTCCAAGGATGTTGTGCCAACGGACAGCAGACGAACCGTGGCCGCACCACCAGCTTGGGCGGCGCGGCCGAGCTCGCGCAGACCGGCTGCCTCGGCAGCAATCGCGCGAGCGGTCCCATGCTTGACGAAAGGCGTTGGCACGTGGACCTCCTTGAGTCAGGAATGGCGGCGGTATTTTGCGGGCAGGAAGAGGTCGACGACGACGTTGACGATGCCGATGACGATTCCTCCGAAGACCGCCGCCCAGAAGCCGTCCACGTGGAAGCCCACGGCGAAGACGTCCGTGATCCACGAGGTGAGCCCGAGCATCGCAGCGTTGACCACCACGAAGAAGAGACCGAGCGTCAGAACGTAGAACGGCAGCGAGAGAATCATGACGACGGGGCGGACGAGCATGTTGACGAGCGCCAGAACGACGCCAGCCAGGACGTAGTACAGCCAGACGTATTCGCTGGTCCCGGTGACGCTGATGCCGGAAACCATCTGGATGCACAGCCAGAGCCCGAGGGCGTTGACGAGGGCACGGACGAAGAGTTTCATGGCTACAGTCTAATGAGCGAAGCTGGGATGTGAATTGGAGAGATGGTCGGGTTGGCGACGTCGGCTTCGGGCTGGCGGCGTTTCGCCCGCCGGGCCATCACGCTCGATCTTCGAGGAGGCAAAGGACTCGAACCCCGCCGCGCACGGTTCTGCTGCTCTCCGGTGCAATGATGGGATGATGGGAGGAACGGCCCACAACCTTGGGGAGAGGAAGCATTCGCCAGCATGTATGCGGATTCGACAATCGCGGTCATGGCTCATGTGTTGCAGCACGGGCCGAGTTCACGGGCGGAGTTGGCGCGCGAGCTCGGGCTGTCTCCGGCCAGTCTGAGCCGACTGGTCCGCCCGTTGATGGACGATGGACTGATGCGCGATGATCACATGGGGGTCTCGAGCTCGGGTATGGGGCGGCCGACCCAGCTGTTGGACGTGGCAGTTGACGAGCACCTCTTCGTGGGCGTCAGCATCGCCCACGGTGTTCTCAGTGGAGTTCTCACAAATGCACGCGCGCAGGTTGTGGTGGAACGGACGCGTCCTCTCACGCGCAGGGACCCGGCCCACGTGGGCGAGTCCATGGTGCTGCTCGTTGGTGAGCTCGTGGAGGCGAACGGTCCGGATCCTGCCGGCGACCGAAGGGCCCGGCCATCACGGGGGCGGCCGCAGAGCCTCACACTCTGTGCGCCGGACGAGCTCTTGAACAGTCATCCTCGGCAACGCGGATTCCCGGACACGCAGCATGGCCGCGCCGCGACCGGAGTGTCGGCTCCGGGGGCGCCCGGGGCGGAGGGGCTGGATCCGGGGACCATGGAGGAAGCCATCCTCGCGAGCATGCGGGACCGGCTTTCCATCACGCCGCGCATCATGGAGGAGATGGACGCCGTCCTGCTCCTGGAACAGTGGTTTGGCGCGGGAGTTGAGGCGGAGAGTTTCGCGATGGTCACAGTTGGTGAACACGTGGGTTCACGATTCGTCACGGCTGCGGGAACCAGCGCGCTGCTGCCCGGCGTGGCCGGACAGCAGCGGACTCCCAGTTCTCGTCTCGCAGCGGCCCGGCGCCTCGCCGCTACGAGCCATCTTGCCATCGCCGGAGCTGTGGGCATTTGCCAGTTCGGCCACGTCGGTTGTGCCACCGGGGCCCTCTCCAACTCGGCCGTGTTGGGCAGAGCCCGGGCGGGCCGTGTTCTCATCGGAGACAGCGAGCGCCGGCCGTTCAACCTCACCGACCTCATGTACCTCGCAGACATCGGCGATGAGCCGTCCCGCCGCGCACTGGCCGAATACGGTGCAAATCTGGCAATGTTCGTGACGATGATCGGCCGGGCCACGGCAGTGTCCGATGTGATCCTGGACGGCGACGGCCTCCTCATGCTCTCGAATCATCGGGCGCTGGAATCGTTCAGCGAGGCACTCGGCCGATTCAACGTTCCCGGGATCCCGCGTCTCAACGTTGTCAATCGATTCGAGGATGCGGTCCGCAAGGCGCGCGGCGCGGCAACCGCGGGGATCGTGAACTGGCTGGCGGGTGTCTCGCAACCGTGACTCGGCACGACGCGCGCCTCCCGTGACCTGGCATGACGGGTGAGGCGAGTGCCTGAGGAGGATGCCGGTGTGGCGTGAGGTCTTGCGTGCGGGTCTCACCCTCGCGGTGCCGCCGTCGACTCGCGGATGATGAGATCGGTGGGGATGGTGACGGAGGTCGGCGTGCCGGTTTCGAGCATTTCGAGCGCAATTCTCAGCGTTTCGTGTCCGGCTCGATCCCAGTGCTGGGTGATGGTGGTCAATGGCGTGGGGAATTGACAGGCCTCGTCGATGTTGTCGCACCCGATGATGGAGATGTCCTGGGGGATTCGCAGTCCCGCCTCAAGGATTGCTCGGTAGGCACCCAATGCCATCTGGTCATTCGCTGCGAATATGGCCGTGGGAGCTTCCTTGCGAAGCAGCTCCAGTGTGGCCAGATATCCGGACGTGGGCGTCCAATCTCCATGGACCGGTTCGGGCACCACGCGTCCATTCTCCTCCAGCGTTCTCTGCCAGGAGTGCTGACGGCTCTGTGCATGGATGGACAGCTCGGGGCCCGTGATGTGGTGAACGGTCCTGTGGCCCAGATCCACCAGGTGCTGAACGGCTTCCCGAGTCCCGCTGGTCTGATCGATTCCGACCGAAGCGATGTCACCTGCCAACGTGCTTCCCAGGAGAACCGTGGGCACGGCCAGGGGCCCGAACTTCATGGTTGCGGAGCCTGTCTCGGTGGACGAGGAGATGATGATTATGGCCGCATCAATGGACATTTCGCCCAGACTCAGGGCCCGCACGCCGTCGTCGGGCATTGGTACCAGCGAGTCCCAACGGATGAGACTCGTGCGATATCCGTGTGCCGAGGCGGCCTCGACGATCCCTTCCAACGCCAATCGATTGCCCACGGGATGGAGCGTGTGGTAAACAACTCCGATGTTCTTGAAGCTGCCGGTTTTCATTGCCCGTGCCGCGGAGTTGGGCAGGTAGCCCAACACGTGCATGGCCTCAAGGACGCTGTCACGCTTGTCGTTCTTGACATGGGGTTCGCGGTTGATGACCCGGGAGACCGTCTGTGCGGACACCCCGGCCAGCTGGGCGACGTCGCTCATGGACGGACGCTTCTTCTTCGCCACGGCTGCCCACCTCACCAATTCTCGCATTGACGGATTCCAGGAAACACGGGTGCACTGGCCCTCACAGAGTGTAAGTGGCGCAGCTCCGGGCTTCAAATGCGCAATGGTTCAGTGGGCAGCCGAGGCACGACCGGCCGTCAGCCCCCTTCGACAGTCAACGGTGTTCGCCAGGCCGACCCTACTCGTCAGTTTCCGGGCCGGATGCGCCACCACAGTCCCATGACGACGGCGACCGCGCTGAGAGCCAGGCCGGTCCAGAGGTTCGCATTGATGCCACCCGTCTTGGCCATCTCATCCGCACCGTTGAACACGAAGGAACAGATGATCAGGAAGATCCCGATGAGGCCGAGAGCCGAGGCGATCACGAAACGAATGTCGGTCAGCTGCGCCTTGGCGTTTGCTTGCTTTTCTGTTGGCATGGTTGATACTCCGTTGGTGGTCTAGTGGAAGGTGACATTGAGGATGATCACGGCGGCACCGGCGATGATGGCCAGCGGGACGGGCCGGCGCAGCAGCGGCAGCTCATGCAGATGCGGATCCGAGCGCTCCTCGACCGGGGTCTCCGAGTAGACGAATCCGCGCAGTTCTGCCGCCGGTTTCGGCGTGGTGACCCGTGAGACGAGGATGGTTGCCACCACATCCGTCACGAAGGCAACGGATGCCGCAAGGAATGCTCCACCCTGACCGGGAAGGTTCAGTACGGACGTCCAGATCAGTACGTTGATGCTCAGTGCGCTCAGTGTGCCGACGGCGAGGCCGACCCAACCGGCTGTGGGAGTCGCCTTCTTCCAGAACATACCGATGATGAACGTGGCGAACAGCGGAGCATTGAACATTGAGAACAACTGCTGGAGGTAGTCCATGAGGTTCTCGTACTGCGATGCAATCAGCGCGGTGAAGATGGCAATGACGGATGCCATCAATGTGGCCAGCCGGCCCATGCGCAGGTACTGCGCATCCGACTGGTTGGGTCGAATGTAGCGCTCGTACAGGTCAACGGTGAACACGGTGTTGAAGGCTGAGATGTTGGCGGCCATGCCGGCCATGAAGGAGGCCAGAAGACCGGTGATCGCAAGTCCGAGCAGACCGTTCGGCAGTACGTCGCGCATCAGGAGCAGGATCGCATTGTTGTACTCGAATGACTCGCCGGCTCCCTTGGCCGTGGCAACCTCGGTGACGAGGACGCCGGCAATCATGCCGGGGATGATCACAAGGAAGGGAACGAACATCTTCACGAAGGTTCCGATGATGGGAGTCTTCTGTGCGGCCGAGATCGAATCCGAGGCCATCGCGCGCTGGACCTCCACAAAGTTGGTGGTCCAGTACCCGAAGGAGAGCACGAATCCCAGGCCGAAGACGATTCCGATCACGGACATGACGGGGGAGTCAAATCCGGAGAGCAGATTGCCCGGCCACGACTGAAGCTGGAGACTGGGATCGGTTCCGCCCTGTACGGCGACCTCGGTTATCTGCTCCTTGAGTCCATTCCATCCGCCGACTCGATTGAGGCCGATGAGGGTCAGGGGAAGAAGGGCGGCGATGATGACGAAGAACTGCAGCACCTCGTTGTAGATGGCTGCCGAGAGCCCTCCCATGGTGATGTAGGTGAAAACGATGACCGCCGCGACGATCAGCGCCACCCACAGCGGCCAGCCGAGCAGCCAGTTGATGATCTTGCCAAGCAGGAACAGGTTGATTCCGGCAATGAGCAGCTGCGCCAAGGCGAAGCTCCACGAATTGATGAGGTGGGCTGTCCGGCCGTAGCGCTTGAACATGAACTCCGGAACGGAGCGAACCTTCGAGCCGTAGTAGAAGGGCATCATGACGATGCCCAGGAACAGCATGGCGGGAATTGCTCCCACCCAGAAGTAGTGGAATGTTGGCATCCCGTACTGAGCACCGTTGGCGGACATTCCCATGATCTCAACCGCACCAAGGTTGGCCGAGACGAAAGCAATTCCGGTGACCCATGCCGGAATCGAGCGCCCTCCCGTGAGGAAGCTGTTGGCGCTCGAGGACTTCTTCTTCATGATGAAGCCGACCCCAATCACAAAGGAGAAGTAGATCAGTATGGGAACGTAATCAAGGACGTGGGCGTTGAAGAGAGTGCCCTCTTCTGCCGTTGGGCTCAGTGGAAGAAGGGTTGGTGTGAGAATCATCTGTGCTCCTGTTTGAAGGACCCGCGAGAGGTTTGGTTGCCCTCGCAGGTATACCTACAGGCCAAAGCCGAGGCTATGGGGATTGTGGTGGATTTTGTTGTTGGGTGCGGCACCCTCAACGTTGCAGGAGGCCGCGCTCGGAGATTCGCGAGCGAGTCAGCACCCTTCCGGTGAATCGGAGGGAGTGTGGCAGACTGGTAACGCAAACATTATTACCGTGAGTGCTTCACGTCAATGCGATGTCAAAATCCATGATTTCCTTCCCCTGAGTAGCGAAGATCGGGTAATGTTTCCATCCATGAGCTCGCATTGCATTCGTGCCAGATTGTGTTGGCATGTAATTAAATAGGTGGGCTTTGAACTCTCACACATGCGATGAGGCAGGGAACCTGATGAAGCTTGATTCACTCAAGGTGGAGATCGATCGTGGCGGAGTCGACTCGCGTCTGGCGTCGATTTACGGCTCGGAGGCAACAGCAGTCGACGATGCTCGCAAGCGCCTCATCGGTGTCATCGAGCAGTACGAGTCCCGATGTGGACGGGGTGAGGTCTCCCTGTTCACTGCCCCCGGGCGCACTGAAATGGGAGGAAACCACACAGACCATCAGCGTGGCCGGGTGCTCGCTGGCGCAGTGAGCATGGACATGGTGGCGTGTGCTGGAAGCAACGATTCCCCGTGGATCCGGATCTTCTCCGAGGGGTATCCGGATGTTTCGGTCAATCTCGATGATCTGGATCGCAAGCCACGCGAAGATGGGACGTCAGCGGCCTTGGTCCG
>RRZU012871048.1_pt1 | contig 10123 bp, 10 predicted proteins | sample 2165561 | NCBI WGS metagenome assembly RRZU01 (sample SAMN10456909, study PRJNA506462) | wastewater metagenome | isolation source: wastewater sludge | place: USA: Moscow, Idaho
GGCCGAACAGGCGGCCAAGGCCGGAGCCGCCAAACCCGCCCCCGCCAAGGAAGCGGCCACCGCCAGCACCTCAGCCCCGTCCGCCGCTCCCGCCGCCAAGCGCAAGCTCAGCTACAAGGAACAGCGCGAGCTGGAACAGCTGCCGGCGCAGATTGCGGCACTGGAAACGGAGCAAGCCACCATCCAAGCCACCCTGGCCGATGGCAGCCTGTATGCCACCGACAACGCCCGTGCGGTGCAACTGCAGCTGCGGGATGGAGAGATCGAAGCGGCACTGATGGCGGCACTGGAGCGCTGGGAGCTGCTGTCCGCCTGACACACCCGCAAGGCGACGGCGATCCGGCGCCGTGCATGCAAAAAGGGAGCTGATACAGCTCCCTTTTTTTGTGTGTCGGCTGCTGTGCCCCTAGGCAGCCAGCCGACCGGTGCCCACCTCAGATACGGTGGCGCACATGGTCGGGCGAAGTGCGCAGCTTGCCCAGCAAGGCGCTGGCAATCTGCGTCAGCGGCAGCACTTCATCGGCGGCACCATGGGCAATGGCTTCGCGCGGCATGCCGAAGACGATGCAACTGGCTTCGTCCTGCACATAGTTGTAGCTGCCGGCGTCCTTCATCTCGCGCATTGCGGCGGCACCGTCGGCCCCCATACCTGTCAGCATCACGCCAACGGCATTGCGACCCACGCAGGCGGCGACGGACTTGAACAGCACTTCCACGGAAGGCTTGTGCCGGTTGACCGGCGGCTCATCATTGACCACGGCCACATAGTTGGCGCCGCTGCGGGCAATGGAGAACTGCTTGCCGCCCGGAGCGATATAGGCATGACCGGGCAGGATACGTTCGCCCTGCACGGCTTCCTTCACCGTGATCTGGCACAGCCCGTTCAGGCGTGCCGCAAAGCTGGTGGTAAAGCCCGGCGGCATGTGCTGGGTGATGACGATGGCCGGGGAGTCGGCCGGCATCTGCACCAGCACTTCCTTGATGGCTTCGGTCCCCCCGGTGGAGGCACCAATGGCAATCACCTTTTCGGTGGACAGACGGCCCAGCAAGGAGGCCGACGACACGGGAGCGGGCGCCACACCCGGTGCAGCCCCCTTGGCCGCAGGCGCCATGGCCGGACGGGCCGCGGGCACCGCACGGTGCACCTGGGCCACCGCCGCTACGCGGATCTTGTCCACAATCTGGTTGGCCAGGTCCTGCAGACCATTGGCCACCCCCACGCGGGGCTTGGCCACAAAGTCCACGGCACCCAGTTCCAGCGCGCGCATGGTCACTTCGGCACCGCGCTCGGTCAGCGTGGAAATCATCAGCACCGGCATGGGGCGCAGGCGCATCAGGCGGCCGAGAAAGTCGATACCGTCCATGCGTGGCATTTCCACGTCCAGCGTAATCACATCAGGATTGAGTTCGCGGATCATTTCGCGGGCAATCAACGGGTCGTTGGCCGTGCCGATGCACTCCATATCGCTTTGTCGGTTGATGATCTCGGCCAGCAGGCTGCGCACCAGCGCGGAGTCGTCGACCACGATCACACGGATCTTCTTGCTCATTCCCTCAAACCTCTCTCAAAACAGGTCTACGCTGCCGCCGGCATTGGACTGCGCCACCGTGGCCGCATTGCCGCGACGTTCCTGCGCCACCAGCTCTTCGGGGTGGGCATGCGCCAAGCGCTTGACCAGGGCCTTGCCGGTGGTCGGAAAGTAGACCACTTTGCGTGGATAGATGTCGAGCACATCCTCGGAGACGATGGGGATGCGCTCGGTATTCAGATACTGGGTGACGAAATCGGTGTTGCGCTCACCCACATTCATGGTGGTGAAGTTGGCCATCACCTGACCGCCGCCAAAGATCTTGGCCTGCATGGTCTCGCGGCGCGCGCCCAGCTTCATCATCTCGTTGATCAGCAGCTCCATCGCATACGAGCCGTAGCGGCCGGAGACATCGCCAGCATCACCATCGGGCAGCATGAAGTGGTTCATGCCACCGATGTTCAGGGTGCGGTCCCACAGGCAGGCAGCAATGCACGAGCCCAGCACCGTGACGATGGCCATGTTCTCGCCCGTCACGAAATACTCGCCCGGCAACACCTTGACGGCGTTGAACTGGAAATGCGGGTCGAAATAGAAGAACGAGGCCTCGCCCGGCTTGGGCGTGCGGCGCTTGAGCGCCTCCAGTGACGACGGCGGCGCGGGCGGCTGTGCGGCCGCCGGCCGGTGGAACACCGGGGCACTCGGCGGCGCCATCTTGGGCACGGGACCCCGGCGCTCACCAAAGGCAAGGGACGAGCCAAAGCCGCCCCCCAAGGGATTGGACGACATCGGTACGCCTTTTCGCAGAGGATTCATGGTGGACCTTTGTTCCAATAACCGGCGCAGCCCGTTCAGCGACGCTCGTACACGGTCTTGCCGCGCAAGGTAAAGAGGTCGCGCGATTCGCTGAAATTCTCGGCATGCCCCACAAACAGCATGCCACCCGGCTTGAGCACGCGGTGGATCTTCTCCAGCACACGGCGCTGCGTGGGCGCATCAAAGTAGATCATCACGTTGCGGCAGAACACCACATCGAAGGACTCCTGGAAGGGCCAGTCGTCCTTGATCAGATTGACCTGCATGAAGTCAATCATGCGGCGCAGCTCCGGCTTGACGCGCACCATGCCTTCGTTGGCCCCCTTGCCCTTCATGAAGAAGCGGCGCAGACGCTCCTGGCTCAGGTTCTTCACATTGTCCAGGCGGTAGACACCGTTCGATGCCGTGGCCAGCACCTTGGAATCGATGTCGCTGGCCGTGAGCTTGAACTGCGCATTGGCACCCAGCGCTTCCTGGGCCGTCATCACGATGGAATAAGGCTCCTCCCCGGTCGATGCGGCATTGCACCAGACCTTCCACGACGGCTGCTGCTTGCTGCGCAGGTGCTGCGCAAAGATCTCGAAATGGTGCTGCTCGCGAAAGAACGAGGTCAGATTGGTGGTCAGCGCATTGACGAATTCCTGCCATTCCGGGGCATCGCCTGGCTGCTTTTCCAGCCAGGACAGGTAGTCGTCAAAACTGTCCAGCCGCGTATCGCGCAGGCGGCGCGACAGGCGGCTGTACACCATGGCGTGCTTGCCATCGTGCAGGCTGATACCGGCGTGCTTGTAGATCAGCGCCTGCACGCGGGTGAAATCGGCATTGGTCCAGGCGAACTCGCGCTGCGCAGCCCCGCCCCCCATGGAGGCCGGCATGCCGGATGCCGACCCGGCATCCGTGGACAACGAAGAAGCAGAAGTACGCATGGATGAAAGGGTCAAAAAATCCCAACGCCCGCAAGGCGTTCAAATTCAACAGCCCCCACAGGGCGGGCCGTTGGCTAGCTAATTCGCCGCAGCGCCCTTTACTCGGCCGGGGCCACCAGGCCCATGTCCACGTTGGACATCAGCTTTTCGATATCCAGCAGGATCAGCATGCGCTCGCCCACCGAGCCCAGGCCCAGGATACAGCCGTTGTCGATGGCGCTTTCGATATCGGGTGCCGCGCGGATGGCGTCCGGCGCCAGCTCCATCACATCGCTCACGGAGTCCACCACAATGCCGACCACGCGGTTGCGCAGGTTCAGGATGATGACCACCGTGAAGCTGTTGTATTCCACTTCCGTGCAGTTGAACTTCAGGCGCATGTCCACGATCGGCACGATGGTGCCGCGCAGATTCACCACGCCCTTGATGAATTCCGGTGCATTGGCAATGCGGGTGGGTTGCTCGTAGCCGCGGATTTCCTGCACCTTGAGGATGTCGATGCCGTATTCCTCCTGGCCCAGACGGAAGGTCAGATATTCGCGGGTGCCGGTGGCCGCAGACTCGGTATTTTTGCCCATCACATTCATTTCAATTCTCCTGGCGGCCCGCTGGGGGCCTGGCCTTTGCTAGTTGTGGATCGCCTGCAATCCGGTATCAGTAACGCGCCCGGTTCACCATGCTGATGGTGTCCAGGATCAAGGCCACGGTGCCATCACCCAGGATGGTGGCACCCGACACATTCGGCACCTTGCGGTAATTGGACTCCAGGTTCTTCACCACCACTTGATGTTGCCCCAGCAGTTCGTCCACCAGCAATGCCACCCGGCTGCCGTCGGACTCGACCACCACCATGATGTCGCTGCTCTTTTCCCCTTCGGCGCGCGGCACACGGAACGTCTTTTCCATGGCGATCACGGGCATGTACTCGTCGCGCACCTTGACCAGCTGGGAGCCCTGGGCCACGGTGTTCACATCGTTCGGATTGACCTGGAAGGACTCCACCACCGAAGACAGCGGCAGGATGTAGACCTCCTGGCCCACGCCCACCGACATACCGTCCATGATGGCCAGGGTCAGCGGCAGGCGAATCGCCACACGCATGCCCACGCCTTCGGCCGAGTCGATTTCCACGGTACCGTTCAGCGCGGTGATGTTCTTCTTCACCACGTCCATGCCCACGCCGCGGCCCGACACATCGGTCACGACATCGGCGGTGGAGAAGCCGGGGGCAAAGATCAGCTGCCAGACATCGGCATCGGGCAGGCTGTCCGACACATCCATGCCGCGCTCACGGGCCTTGCGCAGAATCTTTTCGCGGTTCATGCCACGGCCGTCATCGCGCACTTCGATGACGATGGAGCCGCCCTGGTGGGAAGCCGCCAGGGTCAGCGTACCCGCTTCGGACTTGCCGGCCGCAATGCGCTGCTCGGGCATTTCGATGCCATGGTCCAGCGAGTTGCGCACCAGGTGGGTCAGCGGGTCGGTGATCTTTTCCACCAGGCCCTTGTCCAGCTCAGTGGCTTCGCCCTGCAACACCAGGTCGAACTTCTTGCCCATCTTGTTGGCCAGGTCCCGCAGCATGCGCGGGAAACGGCTGAAGACGGTGGACATGGGAATCATGCGGATCGACATCACGCATTCCTGCAGGTCACGCGTGTTGCGGTCCAGATCCGCCAGACCGGCCAGCAGTTGCTGGTTGGCGGCCGGGTCCAGCGTGCGGCTGTTCTGCGCCAGCATGGCCTGGGTGATCACCAGCTCGCCGGCCAGGTTGATCAGCTGGTCGACCTTGCCCAGGGCCACGCGGATGCTGGTGGACTCCATGGTGGCCGCCACGGCCGGCTTGGCCGCGGCAGAGGCCTTGGCTGGTGCCAGCGCGGGACGTGTTTCCGGATCGCCGGGCGCACCCGGGAAGATGCCGAAATTACCACTCACCATGTCGGCGGCCAGCGGCGCAGCGGCTTCCACCGGTGCAGAGGCTGCTTCCACGGCCACCGCCTGCGGCGAAGCAGCCGCAGCCACCGGGGCCGCCTGGGAGGCCTGGCCGCGGATCTGCACCTGCTCCTTGGCGACGTGGAAAGCGAACAGGTCCAGCAGGTCCTCATCGGTGGACTGGGTCTGCACACCGAAAAGGCGACAGCCGGCATCGGTACAAGGCAGGTCTTCGATGGTGCCCAGGCCCGGGATATCGCGGAACAGCTCCTTGATGGCATCGGCCAGATCCAGATTGTCCATGGGGCCGATGCGAATCTCCAGCGCACGGGTACCGCCCACCGGGACGGCGGCCACCGGGGCCGGCGCGGGAGGCGGTGGTGCCACCGGGACCGCCACCACAGGGGCTGCCACCGGAGCGGGCACCGCGCCGTTGCCGGCGGCCAGTTCCGTGATGCGGCGCACCAGATCGGACGTCGACAGGGCTTCGCCCTCGCCGCCCGCCTGGTGGCGCGCCAGCAGGCTGCGCGAGGCATCGGCCGATTCCAGCAGCACATCCACCATCTCGGGGATGGGCGTGATTTCGTGGCGGCGCAGGCGGTCCAGCAGCGACTCCATCTTGTGGGTCAGCTCGGCCACATCGGAGAAGCCAAAGGTGGCAGAGCCCCCTTTGATCGAATGCGCACAACGGAAGATGCCGTTGAGTTCTTCGTCGTTGGCGGCCGACAAGTCCAGGTTGAGCAGCATCTGCTCCATCTGGTCGAGGTTTTCCCCGGCCTCTTCGAAAAAGATCTGATAGAACTGGGTCAGGTCGAAATCCGCCCCGCCCCCAGCATCTGTATGAGTGTCCACCATGTAGGCTCCTGTGATCGCCTGCTGCGCCGCTGCTTAGCGGATTACTTTTTGAATGACTTCGATCAGGCGGTTCGGATCGAACGGCTTGACCAGCCAGCCGGTAGCGCCAGCTGCGCGCCCAGCCTGCTTCATCTGGTCGCTGGACTCGGTGGTCAGGATCAGAATCGGGGTGTTCTTGAAGCGCGGATGCTCACGCAGTTTCTTCGTGAGGCCAATGCCATCCAGACGTGGCATGTTCTGGTCAGCCAACACAAGATCTATCTGTTGTGCTTCTGCTTTTTCCAGCGCGTCCATGCCGTCCACGGCCTCGACGACTTTGTAGCCTGCGCCGGACAGGGTGAACGACACCATCTTGCGCATGGATGGTGAGTCATCTACAGCGAGGATCGATTGCATGTATGGGCTCCAACTGACTTTGGAATTAGTAAACAGGACAGCGTCTTAGAACAAATCCACCGAACCCGCGTCCATTTCGCTTTGGGTCACAGGGTTAGGGCGTTCCGGCATCATGGATTGTGCAGGCTCCGAAGGCAGTTCCCCTTCTTCCACGCCCATGGTTTCCGCCGCAAGCCGGAATGCACACCCCTGCAACACCTGGGTGGTGTGCCAGATCAACTGGGTGGCCATGTCATGGAATTGCAGTTCCGTGACGGCACTGCGCAACGCATGGCGGGCGGCTTCGAGCTCGTTGCGGTCCACTGCGCCGGTACCCGAGAGCAGGCCGTTGGCTTCAGAAAACCGTTCCAGCAAATTGGACGTGGCATGATTGAGGAGCCCTTCCAGTCGATGAAGGTCGCGCATGACGACCAACAGGGAATCCTGCAATTCCGCCGCAACCATGACAGGCACCTGAACAGCAGGTTCTCCGGTCGGTGATAGCGTTGAATGCATCGTTTCTCCATTCAGGGGCAGGTGCAAAGCTTGGACAGGAGTTCACCCGGTGGGCACCTGCGCAGGCGCATCACCTTGTGGCTCTGCTGTGGACGTGCAGGGGAATGAGCCCTCACTTCAGAGCTGTAGCGTACCGCCAGCCTGCACGTTTGTTCCACGATGTATCCTATGATAGCGCCCCTTCTGGGTCCTGATCCAACAGATAGACCCCTCCTGATCCTCCACCTTGAGGATTCACAAGCCGATCAACGTCTGGCAGCACTGACTTTGCGCCGTGCGCAACGGGTCTGCCAGATCGATTGCGTCGATCAGCTTTCGGCTTTCCTGGAGGCACTGGCCGCCCGTCCCTATGATCTGGTACTGGCGGACTACTACCTCCCCGGGTTTACCGCCATCGACGCCTGGGAAGGCGCACAACAGATATCACCCTGCCCTCCTTTTGTGCTGCTGTCCGGGGCCATTGGCGAGGCGGCGGCTGTCGACGCCATCCGCCTGGGGATTTCCGACTACCTGCTCAAGGACGATATGGCGCGGCTGCCCCACGTGCTGGAGCGGGCCCTGGAAGTGCACGAGGCCCGGCGCGCGCGCGAGCTGGCAGCCGCCGAGCTGGCCGCCTCGGAACGGCGTCTGGCAGAGCTGACGGAGCACCTGCAGACCTCGATCGAGCAGGAGCGCACCGCCATCGCCCGGGAAATTCATGACGACATCGGTGGTGCGCTCACCGCCGTGAAGTTCGACCTGTCATGGATTGCACGCAACACCGCCACCCAGCCCCAGGTGGTGCAGCACGCCCAGTCCGCACTGGAGATGCTGCAGCATGCGCTGGGCGCCAGCCAGCGCATCATGCTGGACCTGCGCCCCCCGGTGCTGGACCAGGGCCTGGCCGCCGCCATCCAGTGGCTGGCCGAAGGGTTCGAGCGCCGCACCGGCATTCCCGTGGCGCTGAGATTGTCGCCTTTACACAACAATCTGGCGTCCAACATCCAGCTCGTCGCCTACCGCACCACCCAGGAGGCGCTGACCAATGTCTCCAAGTACGCCCAGGCCACGGCCGTGCACATCGAGATGTCGGATGCCGAGGGCGTGCTGACGGTCGAGGTGCGCGACAACGGCTGCGGCATCGCTCCTGCCCAGCGCGACAAGCCCAAGGCATTCGGCCTGCGCGGCCTGGCCGAACGCGCCCGCACCGTGGGGGGATGGCTGGATGTCAGCAGCCAAATAGGGAAAGGCAGCAGCATCATTGTCTCCATCCCACTACCATCGGCGTCTGGTGCTGAATTTGCCAAGGAAATGCTTTGATCCAAGTAGTGCTATGCGACGACCATGCCGTGCTGCGCCGCGGCATCCGGGACACCTTGCAGGAAGCCACCGACATCCGCGTCACCGCCGAGGCCGCCAGCTACACCGAACTGCGCGAGGCCCTGCGCACCGCCTCCTGTGAAGTGCTGCTGCTGGACATCAACATGCCCGGTCGCAACGGACTGGAAGTGCTGGCCAGCGTGCGTGAGACGCACCCGGAGATCAAGGTCATCATGGTCTCCATGTACCCCGAAGACCAGTACGCGCTGCGCAGCCTCAAGGCCGGGGCCCAGGGCTATGCCAACAAGGCGGGCGATCCGGTGCAGCTGATCGAGGCCGTGCGCATGGTCATGCAGGGGCGCAAATACCTGACAGCCGAAGTCGCACAGATGCTGGCCGAGAGCGTGGCCCAGCCCCAGGCCGAGGTGCTGCACGAAACCCTGTCCGAACGCGAGATGCAGACGCTGCAGAAAATTGCCACTGGCCGGCGGCTGACCGATATCGCCGAAGAGCTGATGCTCAGCCCGAAGACGGTGAGCGTCTACCGCGCCCGCGTGCTGGAAAAGCTGCAACTGGCCAACAATGCCGAGCTGACGGTCTACGCCATCCGCAACAACCTGGTCTGAGCCACTGCCGACAGTGCTGCAGCGGTGCACCTGGCCCGCACCCGCTGCCAGATCTGCTCAAAAAACAGGCAGCCTCACCGCAGGCACTGCGGATGCATGAGAAAAGCATGCCGTTCTGTTTCGGCGCGCGCCCGCAGCGCTGATAGCGTCCCGCCGTGCGTCGCTCAGCGCAGCGCCACGCCTAGAACGACACCGCGCCAAACACGCCCAGGGCCTGTTCGAACATGCGCAGCAGCGGCTGCTCCATCATCGGCAGCGTGGCAGTGATGCCCAGCATGCCCACCGTCAGCGTGACGGGAAAGCCCACGGCAAAAATATTCATCTGCGGCGCAATGCGCGAGATGATGCCCATGGTCAGGTTCACGAACAAGAGCAGCGCCATCATGGGCAAGGCGATCCACAACGCGCTGGAAAAAATGGCACTGCCCAGCTCGTGGATGCGCATCTGGGAGACCGACTGCATGAAATGCCCGTTCACCGGGAAGGCGTCAAAGCTCTTGATCACCGCCATCAGTACCACCAGGTGGCCGTTGATCGCAATGAAGAGCAGCGTGAAGATCTGCACCAGAAAACGCGAGATGGCGCTGAGCTGCGCATTGCTGACCGGATCGAAGAAAGAGGCAAAGTTCAGGCCCATCTGCAGGCCCACCAGTTCACCGGCCACTTCCACGGCCGCGATGGCCAGGCGTGCGGCAAAACCGATAGCCAGCCCCACGCCGACTTGCTGCAGCACCGTGCCCAGCGCATCCGGGGAGTTGACGCTGACCACCGGCTGGTCGATCAGCGTGGCCTGGGCGCCCAGCGCCACCACAAAGGCCATGGCCACCTTGCCCCGCGCCGGGATGGCTCGTTGCGAGAACACCGGCGCCACCGAGAACATGGCCAGCGTGCGCAGAAACGGCCAGATGATCGGCGACAGCCAGGCCATGATCTGCTGCTCGGAAAAGCCAAACACCGTGTGCCGCCTGTGAATATGTGCCGAAACCGGGAGCCGCTGCGCGTCAGCCCAGCGCCAGCGGAATGTTTTCGATGGTGCGGCGGATGAAGTCCACCACCGTGCTCAACATCCACGGCCCGGCGATCAGGAACACCAACACCGCCGCCACCAGCTTGGGCACGAAGGACAAGGTGTTCTCGTTGATCTGCGTCACCGCCTGGAAAATACTGACCACCAGGCCCACGGCCATCACCGTCAGCAGCACGGGCAGGGAAATCATCAGCAGCAAGGTCAGCGCTTCGCGGCCAAAGGTCA
>RRZU010051575.1_pt1 | contig 10122 bp, 10 predicted proteins | sample 2165561 | NCBI WGS metagenome assembly RRZU01 (sample SAMN10456909, study PRJNA506462) | wastewater metagenome | isolation source: wastewater sludge | place: USA: Moscow, Idaho
ACAGATAAAACAAAAGAACTGGAAAAAGCAGAGAAATAAATACATCAAATAGCTATTATCACAATTTCTGCCCCTACCTCACTTCATTCAAAATAGCTGTAGTAACTTGAGCTGTAACGGTACGTGCTTCGCCAAAATGCAGTTGAAATTTGGGCAAATTCATCTTGACGATTAACTCTTAATATGTTTTGTTGTTTGATACAATAAGTATTCTCTTAGGCAAGATTAATTTTGGAAGAGACATTATACATGATAGTAAGAAAACTATACAACTAACTATATCTTCTTGTTTTTACCTCTATAATTACCTCAACCCCAACGCATTTACTAGTCTTAAAATTGAAATAAGCAAATGACCATCTCTTACGAGCTCTAAGTTGTTATACAAATCATTCAGATTAACCCATTTTAGTTTCTCGTTATTGTGCTCTAACTCCACGATATAAGGATATGCCTGCTCGGGGGTAACACCAACACTGGGGAAGAATTTCTCTCCGAGCTTTGAATAGTTACATATTTTGGATCCAAAAATTGATGTATTGAGTATATGGTTTTCTAAGGATTTGAACGATGCTATATGCTTTGGAAGACGCATCGCTGGTGCTACCAGTATGGTACTATTTCCAGATAGAATTTGAGGAACAGGTAAGTCTCTCACTTCAATTCCCAGAAAAAACTCATTATTATGCTTCACCAATGGAAGCGTTATAAGCGTATTTAAACTGGCAGCCTGTGGCGACACATACTCTAAAATATCACTGCTCTCGTGTGTAGATTTCTCAGCAAATTTTGCTCTACCCTTTTGCAAATAGTTCGCTGATTGACTGCTTTTTTCGAAAGATTTTGTTTTAATATCAAGCAGTTCAGCTAATGGTGTAGGTATTACTTCAAATTCACTATAAGAAATTTTTCCACCAAGCCATTGGGGAAATGGAATATTGAGCATTTTAAGCAGATTGTATAGGTTTAGTTCTAATCTAGCTTCTACTAATGCTCCCGTTTGAGCAGTTTTTAACAGTTGAATAGCATTAAAACGTCGTATAATTCCTAAATTTGAGAATCCGCTATCAATGGTATTGATTGTAAAATCAGTTTCGGGTTTTTCATTAAGTTCTACGAAGAATGATTCTACTTTTTCTTCTATACCACCAGGAGATGGGTAATATTGTAGCGAGGGAATTTCATTATCAATATATTTTTTATCTAAGTTAATTCTCTTAGAAAGAATATCTTGTATCGGATTATCGTTACTAGCTGTAATTCCTTCGGTAATATAACCGCTAAAGTTTTTTTGATCTATAATAGGGCTGTCTGTCTCAACATTCACCAAAGGACGAGGATATCCGTGCTTGGCAAGTATCTCTACTTCATTATTCTTTCTATAATATGGAAGTATGTCTACAACACTTTTAGGTCGTTTAACAACATCATACAGATTTTTTGTTGTGCTATCTCTGTAAGAGGTGTAATTCAAAAACGGATCTTCCAACTCAGGCAAATGCCTTACAATATGTATTTTTGTGCCTTTATTAACTACTTTCTCGCCAGCTATAAGATAGTTAGTTGGAGGAAACCCAATATCTACACCATCTATTGTATAGATAGAGAACCGATTTTTATATCTATTCTCAATAATCCAAGGATTAAAAATTGGATTAGAAACAATGATGCGAAGCCCTAGACTGGTGAAAATTTCTTCGAACTCCTCTTGTGTAAAATAACCATACTCTTCTTGCAGTTCTACATCCCAATTCTCGAAATAATCTTTTCGACGAATAAATTCTACAGCATCTGAATAAAACAGTTTAAAACATCGTTTATCTTTGGTTGATGACTTTACTTCTTTAAGAGGAAATCCTTGTTCTTTTATTGGAGCCAAAGACCGAGCTGTTTTTGAAAACTGTATTAGTAAATCGGCATTGCTCGGTTCTGAGGTTATTGATATAGAACTTACCTCAAGAATCACCTCAGATTCGGGTGGTTTTACAAAGTCTCTAATCACTATAACCCCGCCCGATTTAAGTAGCTCGGTCTCTCTTTTAATCGTATTAAAAGCCCTATTGGGGTTATAGTGATTAAAAGATGTAATGTGGTGAATTGATGAGCAGTTAAAAAAACCATTCACGCTATTCTCCTGAAACGTTTGAAGTGTTTCACCATCGTCGGTTCGAAACTCAAGATTATGACGTGTATAGTTTTTTTGAGCTAACTCTACCATGGTTGGATTAATATCTACCCCAACAATATTAGTATGTGGAAATAGATTGGCTAATATATTAGAACTCGTACCTGATGCCATACCTATATCAACAATCGTATTACCAGGAGATGGATCGAAAAAAAGACTAGCCGATGCCACTTTCTCGGTTATTACTTTGTCCATAGCATCCATATACTTTTGATAATCGCTCATTGAGCCTCTGTCTTGGGTTTTATATGAATTTGACATCATAGTGGACAATTTTAACGAGTAAACTGTTGTTTTAAATCAATAATTATCGAGTCATCAAGAGGACATGTATCAGAGAAAACCATCTCCTTAACAGCCATTAAAAGAGTCAACCCGTGGTTGGCATAAAATGATTGCAACGATTCTGTCGTAATTGGAATCCATTTAAAATCAGAAGCGTCATCTCCAGCACATATTCTCATATTTTGGGCAATATCATACTCCAAATGCGTATGTATAACTGTCGTTTCTATCCATGCATTATCTGTATTTCTTGGGTCATCAACATAACCTCTATAAACATAACTTTCATAGAGGAAATTGCTTAAATCAGTAGGGTCAATAGACAATTCTTCTTTAAGTTCTCGATTTCTAGTTTGAATAGGTGTTTCATTGGAATCGACCATGCCGCCAGGCAAAGCTGTTTCGCCAGTATCAGTTCGAGTAATAGTGAGTACCTGTAGTTGATGTGATATTGGGTTAAATGTTGTAACAATGCCATCAACAGCAAAATTAGCTCCCCATCTACCAAGAACACCACGACCTTTTAACCCTGTTCGTCCAATGGGATTGATTGGAAGCCCTTTTTCGTCGAATTTAACATTCCCCTCAAAACTTGATAACACACGAGTAACTGCTGTCATTTCATTGGGGTCGGCCCAAGGTGTATTAGAATCTAATACAATAGGAGCATTAAACTCAGTTGGATTATACAAGGCAAAAGGAATATCCCAAAGCACCTTTTCATCGGGTACAGTAAAACGAACTGGATAACTAGCGTGTTTTTCGGTACGTGATTTTGTATGTATTAAACCTTCTTTTAACATCTGTAATTTTTTGCTCGTAAATATACGTCTTTTCTCAAGAATATCCTTCTTCATTTTTAAATACTCTGATGTAAAATAAAAACCATTTTGAGATTTGCGAAGGTCAAATCCAAAGGCTCTTTTGCTACAGTAATAATTGGAGGTGCTTGTGTTCGACAAAAGTGGCATTATATTTGCACATTCTACCATCTTCATTTTTTTCGTATAGTCGAGATCAACATTCCCCCAAATGGCAAAAATGCCATTTGTTGCACTTCTTATCTCATTGTTGTAAGCAAAACAATCTGTTATATACGAGTAGTTTTCCCACTCATCGCCCAAGAGATAACCAGGAACAGCCATTTCGGGAAAAATAATAATATCATCTCCTTTTAGTTTGGCATTATCAATCTCTGAGATAATTTTTTTGGTATTCAAATCGGGCCTTCCAGCAATAATATCTATTTGAGCGACGGCTATTTTAAGCTTGTTTTTTTACTATCATATTCGTTAAATTATTCTGTTAATAAGATACACTGATTGATTCTCGAGCAAAAGTAATCCTGATTTAGTTATAAATAGTTGCGATTGAGAAGTGGCTTCTTCAAAATTGATAGTATCGATAGTTTCAAAATCGATTGATCTAAGAATATCTATTCTGCCCTCTTTTGGTACAAAAATAAAATTTCCAGTTGAAGATTGCTTTACTGCGTAAGATAAAATTTCCTCTGTCTCTTTCCCTATTTCGATATTTAAACCATTAATAACTGCCCAATTATACTTGATTTTATCACCATCAAAATATGAAATCACGCCAATATTTCCTTTCATATTCCATGTTTTTACTTTCACTGGTAATTTAGCAGAGTTGATGTTATCTCCCGTTCTAAAATGGGTTCTAGCCACACCACCAGTGAATTGAATTGGACTAGGATCGAACTTAAAACCACGCCCCCACGAATTCACTTTACTCCACGCAACATTCTGATTTACAATCTTATCAGGGTTAATAATATACAGGTTATCCCAATCTACACCAAGAATAAGATGGTCAACTTGAATATATTTAAAATTATCAGTAAAAATAAAATTGTTAATAATATCTTTTTTACATGTTATAATAGTATCCTTTACCTTTAGAATATTTTTATTACCAACCCATAAAAAGTCATAATCAAAGTTTTCAACACGCTCGGTAAAAGAGAGATTCCCCACAAAATCGCAGATAAAGAGATCGGTATATTTCTCCGTTTTTATGAATCCCGCTGACTCGTTAAAATAGAGATCAATCACATTACTTGCCAGAATTTTCACCATTAAATTATCGCGAGTTATTAGTTTAACAATTGGCATTCTTTTAATTGTGCTAACATGGTCTATCTGAATTAGAAAGCGATTATTGGTATTAAAAATCTGTTTGAACTGGTCTTCCAAATACGTATCTTTTATCGGCTCGTAAAATGAAGGAATAGTTAACTCTGTCAAATCGCCCAATACAGAAATTTGTTTGATTGCACGTTCCTCTAAGGTTTTCCACGTTTTATGAATCCCTTTGTATGGATGTAAGTAGGTAAAAAGCCTAAATACATTTATCGCAACAGCATAATAATCACTCATTTTACTCACTTTTCCTAGGTAATAATGATCTCTTACCTCGTCTAAAAGTCGACCAGAATGCACTTGGGCAGGAGTTTCAAAACTATCAACATCTATAATTTGCACATCACCATCATTGTTTATAAAAATGTTATACGGATTGTAATCGCCTAACACAATCTCTTTGGCATGAGCCTCTTCAACAATAGAGATAAGTTCTTTGGAAATCTTGTTTTTTATAGCATCTGTTATACCTAGCTTGGTGCATTGCGACTTTGTGAAAATTTGAGAGATTCTAAAAAATGATTTATCGAGCAGATTCATACTATAACCAACCAACTGACCGTTTGCATCAAACAGCAGTTCATTGGGTTTAATAAATCTATTACCAAGTTGGTTTAAAAAGGCCCAAGAGTCTATTGTTAAATTGGGTTTGATACCTGCATGATACAGTTTAATAACTTGTTTTCTCTGTTTAGGATGACTTATTATAGAGCCTTCTCCACCACGGTCAATCTCTTTATCCGAATCAGCTTCAAAAAGAAATGTGCCATTTATGTTGTATAGTTTAATTTTAGACATTGCTTTATTCTATTATAATTCGTATTATTGTCAGGTCGTCATAATGCTCATATCCCTTATTTTTAATAATGTTCAATTTCCGCTTTAGGGATGCTGGATTTTTATATAAAAAGTCATCTTTTACAAGATAATTCGTATAATTAAAATCGGGTTCGCTATCGATGGTTTTTCTAAAACTAAATAGACCATCTGAAGATATTGAGAAATCCTTTGTATTAACAATAAAACTCTTTTTACCCTTATAATAGTTTGTAAAAGCATAAGGGCTTTTAAGCAAATCACTTAACTGATAGCTAACATAGTCGGGTTTGTTCTCTTCGTCGTTATTAAAAAAAAGCAACTCATCATTATTTGCGTAAGCACAGCCATCTCCAAAAAATTTTACAAGCAACTCATTATTATTAAGATTATATATAAAAAGCACTGCAGTAGATAAAGTTTCATCTGTAGTTAAACCTATAGTCTTAATTGCCTTGCTTAGATTCTTGAAAAATTGATGTACAAGTGTCGGGAATGTATCGACTTCAATTCTCGTTTCGCATTCATCAACGGTTTTTCTAAATATGTTTGCAAAAAGTTTCGAGGCAAAAAAAGAATCCTTACCAGAACTACATCCATCAAAAATACCCCCAACCACAACGTGAGCCATCTCTTTGATGAAAAAATTATCCTCATTCCAATCAGAATGAGAGGTTCCTCGCCTCGAAACAGTTGATAAATATACCATTGGATATGTATTTTAAAAAACTACTTGACTATTTGCAGATGAACTTTGAGAGATAGATGCAGAAATAAAACCAATCATTTTACGAATCTCTTTTCCCGAATTTCCAATTTTTGCCAAGTGCTTTATACCCATTTCCTTTTGTGCAGTCGCAAAATTAGCGTCATTTCCTACGCCAAAGAGAATTGTCTCAAAATTAAAAGCATTTTTCTCCTCCCTTAAAATAGCATCTAAGCCATTTTTTACAATAACTGCACTATGCTGAGATGAGTTATCTTCACCATCGGTAATAGTAAAAATGAGTGTTTTGCAATTTACTCCTGAATTTTCGAGATTGGTACGGTAGTTTACGGCATTTGTAATTCCATACAAAACGGCATCATACAAAGCTGTTCCTCCACCGCATGGTGTAAACTTTATCTTTTTACTATCGATTGAACTAATGGGTTGAAAACCTGTACGCACATTAATCTTTTCATTAAATTCAATGATTGAGACCATAAGTTTTTCTGCTACATGGCTACGCTGCATTTCTTCTAGAAACTCCTTAAAAGCATCATTCAGTTCTTTTATATAAGTATCCACAGAGGGAGAAATATCAACAATTAAAACAGCATTAATAGTCTCGTCAGAAGTAATTTCCTGTGGGTCGAAATTACCGAAATCTATATCCAAATCGGGTAGATTAAAATTATCCATAACAATTATTATTAGTGAAAATTACGTTTAATAACTCAAGCTAAGCTAGAGAGCAACATCTGTTGATTTTGCAAATTTGACACCCAAACTCTTAGCTTTAGCATATATTGGATCTCCTAGATGGCTAAATCCTGTAACATTAGACATACAATCTTCTAAAATGACAAATTTACTGGCTAAGTTTGGCGCCTCTTCTATGGCTTGTTTAAGGCTATTTGCTACACAATGTGATTTTGCTTCACCAGCTAAAAAAACATTTTGGTATTTCTCTAGGGTGTTGATAAGAGCTTGATTTAACTGAGTCTCTGGTCGGTTGGCAATAGGAACATTGGCTCTGAAAATACCAAAGTGTTCGGTTAACGGATAAGTACCCTTTGCCACTACCTGATAGAATTTTCCATCTTTGGTCCAATCAATCAGGGCATCCATAATATTATCGTCGATAGCGGCACCACGTGATCCAATTAGGCAATGGTAAGGCCAGATAAAATGACCAAACTCTCCTTGTTGCTCTAGTGATTCTACATAATGAATAGCCTCTTTCGGAAAAAACCGTGGACTCCATTTGCCATCTTTAATCTCTTGTGCTGTAATAGCAGTAAAAGGGTTTGGAAAATTGCCATCTTTATCTTGCCAAAAAGAAGGATGAGAAATATCGTTGACAGGGTGGCTATCCATAGTAACTGAGATATGATCAATTTGAGCCTTGTTTGCTTTTATCCAGTTGGCTAATCGTTTCATATCCGCATCGGCTCCATTCACGAAAAGTGCACCTTGTGGATTGCAAAAATCGTATTGAGCATCAATGATAAGAATTGCATTTTGATTGTTCATTTTAGTAGTTTTTTAAAGAATGAATAAAAATGTGGATTAGTGTTGGCTAAGAATTCTTTCACAAAGTTCCACCTCTTCATGTTCGCCTGTATGTTTTCCACCAACGTCTGATAATTTTACTGTAGGAATGTGATTATTATAACCTTCGGGCTTAGCGGTATAAAGCTTAATAACCATGTTTAGTGGCTTTACTCCCACATCGTTAGAAAGATATGTGCCTATTCCATAAACATCGTGAATACGGCCATTTACATATGCCTTTATCTCTTTTACCTTTTCTAAATCAAGGGCATCACTATAAACAATTGTTTTACTTTTTGCATCAATTTTATACTTCTCATAGTGCTGTAGGGTTTTATCTGTAAATAATAATGGGTTGCCACTATCCCAACGTACTCCATCAAATAGTTTAGCATATTTAGGCTTAAAACTTTGAAAAAAATTATCCGTTGTAAAAGTATCTGTTAGGGCAATTCCTAAATTACCCTGATATACTTCAACCCAATTCTCAAGCCCAATAGCATTAGCCATTCTATACCCAAAATGAGCACCGTGGTACATAAACCACTCGTGAGGATGGGTTCCAATTGGAATTAAATCGTGTTTCATGGCAAGCCAAACATTACTTGTTCCGTTAAGATAGGTACCCATATTATCTTTTAAGATTTTAAGAACTCTATCTTGTACCTCAAAAGAATAACGACGACGAGTTCCAAACTCAGAAATCTCTGCAGCAATAGCTTTAAGCTCTGTTGCTTTTACAAGTGCAGTTTGTTCGTAATCGTTAGCCTTTTGGTTGGTAAGCTTAAAGTACAACTCAGATATAAGAGCCATCAGTGGTACCTCCCAAAGAACTGTTCTGTGCCAAAGCCCCACTATCTCAATCTCTAAATCACCTCCTTTTTGATTAATAATAACTTCGTTAGGATCAAATCGATACCCGTTTAATATATCGATAAAAACAGCATCAAAATAATAGCATCTTTTTAATAAAAATGCTTTCCCTTCTTCGGTAAGTGTTAAATCTTTCATGGCATCCACCTCTTTTCTAAGCTCTTTGGCAAATCCTTCAGGAAAAACAGTTTTTCCTCTATTGATAAATTTATACAAAACCTCAGTATTTGGAAATTTCTTTTGTATGGCGTTCATTGTTGTAAACTTATACAAATCATTGTCTAAAAAATCTTTTATTATCATATTTTTACGTATTTATGGGTTACTAAATCTCGAAATTAAAACCTGTATGTGATAATTGCTGATACTTATTCTCATCAAAACTGTACAAATTTGCTCCTTTATGTGGCTTTCCTTTAATCGATTCATTATGATCAATCAACAAGCCAGTATCTAATATCTTCTTTCTAAAATTACGTCTATCCAACTTTATTTCGAGAACTGTTTCATATAAATTCTGAAGTTCTGGAATAGTAAACCTCTCTGGCAACAACTCAAATCCTATAGGTTGATATCTAATTTTTCCGCGTAGGCGGTTAACTGCTATACGCAAAATTCTATCATGATCGAATGCAAGTGGTGGAATCTGAGAAATCCGATACCACTTAGCCTTGCTTGCATCGTCACCAGCTTTAACACTATAATTCGACAACTTTACCAATGCATAATAAGCAATTGTAACCACCCGCCCTCTTGGATCTCTATCAATATCACTAAATGTAAAAAGTTGCTCGATAAAAAGATTCTCTAACCCAGTTTCTTCATACAGTTCTCTCTTTGCACATTCATCGCTATTCTCATTCTCTCTCATAAATCCACCAGGCAAAGCCCATTTTCCTTTAAAAGGATCAATACCCCTCTCAATAAGGAGCACTTTAAGTTCCCCTTCGTCAAAACCAAATATTACACAGTCTGTTGTAACCGCTGGTCTTGGATACTTGTAACAATAATTGTTTGTTGTCATATATTACCTTTGTGTATTTTATACGCAAAGGTAGATATTATTTTTAGAACAACAAACTTTTTTCAAAAAAAATTAAGAATAATGATATACTTTACCGTAAATGGCAAACTTAACAGCATTAAAAAAAAAAGAGTTAAGCCTATTTATCAGGGACTAAAGGGAACAACATATCTTAAAAAAACATTAAAAAAAGAACTAGGATAAAGAAAGAAAATACATATAATCAAATTACATGTACCATTCAATTTCAAGAGTTAACTTTATATCACATATACATAAAAGGATTCAATCTGATAAATATCAGCTCAAACCCTACTCATAGCTAAACAAATATTATGAAAATTCAAACTCCTCTAATAAGAAAACAATAGCCCCCCTACCTCACTTCATTCAAAATAGCTGTAGTAACTTGAGCTGTAACGGTACGTGCTTCGCCAAAATGCACATTACGCTGCATAAATCGTTTTTCAATTTCCATTATCGTAGCATCACCAATTTGGAGTTGACTAAGGCG
>RRZU011229142.1_pt1 | contig 10122 bp, 7 predicted proteins | sample 2165561 | NCBI WGS metagenome assembly RRZU01 (sample SAMN10456909, study PRJNA506462) | wastewater metagenome | isolation source: wastewater sludge | place: USA: Moscow, Idaho
GCCGCCACTTCGGCGCGCAACTCGGGCAAGCCCAGGTTGTGCGCATAAAACGTTTCGCCGCGCTGCAGCGAGTCGATAGCCGCCTGGCGCACCACGTCGGGCGTGCCCTCGTCACTTTCGCCAAACCAGAAGGCCAGCACATCGCTGCGCCCCATGCCAGCGTTGGCGACTTCACGGATACGGGATTCTTCGAGGTTCAGCAAAGCTTGGCGCATGGCAGGATGGGCGTGGAAAATGACAACGCCGCATCGTAAAGGATGCCGACCGCAGACCACCCAACCAACCTGCCAGCCGGAGCACCCATGCACCCAACCCATTGCCCCCAAGCCCTGTCCCGCACCTGGGGCACCACCATTTTGTGCACCTGCATGGCGTTGAGCCTGTTGGTCATTTCCAACCACGCACAGGCCGCGCGCAAATCGAAAAGCACCGAAACCGTCGCCAGCCCAGCCACCAAAAAGAAGGGCTCCGTCAAAGTAAAGCACCAGCGCAGTCCATCGGAAGAAAGCACCGCCGAGCGTGACCGGCGTCTGTACAGGGAATGCAAAGGGCTGCCCAATGCGGGGGCGTGCCTGGGGTACACGCGCTAAATGCAAGCCTGCAGCAATAGAGTGCACGCATTAAGCGTGCAAATGAAACTGCTGCAGGCCTTTTAAACCCGCCCACTTGGCTCAGCTATTAGTTAGTTGCTTTACAGGTAGTATCCGTGGCTGACGTTGGCTTGCAGATGCGAATCCTGCCGACCGTGTCGATTACGAGTCGACGGGTATTTTCATACAACTCTTTAGAAGCCAAGTCATTGCGCGTGATTGTGAAGGTAAGGTTGCCTGCCCCGCCATTTTTAGCTTTGGGATAACCAGACGAATCAAATCTAATATACGCGGGACTCTCCGCAGCAGTTCGCGAACCGGTGATACTAAAATAACTAGCAGGTGAAGCTTGCTTAAAAACCAGTTGATCGGTCGCTTCATCGTCAAAAACTTGATTATTGTTTTTGTCCACAAAAACAATCCACCCCACCGTCCACGAATTGCCCTTATCCGCCGGTGTGATGTATGCCGCCATGTTCCGTTTCAAAGCCTCACTCCTCGCGGCATTGACTGCAGACAAAAGGGTATTGGACAGCGACGTCAGTTCTGAATTTCGCTTGAACGCGACCATGCTTGGCGCTGCGACCATGAGCAGGATCGCGGCAATGGCCAATGTCACCATCAGCTCGATGAGTGTAAAACCGGTAGCGGCTGGTTTAAGAAGCTTCATGGCCAGCAAAGTTGAGGATTGGTGGTTTTGGCCGGCCCACTACAGCTCTTGGCGCCGGTGCTGGTCAAGGTAAGGTGCTCCACTTGGGGATCGGTAGAGGGCGCCTTCAACGTGGCCTCGAGCGCGATACAGTCACGTAGCGACTGTGACCCGCAGGCACTTGCCTTGAGGGTGTAGGCGGCAGCGCTTGCACCACCGTCCCCCACGTAGGTTTTAAACATGGTGACAGCAGTTGAGCTGGTGAATCCACATTCGGTGTTGGCTGTAGCGGTGGCGACACCCGCGGACGTGGTCGTGAAGGCAATGTAGCAGTTGCGTTGCGTCATGAACCGCTCTTGTTGCTGCATTAACTCCATCAATGAAGTACGAGCTTGCGCTCGACGCCCCTTGCGCACCGACTCGGTATAGGCCGGATACGCAACGGAAGCCAGAATACCGACAATGGCAACCACAATCATCAACTCGATAAGGGTGAATCCACTTTGATTTTTGCGGGTCATGGATTGGCCTTGTTTTTCAAATCAAGATAATTATTAATCTGACGCCAACTCAAGCGCCCCAGCAATTCCAACACAGTAACTTCTCTCTTACCGCCAGGGGCAGCTGGATCAGGGATGATGTACGTCTTGGTACGTACACTGCGACCAGTGGGGTCACTCGTAGATACCGTCGTAGCCGAATCATTTTGCAAAATAAGTGACGGCGGTTCCAAGACCAGCTTAGAGGTGAAAGTTCCAGTCCCTGAAGAAATATCAACAATATACGTATTTGTGGTGGCAGAACCAGCCCCGCAACCGCCAGAGGCACCGGCCGTGGCAGGAATCACAGTATTGAAAATAGCCTTACGTCCCACAAGCTGAATTACACCCACAACGCGCTCGCCGGCAACTGGAAGGTCAGCAAACCAACCCGCACGCTTGGTCGTATCGGTATCTGCTTTGGGGCGACCCCAGACAAAATCGGCAACGGTGACTGTTTTGGCTGTGGCATTGATCGTTCCGCTCTTTAATCGGCCCCGGCCCACAATGGCCTCATCGGCCCTCGTGGTTCCATTGTCGTACACGGCAAAAATGGAATTGGTGCTGGTTGAAGTCTTGTCAGCCGACTCATTGAACTTGCCGGTTCCGGCAAATACGAAGAACGTTTCCATTTGCTCGACCATAGGCCCATTGAAGGCCACAGGGGCTTCATGAATTACCTGGCGAGTACCCGACGTATCTTTTGCAATGTAAAGCGGATTGGCTACTGTAGTCGTTTTTAATGGTGACAAATTCAACAGACTCCAATCAGCCGGGGCTTTCCATATCGAAGTTCCTCGGGTATTGAATTGCAGATTCCAGAGGTTGCCATAGTAATCACCCATGAAAATTTCCCGAACCTCGCCCGACGATCCCAAGATCGGAGTAAAGTTGGCCAGCCCTGTGGGGCGGGTACTGGTAAGTGTGCTATCGATGGGTAGTGAAACTTTGTAATAATTTGTGCCCAAGGTCCAGGATGCACTGGCAGCTTTGTCTAGCGACAAAAGAAACAAGGCGGGCTTTCCGGTCGCACTGTAATTTCCATCGGCGTCGGTCGTGTAATTGTTGACGCCACTGGCCACCACCGCAAACCATTTATAGGTGGAGGCGGTTGCACTGGTGCGCAGCTTCAGAATCTGGGGTTGTCCAATCACATAGCCTAAATCTGCATCGTCTGCGCTGGTGAATTCCCAGAGCACTTTGCTGGTACCAAAGGCACTGGGATCAGTCACATCCAGTGCAAAAACACTGCGTGCACCACCACCATTGGCACCTAACAAAACGGTTTTCCAGTCTGCTTTGGTTTTGGTGGTTCCCAAGTCAACTTCTTTGGCGCTCAACAATCCATCCACAAAATTCTGATGGTTACTGGTATAGGTCGATTCCGTCAGGCTAGCCAATTTGGGCGCCATGGTTTTTGGAATGAAGGCAAAGAGTTCGTCGCCTGTGGTGGCATTGAATGCATGTAGCATTCCATCATTGGCACCGACAAAAACGGCTGGGGTACGATTTTTATTGTCATCATAAAAATCTTTGTACCCGTCGCCGGTCATCTGCCTGGACGGCGCACCCGAATAGACCACCCCCGAGTTGACGACATCGCCCAGCAAGGCACTGCGTTTGCGCCAGGTAATGCTGCCATTTTTGGCTTGGCCCTCGCGCGACTGATCGCCCCGCAAGTAACGCACTTCGTCGGCTGTCAAAAAACTGAAGGCGGTGGAAGGTGAAAAATCAACCGCTCCCGCACTGCCACCCATCACAATGTTGCGACTGGTGACAGGGCTTGTTAAAGCGCCCAACTGCGTGGCCGCACTCCACTTGAGGGTTTCAGTCAGGGTGCCATCTGTCGCCAGGGAGTACTCATTAGCTTCTACATCGCCGCTCCAGTCTCCGGTGTCAAATTTGGCACCATAGGCTACCGTTGTGCTACCCACCTGGATGCTGGTACTGTTGGAACCGCGTTTAGCGATGCTGCGGGCTTTGGTTGACGCCCGATTGAAAATATCGTCAAACGCCTTAAGCACATCGCGAGCCTCGCTTTGCAGATAATACGTCGATGCCTCGGCGGCACGGGCCGGCGTGTCAACGTCTTGCCATACCTTGTTGTTGTTGGTGTTGGTTTTTTCGTTGACAAAAGGATTGCCATAGGTGTTGTAAGGGTTGCCACCCAGGTTGGACGGGTCATTTTCAAACCCGCCGTATTTGGATGCCATGAAAAACTGGTTGTTGGTGCTGCGATTGGCATAAGCGGTTGAAGAGCCCCCCTCATTCACGTCAAACAAAAAGGTTTTGACACGTAAGCCTTTTCTCTGCTTTGCAGGCGCCGCTGTCCATGATGCCCCCCGAATGTCGTGGGTATGCGCCCAATAGGCCGACCCCATCAGCTTACTTCTATCGTTGGAATTAGGTACAGAAGCATTGGCGCCATTCGGATTGGCAGTGGTGCGGTTGGCACCTTGGCCATCCACATAGGTCGATGTTATATTTTTTTCAAAATTAACAACTATATTACGCCAATCGGTTGCACTAAAGATATTATTCGCCGCATCTACGGACGGGAACCGATTGCCATCATGGGTATTAACGTCACCCACCACCACAATATTGCTTTTAACACACGAGTAATCAGCGGTCTCGCTGCGACCGTCACCATAGGGATCAGTCCAAGACGTGTAGGCTGGATACCCATCACGCAAAACAAAATCGGCATCTTCTCCTGCACTGTCGATTTTTGAGATCGCTAGTGGGGTTGGTGCAAGCCCTTGCAAATAGCGTACGGTTTCATAGTGCAACTCACCGACAGGGTCCCTGGTTTTATAGCGCCCTGTGTAGGCAGTACCCGTTCGGCCAAACTTGTTCAAATAATTAATGACGCCACTGCTGTAACTCGTGGAACTAACACTGGTACTTGTTTGGACTGTCGTGTTGTTTTCAGGGTTTTCAATCAACTGACCTGTGCGTTGATCCCACTCTGCTTTCGGGTTGCTGCCACTGTATTGGCCACTGATATCAAAAAGCTTGTCACCCACATATTTCATGGGCGCACGCAAAACACCACCAAAACTCGCAGTGCTGTTGATTGTTTTGGGATCAGTCTGATCCATCAAGTAGCCAAAAGCCGCCAGACGCAACTGGTCACTGTATTTCTGAATGGCGCCTGTGGGCTTAAAATAACCACTGGGGTATTTTTTGCACAGGCCATAATCACGCACATCCTGCAAAGTTCCGCCAGACGAATTGCACACCGCTACGCGCGCGAAAAAGTAGCCTTCCGTGTTTAACCCCAACGATGATGCAGGACGCCAATCCCCCGCGTAATCATTGTTATTGGTGTAACATGATACCGTTGAATTATCGGGAAACGAATTACCGCCACCCAGATTAGCGCGATTGCATATAAAATCATTAGAAACGGGCCCCTTAGTATAGGCATATCTGTATGATGGATTTTTCCAATTACCAACGTTTGTGCGCTCAACATAAAGAACATCCTTGATTCCAGAGATGGAACAAGTAGCACCGTTTGCACCGCAATAAGACCACCCACCAGTACCAGACGGATCACTAGTGCTTCCGCTACTATAATTATCTCTCGGCCCTATTTCATAGACAGTGACTTTTTTTCCCAATGTATATCCAGAAGAATCAGTGCAGCTTCCAGCAGATCCCGAACCCGCCCGAAAATAAATCTGATTAAGTTTATTAGCCACCCAAATAGCTTGACTACCAGCGGATGAGCGCATGGATTCTGGCACCGCCCCCGAATAACCGTCCGCACTAGCCAATTGCTTGGCCGGGAAATGGCCGCTACTATTCCAGAAACACGGATTATCCCCCCCCGGATCACCCCCTCCAGCTGGCAGAACAGCTCTTTGCAAAACTGTCAGATTTTCTTCATCGATATAGCGGTCGCCTCCCGACAAGGCCATACGCATCATGTCAATCGCTGAACTGGAGGCCCAGTTCAGAAAATTGCCACTGAATTGCTCGCCCGTGCATTTGCGAGCGATAGCGGCGCCGGTACGGTCAAAACGCTTGTAATCCTGGGCATTCAAACCAGTGCGTGGCGTTTCAGTCGGGGCATTGTTGTATGTGTAGCAGGCCTCGGCATCGTAGTAGCCAAGGTATTCGCTGGCAGGGGAATACGGGGCGTTCCGGTATTGGGCCCCCACAGTAGGGTATTCCACCGACAACGCCAGCGCCATGGCAGGCTTTTCATTGGTACTGGCGCCAAATAGAGGCTCGGTTGCCAGCGAAAGGGCTGGAATACTGGGCGGACTGGATTGCCCCACCACCATGAAGGAGGCCAGTGCCATGGCGACGAGGCCTGCACCCGCCATCCAAGCTCGCAAACTTTGAGGCTGTAGGCGCTTGTACCAAGCGCGATTGTGGCCGGATGAATGCAGGGATGCCTCTGCAAGGCTTGATTTTTTGCTGTGCATGTTCTCTACCTTTTCAATTCCGGTAAACTGTCTGCAAAACTACTTGAATATCTTGCCGTGGCCCAAAACCCATGGCAGTTATTCTAAAGTAAGGGGTAAAATCTTTACTCCCCGCATCGTTGAGCAATTCAATCAGATAGCGCGGCTTCTGATAAGGCTGTATGCCAGCCGCCCCTACGGGGAAGGCCCTACCAGTAAATTTTCCGAATTCCACTGTTTTTGCACTGGTAGTAGCATCTGTGAAATCTACTTTCAACCAGTCTGGCACTTCTGCAGCAGCTTTTTCTGCACATAGCCCCAAGGAATTACCAGACCCAGCGCAATCTGCCACAAAAAGAAACCTTGCGTTGTCCTTATCAAAAGGATTTACCGTGCGCTTGCTTGCTGCGATTTTGTTGTTGATATCAAACTCCGCATCAATCAATGCAGCCTCGGCTGCCTGGAAGGCAATTTGCATATCCCGGTCGTTGCGGGCGCCCCGTTCAGCCATCATGGCAATTTGCACACCACCAATGCCCAGCATGGACACCACCACCATGATGAGCATTACCATGATGAGGGACACGCCTTGCTGTGCTGTCATGGCACTATTGGCAGCACTCCACATACTCCAATGGATGATTGGCTTCTTCATTATTAAAGTCCGTGCTTCTGATCATTGCGCAAATGGATGGTAAAGGTCACCACCTGGCGCAGCCTGCCATCGGTGGTCGGGCTGAAAATGGTGCCCGGGTCATCAGTGCTGGCAAACGCACTGCCATCGGTGCCCGTGCTGGAGGCCTTGGCTTTACCAAAGGGATAAAAGGTTTGGCTGGTACGGTCTGGCGCCGAGCCCACAGGCCCGCGCAGCACCATGCCAATGCGGATGCTGCGCACCCTGCGCCAGTTGGCGTTGGTAGCGACCGTATTGCCTGAAACGGTTATTTGATCAGCGCGCAAATAGCGGTCTGGCACGGCGTCGTCTCTGGCATCCACAGACGGCAGATCAGTGTTGGCAGGCACCACTGTGGGCGCAGCGTTGGGCGTGACCCGGTCCACGCCATAGAGGACCTGGAAATTTTCCACGCCCTGTATCAATGGCTGCCCCGCTGCCACTGCTCCGGCCAGGCCACTGGCGCAAAACAGTGCGGGTTCATTGTCAGTTGGACTGATCGCAACATACAACACGCTGATGGAGCGGTCTGTGCTGTCGGAGGGGACATCTCTGATTGGATTACCCGAGCAATCAATCATGCCGGTTTGCCGAGTGCTTGAGCTGTCTGTGAAATCGAGGGCAGGCGAAAAGCGAAACGCCAAAATATCGCTAGAACCAGAATCAGAGGTGTCAGATTTACCCCAGTCAAAATCAGTGCCTGCAATCCTCTTAGCATTGTTGACACCCATGACACTGGGCTCAGGATCCGTCGCTTTACCGGTAACTTTGACGGGCTTGCCATAAAGACGCGCCTCTTCCATCACATAGTCGACATTCAGGTAGCCTGCCTGCCCCCCCAAGCGCTGCAGCAAATCAGCGGCAAAGCGACCGTTGTCGCGCAGTTGCGAGCTAGCATCAAGCGCGGTGAACCCTTGGCGGGAGACGATGAGCGCAGCCACCGCCGCGAGGGTGATCAGCAGGCTGATAGCCATCGCCACCATGAGTTCGACCAGGGTCAGCCCTTGCTGGCGCAAAGGCTTGACCCGGATAAGGGACGCCGACTTCATGCGGGCGCGGGTTGCGGGTTGCAGGCAATTCGTCATGATGTGGCTCAGGTGTTGTTGCCGCTGGTCACAGGAAATACCAGGGTGGGCCGGGCATCGGCTTTCATCAATGCAGCATCACCAGTCTGCCCCCGGTCGATGGCACTTTGGGTCCAGCCCATCTTGATCACGATGATGCTGTTTTCGGTGGCACCAGCGGACGGCGCGGTGCAATCCCATTGCGGCAGACCATTGCTGTCGAATGGAGCATCGTCAAAACAAACCTTGACCCAGGCACTGGGTAGCTCACTTTGCACCCGCGACAGCCATTCAACGACCTCGGATTCGGCCACTTTTTTCTGCACTGCGGGCAAATCGGCCGCGGCGTCGGAGGCAGACTGACAACCCGTGTTCAAGCAGTAGGCCCACGCTGTAGGGATGTCGCTTGCGGCCTTAATCGTCTTGTCATCCAACAAATAGGGGTTGTTGCTTTTATTGGTGCTGAGACCAATCTGTTTGTTGCCCCGCATCATCTCTGCATACTCGCGAGCCAGGGTGGTAGCCACTGATTGCAGGCGCCCCTCGCGGTTGGACTTGAGTGCGAACGACTGCAAGCCCACCGCCCCCAACAAGCCAAAGGACAAAATGACGATGGAGATCAGAACCTCAATCAGTGAAAACCCATGCTGCCCGGGTTTGGGTGAAGCCAGGTGCGGTGGGCGCGATTTTGCGGGCAGATTTCGAAGCTTCATGCATTGATGCTATGCGCCGCGGCGATCAAACTCACCGCTGTGCGGCCCCGTTTGTCTGCCACAGACAACCGTCTGGCAAGACAGTTACTCATTTTTTCCTTTGCACGCAAATCTGTTCATGCACAACCCACTGAATATCCCCGAACCATGCCCTCTGATAGTTGCAGCACTGGCCCAGGCCCGGCAGAGTCTGAACCTGACATCCCCCAACCCACACGTAGGCTGCGTAATTGCCAGCAGCAGCGGCGAGGTGCTGGGCCAGGGCTTTACGCAGCAGGCCGGCGGCCCGCACGCCGAAGTGGTGGCGCTGCGCGATGCGGCTGCTGCGGGCCACGATGTGCGCGGTGCCACGGCCTATGTCACGCTGGAGCCCTGCGCGCACCAGGGGCGCACGGGGCCTTGCTGCGATGCGCTGGCGGCGGCGGGCATTGCCAAGGTGGTGGCGTCTGTTGCAGACCCCAATCCGCTGGTTGCCGGCCAGGGCTTTGCGCGGCTGCGCACTGCGGGCATCAAAGTAGAAGTCGGCCCGGGTTCGGCCGAGTCGCGCGAGCTCAATATCGGCTTCTTCAGTCGCATGATCCGTGGCACACCCTGGGTTCGCCTCAAGTCTGCGGCATCGCTGGACGGCACCACGGCATTGCTGAACGGCGCCAGCCAGTGGATCACCTCGCCGGCTGCCCGCGCCGATGGCCACGCGTGGCGGGCGCGCGCCTGTGCGGTGTTGACCGGCATTGGCACGGTGCTGGACGACAACCCGCGCCTGGATGTCCGCGAAGTGCCCACCCCGCGCCAGCCGCATGTGGTGGTGGTAGACAGTCAATTGCAAACTCCGCCGGATGCTCATTTATTTATAGCTGGTCGCGCTTGCTACATATACGCTGCAAGCCAAAATGATGAAAAAAAAGCCGCACTGGAGGCGCGGGGTGCCACAGTGGTCTATTTGCCCAACCCGCAGGGCAAAGTGGATTTGCAGGCCATGCTGCGCGACCTGGCCCAGCGTGGCGTGAACGAGTTGCATGTGGAGGCCGGCAACAAGCTCAATGGCTCGTTGGTGCGCGAGGGGCTGGTCGACGAAATGCTGGTGTATCTGGCACCCACTTTATTGGGGCCGGGCCTTGGCATGGCCAACGTGGGGCCATTCGACGCATTGGGTCAGGGCTTGGCGATGGACTTCATTACGGTGGAGCGTGTGGGGCCAGACATTCGCATCGTGGCCCGGGTGCGCGGGCGCGATATTTTTTGAATCCCGGGCCAGCCGGACAGTCGCTGGAGCGCACACTTGGCGCGCCGATGCGGCCCGCCCCGCTCACCCGCAAACCAGCTGGCTGCCCTGCCCTTGCGCCCGCGCTTGCATGCCGCCAATGGCAGCAGCTGCGGCAAAGCCGGCGTGCTGAAACGTGTTGAGCACCTGCTGCAGCGCATCGGGGCTGCAGCTCACCAGCAGGCCGCCGCTGGTTTGGGGGTCGGTCAGCA
>RRZU010618310.1_pt1 | contig 10120 bp, 16 predicted proteins | sample 2165561 | NCBI WGS metagenome assembly RRZU01 (sample SAMN10456909, study PRJNA506462) | wastewater metagenome | isolation source: wastewater sludge | place: USA: Moscow, Idaho
CAGCCTGCTATGCGCAAGCTCCTGTTCAGCCATCTTTGTCTCCTTGACACTGAAATCCCACATCGGGATGGCTTATGTAGTGTGGCGGGCTCCTGTGGCTTCAGAGCTACCGCCGTTGATCCCGACCTATTTCACCAGTCCTGCGCTGAAGATTACCTTCGGACTTTCATGGTTCAAAGTGCCATGGGATTTAATCAGCATATCCCGGCTGCTTACAGCGGGGAAACACTTATTTAGATGGAGGGCGCCGGTAATAGTCGTTGATGGTCTTCTCGATCGCCGCCGACTGGAGATAGGCTTCACCGACCAACAGAGTGACAGCACGCATCACTATAGGAGGTTGGTCCGGGCATGCCTTTTCCACTTCAGTTTGGATAGTCTTAGCAAGCTGAAGCAGCATGGCCGGAGTTATTTGGCTGGTCATGCCTTTTCCCGCTTTTGGGTGCAAGCCCAGTTGATGATGGTATTGTAGTCCGCCCGCATGGTTTCGGGGACTTTCACCAGCGTGACTGAGGTGCCGTCAAATGGCTCCCCAAGTTGGTTTTCTTTCTTACACTCGTGTCTGGCGGTGGCGCTATACGCCGCCCAGTGTGATGGCTCTTGCTTCACGATATAGAGGCTATACCCTCCATTTTCCACCATACCGCGAATATGGGTTTCAGAATTGCGGAAACCCGACAAATAGAATGGAACGTCCTCAATAAACAGCACAACGCGCACGCTCGACATGGCTTAGTCCTCCGAAAGGTCATCAGGGAAGTCCGAACCGCCGGCCTGTGCGACCTCGACGGCCGGTCGCGGGTCAGCCTCGTCGGTGACTGTCAGGCCGCCCTCCGGCTTATAGGCAATCTCGCCCACAAGCTTCTTGAATTCCTTGCCCAGCTTTTCGAACCGCGCCGGAGACTTGAGCTTTGGAGCCTGGTAGCACTGCGGAACGTATTCCGGCCCCAGCTCACTTTCCACGATGGCAATCACGTCCTTGTCCGACAGGGCCATCCAATAGTTGTCGTCGGCGCCCGTTAGTTCGTCGACTTCCTCGATATAGACCCCGAATGTCCGATTGGCTTTCTTGCGAACAAGCTTATAGCCTTCGACGGGACGGCCGGCGAGCAGTTCGCGCTGAACAGCACCCTCCACGGCCTTCACATAGTGGTCAAAAACCCCAAGCCACTTGGATGCCCGGGCAAGTCCGGCGTTCGTGGTCGGAATGGGGATACCAATTTCCGGGGGCTCGTCTGCAAAGTCCATCTGTGCTTCCTCCTGCATTGCCTCGATCAGCGCCGGGCACTCGTAAAAGTCGCCATTCTCATCAACATAGGCTTTGGCGTCACAGAAGGTGCACCAGTCACCTGCACAGAGGGTAGCGTTTTTCTGCTGAGTGGCTTCAGCGGCAACGCGAACCTCCTCGGCAAAATCCATCAGTTCTTCACGGGTGTATTCGATCGAGCGGATCGGGCCGTCTTCATGTTCTTTGCGGGGCTGAACGATCGTCATGCGAACGCCCTCGCAATCAGGGAACATGTTCAGCACCCCGATGCCGTAAAGCTTGAGCTGGCTGTTGTCACGGACTTCCACCAGAACGCCCCGGCCATGCTTGTAGTCGACCAGTTCAGCCCATCCGAAAGCTTCAACGCCGATATAGTCGCCCGTGCCGCCGAGCAACGGGTGGAGCCATGTGAGGTCGAGCCATTTCTCGGAATACTCTTCCCGGCCCTTGGGGTCCAGCCGAGCCCGAGCCGCTTCGACTGCCGCCACGAAATATTCAACGGCGTCTATCATGTCCTGGTCCACCAGGAACTCTGCGGTGGCCGGTGTCTCGGCAAGTGTAGTGCCTTTTTCCGCCACAACCCGACCGAGGTCCCTTTCCAGATAGGCATCATCCTGCCAGATATAGATGGTCTCGCCGAGGAACTCCTCGGGGTGCAGGTTTTCGCCAGCGTAAAGCTCGCACAAGAGGTGCGCCGCGGTGCCTTCCATGGCAAAGATCGAACTGCCCCGCGGATTGGGATTGCGCGCCTCAGCCGCAACGGAACCGGGGCAGTTCATCCATTGCTTTGATCCAGAGGCAGAAAGTCGTGCATGATAGGCCATTATTCCTCCAAGTAGTCATAATAAGTGGACAAGAACGCCGATAGCTGACGCTTGCGCTCTTCGTAGGCCTCTCGACGATCCTCCGGGGCAAGCCGGGCCATACGTTGCTTGACTTGCTCCAAGAGCTTGTCCAGCTCATTGGAAAGCACCGGATCGAGCGACACCCTTTCTTCCTTGCTTTCAAGAAGGATGCGCACCTTGCCCGTTGCCTCGACCTGTTTGCCGGCTTCCCAATACTGAACTCGACCGGTCTCCATGTCGATGAATGTTGCGTTGATGGGCTTGCCGTCAAGCTCGATGGCAGTGATGTATTGGCAGATGAGGTTTGACGGGAGAATGTTCATTTGTCTTCCCCCGACACTTGTGCATCCAAGTGCGCATGCCAGAGGAGTTCCTCGTAGCGCTCAATGTTGGGCGTCTTATTGCGGTTGATGAGCCCGGCGTCCTCCAAAAGGATGAAGGCTTCCACGTATAGCTCAGCAAGCCAACGGCCGTCGCGCTTCTTCCGCGCTTCCTTCATGTCCGAGATGGTCTCAGAATACACTGTCTCGGACAGCTTGACGGGTTTCAAGTTAAAGGCTTCCATGCTCAATCCTTTCTTGGGGCCGAGGGGTGAAGCTCTGCCTTAGCTTTGTTGCGGGCCGCCATGGCCTCGGCTTTTGAAGAAAAGCTTCCTACGTGTTTATTATGTCCATTTACTTTGAAATAGACAACCCATTTTTGAGCTGACTTGTGCCAGCAGATATTTGACGAGCCTTTACGATTATGCTGATTTTCAGAAAGGGTGACTTCACGTAGGTTTGCCCAGGCATTATTGTCTGGATTGCCGTCTGTATGGTCTATAGGCCCAATTGGAAAGGCTCCAGTTTGCATTGCAAAGGCAATACGATGCGCTAGAACGTTTTTTCCGTTCAGCTTTATGACCCGATAGCCATTTTGTAACCCGCCGGCTCGTTTGCCCCAAAAGCGTTTGCGAGTTAACTCAGAGCATTTCCAAGTGAAATGCCCAGTTATAGGGTCATAGACCAACCTCTCATTAAGAAGGTCAATAGGTAATTCAATCATGACGAAGGCCCAGGTAGCTCGGGAACCTGGGCCTGTCTTTTGCGCCTGCAGGCTGGTGTTTGAATTTTACGCTCTGTCCCGTCAGTGTGTCGCGGATTTGCCACAGTGTAAACCTTTCATCTGCCGTAAAACCTGTGCCAATCCCGAATGTCTCATCGAAGTCTGGGTGACTGACCCGCAAAGCCCCCAGGGTATTGCCGGGAACTTGTCCCGCTTGTGCGGTCGACCGTTCCTGATAACCCAGATTGTTGACGGTTGCCTCGTTCTCGTTGTGCATGAGTTCTTCATACCCAACGATTGTGCCCTCGGTATCTTCGAACCGCTTCACCTTGCCGAGAAGCCCCTGGCTCTCAGTGGATCGCCCGAACTTGTAGGTCCCCCAGGGGGCGCGAGCCATAATCCCCTCGTAACCGAGGCCGACGTAATGAGCCTCGAGGCGCATAAGCTCTGCGGCATTGTGCACTTTGGTATGTGGAACCAACCTAGCCCGGGGCCAATTCTTGACAGTTTCTTGGGCCATCAAGAGGCGAGTTTCGAAGCTCATGTGCAGGAACCCGGCTTCCACGTAATCAAAAACCCAATAGGTGAAATCGGGCTCGCCATCGCGGGACATGATCCCAGAGGTGGATTTATTGAAAGCAGCAGGGTCCCGCGGATCGCCGACCATGAGTTCCCCATCAAACGGTGGATAGAACCCCAGCTCGCTCTGGATGAACCGATTGGGTATGGGCTTGAGCGTCCGAGAGACTGGTTGGTCGTTGTGGATCACACAGCGGATACCATCCAGCTTTGGGGACGCAAGCACCGGGTAGCGGAGAGCTTCCGCATCTTTCACGGTATAGGCAAGCAGGGGCTTGAATGTCATTGCAGCACCCAGTCTTTGTTCTCAAGCTTTTTCAAGAACACGTCTCGAGAGTAGCTCGCCCGAACTGTCACGAGCCCAAATAGGGAATGCCGTATGGTAACCCGATCAGTGAACGGGTTATAGCTTTTTAAGGCCATACCTCCGCCAGTTGCCTTGTTGTAATAGAAGGCGTTGCGATGGCTGAAAAGGAATTTAAGCCTTTCCATTAGTGCAGCTCCTGGTGATGGGTGTAGGTGAGCTTCCGTGCCATGGCCTGCTCAATTTCATCGCCAGTGCGGAACACGTCGCCGGAGCCTTCCATAAGAAGCTGGACGGCGTTGAGGTCCGCCAGTTCGTTCATGAGCAGCACGCGGTTGGTGAGGCTTGGCTTGTTCGGGTGATAGCTGGCATAGCCATGCCGCAGGATTTTGCCCACGACCTGAATGACTTCGGCAGCTTCTTCTGCGAGCATAGCAAGGCGCTCTGCTTCCGCGGGGGTCAGGCCATTGAAGTGGTCTTGCATCATGCCATCCTTTTCATCATCTCGCGCTTAGCGCGCACCTCAACAGCATACGCCATTTGAGCTTCATGCATAACCCCCAAAGCTTCACTGGGATCGAAATGCTGACTGATGGCAAGGCACTGCCACTTGGGCGGCTCGGTCTTCGTGCCCCGGGCGACCTTCTGCTCCACGTGATAGGTGCCAACATCGATGTGCCGGACGCGGAAGATACGGCTCAGCCCATAGGAGACCGTGTAGGGAAACTTCTGGTCGGCCATGGCTCAGTCCTCGTCTTTGAGGGCGTCATACTTGGCGCACAGAGCATCGGCGAACCGGTTGGCCACTTCTGCTTCAAGGCTGAAGCCCTGGAACTGCTCGTCGATGGCCGCTTGGAGTGTGTCGCGCTCAATGCCATTGTCGGGCAGGGCTTGAAATAGCGCCATTGCCATTGCCAGATGATGGACAACAAGCGAAGCGGCCTCTTCGGTGTCGATTGTGGGCATATCGACTTGAACTCGTGACATAGTGGCTCCTGTATGAAAGCGGCCGAGAGGCTGCGTAGGCAACACCTCCCGACCTACGGAATAGGATGAAGAAGAGCCAAAGCATTGGCTACCTCGGTATCTCGGGCGGAGGCGATGCGAAATCATCATCCACCTCAGTTCGTCCCATGAGGCCGTCACAGATGGCAATCACCCGGTTCAACTGCTCTGCAGACGTCATGACGGTCATGTGCGCCTGTTCTTCCGGAATACCCATGACGTGGGAAAGCCAATAATAGGCTTCATTCCGCGTCATGAGCTTCTCTTTCCAGAGCCGGTCGAAAGATATGTGGGCTCGTGCCTTCAGTTCAGCCAAGCGCTGCCGGTCGGTCAGCCTTTCAGGCGAGCGGCCATCTTCAGATGGGCTTCCTTCAGGTCTTCCTTTGACACTTCGCCCACGGCCTTGTAGCCCTTGCCGACGGTCGCCAGGACCTCGAAAACGGCGGCCTTGCCCTCGCGTTCCATCAGGTCCCGTGCGAACCCCCGGAGGGTGTCGTTCGTGAGTTTGGTCGGGAGGGGGTAGTCATCGACTGCAGCGTCGCCATCGCCGAGGGGGTCCCCGTCGTCGTCACCATCCGCATCGCCTGCTTCAGCTTCCGCCTCGCCGTCCTGTTCGCCGTCTGCGTCGGGCTCGGGGTCGGACTGCTGTTCTTCGGCGCCCTCTTCCTCGACAACTTCGGCCTGCGTTTCTTCGACGGTGGTTTCTTCGGTGGCAGGCTCGTCGTCGGTTCCGGCATCGTCATTGGTCTCCGTCACACGGACGCTGACAGTGGCACTTGCGATCGCCTTGAGGATGCCCTCAAGCGCCGTGGCCGAGCGTTCCTGCGCTTCGGCCGTTCGCTCCTGGGCTGAGGCGAGCCGCTCCAGCTGCTCGTCGATGGTCTTGTTCATGGTTGGGCTCCTCATTTGGTTGCTGATGTCTCAATTCATCACGTTATTCAGTGTAGACTGCTTAGGACGTAGAAGAAACCACCAAAATAGTCCGGGGGCACCATAGCTCTTCGCGCGCGTGCGTTGTATTGGTGTGGACTATTGCCGTTGTTGATAAACCCTTGAAATAAAATGGTTTCCCATGGATTTTCCTTGTAGTATCGTGGCCAAGCGGATCACGGAGGAAAGCAATGGGTCAAACCAAAGTTTCCCTCGCTTTGTCTTATGCTAGCCGCGGCTGGCATGTATTCCCCATTACTAAGGGGACCACGAACAAACCGAGGGTGAAGTGGGGCACAGCTGCCACCACTGATACAAAAACCATCAAAGAATGGTGGAAAGCCTGGCCTGACGACAACATTGGGCTGGCCTGTGGACCCTCTGGGCTTTGTGTCGTTGACGTCGACATGAAGAAGGGCAAGAACGGGCAGGCAACGCTTGACGCTCTGGAACTTGACTACGGACAAATTCCCCATACCCTTTCTGCCGTCACACCCTCTGGTGGGACTCACCTGTATTTTGAGGGTCAAGCCCGAACTACTGTCGAACAAATTGGCCCGGGAGTTGATACTCGTGCTACTGGCGGCGCTGGCGGATATGTTCTGGCACCTGGGTCTCAAACAGACGTAGGCACTTACGAGTGGGCTGAAAGCAGCCAAATCCCTGTTGCGGCACTTCCTGAGTGGCTCGGTCACCTGACTGGCCGCCGCGAAGATCGTGAGCACCAGCAGGTGGCCGTCGTCGACCAGGACCAGCCGCAATACATCGAATGGGCTGTTCAGCACCTCAAGTATGATGCGAAAGTGGCTATTGAAGGAAGCGGTGGCAACCGCACCACCTTCAACCTTGCCTGTGTGCTTCGTGAGCGAGGGCTCTCTGAAGCGAAAACCCATGAGCTGATGCTGGCCCACTGGAACGACCGATGCCAGCCACCTTGGTCGACGGAGGAATTGGCCAAGACAGTCGCGAACGCCTTCAACTATGCCTCGGTCGTGCCGCCTGGAGGTGATACGCCGGAGCATGACTTTGGCGACCCTGACATGGAAGACGACAAGGGCGAATATGGCCCGCCGCCTATACAAGGCGAGCAAGAAGAACGCTACTCTGGCATCATGGACGAATGGGTATGGATTGCCCAAGCCAAGATGTTCCACAGGCGGCGTGATGGAATGATGTTCGACACCAAGTCTTTTGACTCCATGTTCAACTACATGGTGGAAGGCAAGGGCAGCATCTCCAACGAAATCTTTGGTGCCCGACGGTCCATGCGGAAGTTCGATAAAATGGACTTCTTGCCTGAGCAGCCCGAATTTGTGGGCGCGGTGTATAACACCTGGAGACCAAGTGACCTGAAGCCCGTAGAGGGTGACCCGGCTATCTTCCTTGAGCATATGGACTATATGTTCGAAGACGCGACGGAACGGAACATGGTCCTGAACTTCCTCGCCTGGTGCGTTCAGAACCCTGCCGAAAAGCCCAACTTCGCCTTGGTTATCAAAGGCAAGCAAGGCACAGGCAAATCGTTCATCGGACAGGTGATGGAGCGCATCTTCGGGCCGCACAATACCGGGCGGCCTATGAACGCATCTATCCAATCGCAGTTCAACGGCTGGGCTCGAAATGTCAAGCTGGTCGTTATCGAGGAATTGATGGTCAAAGGTCGTATAGACCTGATGAACCACCTCAAGCCCATGGTGACTGACCCGATCATTGAAATCAATGAGAAATACCAGCCGGCGCAGCGGATCACCAATACCTGTGTCATTCTGGCCTTCACAAACCACGACGACGCCCTCCCTGTAGAAGACGACGATCGACGGTATGCCATCGCCATCTCTGAAGCCTTTCCTAAAGGTGATGAGTATTACCGGCGCCTGTTCTCATGGGCCGAGAAGGAGAATGGCGACGCGATCATCTGGAACTACCTGCTCAAGCGGGATATTGGGAACTTCAACGGCAAAGGGCGAGCACCGACCAGCAACTCGAAGGACGAGATGCGGGCGGCGTCACGGACGGACTACGACGCCAAATGGATGCACCTCTATGAAAGCAAGCTGCCTCCATTCCATGGGCACTATGTCTCCGAACAGGACTTGGTTGATGCTCTGCCAGAGAAGCTACAGGGTCGAAATATCCGGGGGCACGCTCGCAAGTTCCTGAACAACTCCATTCCAGCCTACAATACCAAAGTTCAGTGCGCTACCAACAAAGGTCGCCTGGTGCTTTGGGCTCTTGGCGGTCCTGACAAGGACTACAAGAACGGGCATCAAGCCATTAAGGCCTTGAAAGCTCGTGAAGAGGCCCGCGCGCCAAAGCTTAGGGCTCTTGTCTACAATCGTGAGATGAGCGCCGAGGCTATGATTGCCGCTGAAGTGGCTGCTCTCGGATCAGACTTTGAGGAGGATCACGAGGCCGACGCACAAAACGACACATCGGCAGCGGTCATTCAGCTACCTGATCGGCACCGAGACCGTGCTGAGAAGACACAGAAGGCTAAGGGAGGCAAGGTGAAAACCGACGATGCTCTTTACGGTGACGCCGATCCGTTAGCCTGACATACAGAACAGGATTTGTCCTGTAAGAATACCAGGGGTCCGTGAGTCCGCAAACCCATCGTTGTTTCCCTGGTTCTGAGGCCCCGTGGTAGAAATACCCGGGGCCTCTTCTTTTAATCACGCCCGAGGCGATGATAATGGAAGTCGACCTGATGGTCAGCCTCCGGTTTGGCTTGCCGGGGAAGTGGGCAGTTCAGGGAACAGGCGGTCAAACTTCTCCTGCCGTTGCTTGCGCCGCTCCAGCTCGAGGTCAATGCGGAGCAAGGCCGAATTGAGCTCCTTCCATTCCGCTTCCTCGTGGACCGGCGCCCGCCGACGACCTGGCCACTGAGAGTAGGCATTGAAGCCGCCGGTATCAGCATCGCGGTCCCAGGCCGTCTCGTTCTGCAGGAGCATTTGGATGGCCTCAAGTTCTGCCGTCGTGAAGGGCATGGCCAGGTCGGTGGTGGCGGTGGTGGCAGTGGCAGTGGTGGACATGGTATGTTTCTCCGTGGTTGCTGTAGATAGAATATCGTGTTAGGGTTGAAGTGTAAACCGGTGGATTACATCAGTGGATCAGCCCCTGGTTCTACTTCTAGCTCTGCAGGTATGACACGAACATCTATGACCCATTCATCACCGTTTTCGCCCCCATAGTATCCGTCATCTTCAACTTCCAGGCGCGTTGTGCCAGTCAACGCCGGCCGAGTTGCAATCAATTCCCGTGCACGAGCGATGGCTTCGTTTTGGTTGGAATACCAGTGTTGGCCACCATATTGGCGAAAACCCGAGCCCTTGGAATTACTCCGCGTTCCCGGTCTATACCAAATCAGAGCCCAATTACTGGGCTCGTCAGCTTTGTTGGTAAGTGCGACCCGGATTGCCTGCGAAATAGCCCCGGGCCCGGTATTCGGGTTAGCCTTAGAATTGTCTGGATGGAAGGCCTGTCCAAGTCCGGCCGGAATAAGTGGGGGCTGATTAGACGTCATGTGTCTATCCTTTTTGGTTGTCTGTCACTGTATGCGTCTAAGTTTACTGTGTAATTAAGTGCTCGTCGACCAGTAAATACTACTGTCCTGTGAGTAGGTTAGAGGCGCGATTGTCTGGATGGAGAACTCACTGACGGACGGATTATAGCCCGGGGCCTAGTTTGTAGAGCCCGAGTGGATACTTGGTCGGTTCTGTGGTGGGCCTCGTCCCCGATTGCGCGTCTTAGCGGTTCCAAACCTTAGGCTGATTGACGTAGAGCGGAGTAGAGCATCTAGGGTGACACGGGATAGGCTATTCAAGGCGGTTTGGGGTCGCACGTCGGCTTCTAGCGATTATGCACGCTAAGTCGTAGTCGAAACCCGTAAGCGTTTGATATATAAGCGAAATAGGTCACTGGAACGTCGATTTTTGCTTTGACTACGAGCACTTCGAAAAAGTTTTATATAATGTTAGTTATACAGACAAACATATATGTATTATTTATCTGTATGTTTATCTAGTTATCCTTGCATTATTTTCGATTAAAAGTCATAGTCAAAAGTCAAAACGACTCCTAAGTATCTGAAAACAAACGCTTTTAAGCTCGACTGCAACGCGACTATGACCTGATTTTGACTGTGCC
>RRZU012841292.1_pt1 | contig 10119 bp, 8 predicted proteins | sample 2165561 | NCBI WGS metagenome assembly RRZU01 (sample SAMN10456909, study PRJNA506462) | wastewater metagenome | isolation source: wastewater sludge | place: USA: Moscow, Idaho
AAGAATAATTGCTAAAGATCTCTCCATGAAATATCTTGACGGCAGCACATTTAATGCTGCTCTTGTTGATGGTCAAGGTAAAGCAATATCTGGTGTAAACATAACCTTTAATATAAATGGTGTTTTCTATCATAGAACAACTGATGTAAATGGTGTAGCTAGCTTAAACATTAGATTAATATCTGGTGTTTATATCATAACATCAATGTATGATGAATGTTGGGCATCAAATAAAATAACAATTTCAGCTTAAGAAGTTAAAATTTAACTTCTTACTTTTTTTCTTTTTTAATATTTCATATTCAAATAAAAAACTGCTTTTTTTAAATTACTTTAATAATTTCAGCAGTGTCAATTAAAATACTTAAGAAAAATTATTCTTTTGGCTGTTTATTTAATCATAATTTCAATTATTCAGTAAGGAAAATTATTTGAAGAAATTGGCTGATAGGTATTTTAATTAATTAGAAAAAATATACTTTTAAACATTATAAAATTTATTAAAAGGGATATTTATGAAAGGAATTGTACTTGCGGGTGGATCTGGAACCCGTCTTTATCCAATTACAAAAGCAATATCTAAGCAGCTAGTACCTTTATATGATAAACCAATGATTTATTATCCTATTTCTGTATTAATGCTTGCTGGAATTAAAGATATTTTAATAATTTCTACTCCTAGAGACTTGCCAATGTTTAAAGAGCTTTTAGGTGATGGCAGTAGCTTAGGAATTAATTTTAGCTATGAAGTTCAAGAAAAACCTAACGGTCTTGCAGAAGCATTTATTGTTGGGGAAGACTTTATCGGGGATGATGATGTTGCTTTAATTTTAGGAGACAACATTTTCCACGGTCATAGATTCACTGAAATATTGGAAAGAGCTACCAAATTGGAAGAGGGAGCAGTAATATTCGGATATTATACAAATAATCCTGAAGCTTTTGGTGTAGTTGAGTTTGACGATGAATGGAATGTACTTTCAGTTGAAGAAAAACCTGAAAAACCCAAATCCAATTATGTAGTGCCTGGACTTTATTTCTATGACAATGATGTAGTTGAAATAGCCAAGAATGTAAAACCTTCTGAAAGGGGTGAACTTGAAATCACTTCTGTCAATGAAGAATATCTTAACCGTGGCAAACTTAAAGTTGAGCTTCTTGGAAGGGGAATGGCATGGTTGGATACTGGAACTCATACAGGTCTTTTGGAAGCATCTAATTTTATTGAAACAATTCAAAAAAGACAGGGACTCTATATTGCATGTCTTGAGGAAATAGCTTATAATAAAGGTTATATTACTAAAGAAGAGCTTTTAAAAACAGCTGAAGAACTTAAAAAAACAGATTATGGACAATATTTATTTAATTTAGTTAAGGATGATTAATATGGGAAATTTTAAATTTACAAAAACTGATATTGAAGGAATGTTTGTAGTTGAACCTGCAGTCTATGGGGACAATAGGGGATATTTCATGGAAACATATAATGAAAACGATTTCAAGAAGGCAGGTTATGATTTAACTTTTGTACAGGATAATCAGTCACAGTCATTTAAAGGAGTGCTTAGAGGGCTTCACTTACAGTTAAAATATCCTCAGGGAAAATTAGTTAGAGTTATTAAAGGGGAAGTATTTGATGTTGGGGTGGATCTTAGAGCAGATTCCCCAACTTATGGTAAATGGCATGGGGAAATCCTTTCAGCTGAAAATAAAAAACAGTTATACATACCTCCTAAATTTGCTCATGGTTTTGTCGTATTGTCTGATGAAGCTGAATTTGTATACAAATGCACAGAATTTTACCATGGTGAAGATGAAGGGGGAATCATGTGGAATGACTCAGATATAGCTGTTGAATGGCCATTAGAAGGAATTGATGAAATCACTCTGTCTGATAAGGATAAAAAATGGAAAAGCTTAAAGGAATCACAGATTAAGTATTAGGGGCATTATCATGACAAAAATATTAATTACTGGCGGAGCAGGGTTTATTGGAAGTAACTTTGTAAAATATATGGTTGACAAGTATCCTGATTATGAATTTACTAATTTGGATGCATTAACATACTGCGGTAACCTTGAAAACTTAAAGGACATTGAAGATAAGGACAATTACACTTTTGTTAAAGGAGATATTGGGGATAAGGAAGTTGTCAATAATTTAGTTAAAGATTCCGATTATGTTATTAATTTTGCAGCTGAAAGTCATGTGGACAGAAGTATAAGCGATCCGGAAATATTTATCAAATCAAATGTTTTAGGAACTCAGGTACTGCTTAATGCAGCTAAGGAATATGGTGTGGAAAAATATGTGCAAATTTCTACTGATGAGGTTTACGGAACATTGGGAGAAACAGGATATTTTACAGAAACCACTCCTTTACAACCTAACAGTCCTTATTCTGCTTCAAAAGCTAGTGCAGATTTAGTTGTAAGGGCATACTATGAAACATTTAACTTGCCAGTCAATATAACACGCTGTTCCAATAATTACGGTCCTTATCAGTTTCCAGAAAAACTGATTCCTTTAATGATTTCAAATGCTCTTGAAGATAAAAAATTGCCGATTTATGGTGACGGTAAAAACATACGTGACTGGTTACATGTATATGACCACTGTACAGCAATAGATTTGGTTTTACATGATGGAAAACTTGGTGAAGTTTATAATATTGGTGGACATAACGAAAGACAAAATATCCAAATTGTAAAATTGATACTGGAAGCTTTAGGTAAGAACGAATCCTTGATTGAATTTGTAGATGACAGGTTAGGTCATGACAGGCGTTATGCCATTGATTCAACTAAAATTAGGGAAAATCTTGGCTGGGAACCAAAATACACTTTTGAAACAGGTATTAAAGAAACCATTCAATGGTATTTGGATAATCAGGACTGGATGGATCAGGTTAAAAGTGGAGAGTATCAGGAATACTATAAAAAAATGTATCTTAAATAAGGTGTAATTTTGCCTCAAATTTCAGTAGTTCTGCCGGTTTATAATGTGGAAGAATATCTCAGACAATGTTTGGATAGTTTAGCTAATCAGACATTTGAAGATTTTGAAGTAATCTGTGTTAATGACGGGTCTGGCGATTCATCACTTTCAATCTTAGAAGAATATGCATCTGAAGATGAAAGATTTAAAATAATTTCTCAGGAAAATAAAGGATTGAGTGGTGCAAGAAACACCGGAATGGATTATATTAAAGGAAAATACACAATATTTGTCGATTCTGATGATTGGCTGGAATTAAATGCATTGGAAAAGTTATATAATAAAATAACTGCTTTGGATTCAGATATTTTAATGTATAAATTCAGATTTTTCAACCAGGACAGCGAACAGTATAGTGAAAGTGTTTTTACAAATTTAGAGGTAATTGATGCTTCTTTAGAAAACAAAAATTTTAATTATAGGGATGTTTCAGATATTTTATTTAAAATATCCCATGCGCCTTTTAATAAATTATATAAAACCTCTTTTTTAAGAGAAGCAGGCATTAAATTTCCTGAAAACCTTAATTATGAAGATTTATACTTTTTTTACATGGTATTTTTCAAAACAGAGAAAGTTTCAGTTTTTAGAGATGAATCATTATACAATTATAGAATAAGAAATAATTCTATTTCAACAACAGGCAATGAAAGGTCTTTTGACATATTTGAAATTTTAGATTTGACTCAGGATAATCTGAAGAATGTAAACATTTACAGTAAAGTAAAAGATGATTTTTTAATGTTTGTTATTGTAAATTTAAAGTATGTGTATTTGAGGTTAAATGAAAGACTCCGAAACCAATATCTTCAAAAAATGAAAGAGAAATATGAGTTTTATTCATTGAATCAAGTTAAAAAAGACCATTTGAATACATGGCATTTTGATGACAGGGTATTTTATCAGGCAATAGCCGTTTCCAGCAATGGAATCGAGTTTGAATTAAATTATAAAAAATTATACTATGAATTTTTAGCTAATCATTATGAAGGAGTAATAGAACAATTGAGTAATGAAAATCAAGTTTTAGCACAAAAAAACAATGATTTAAAAGAACAGTTAGCTAATTCTTCCATTAAAAACAAATTTAAGAAAATCGTGAAATTATGAGTTATGAATTAAGTGTTATTATTCCGGTTTATAATGTTGAAAAGTATATTGGGGAGTGTCTGGACTCTGTTGTTAATCAAAGCATTGGAATAGACAATATTGAAGTTATTGTAGTCAATGACGCCACACCTGATAATAGTATGGATATAATTAATGAATATGTTGAGAAATATCCTTCATTTAAAGTAATTTCAAATAAAAGCAATAAGGGATTGGGAGAAAGCAGAAACATTGGTTTAAAGTATGTAACTTCCGATTATGTAACTTTTTTAGATAGTGATGATTTTATTTCTCAAAATGCTTATGAAGATTCTGTTTCAAAAATAAAAAAATTTGGCTGCGACTTACTGATTTATAACTGGGAGACTTACACCGGAAGCGATTATGTAGAGCCAATAAGTGTTCATCAGCAAAATACTTTAGAAAATAAGGTGATTGATGACATTAATCAGAATCCTAAACTTGTCTTTTCAACTGCATCATGGAATAAAATTTATCATAAAAGCCTATTTAAGTATTTGAATTATTCAAAAGGATTATATGAGGATAATTTAGTCACATTATCAGCACTTATTAATGCAAAGCGTATTTTTTTAAATAAAGATGCAATTTATTATCACAGAAAAAATTCAGAATCCATAACTGAAAATATAAAAAATTCCAATGTATTTGATTTATGTGATATTATAAATGGATTATTTAAGTTAAATGATGAGATTTTAACTCCTCTGATTATTAAATTTATCAATGATATTTTATTTTGGGTATATTACTATAATTGGGACGTTGCAGCTGAAATTGAATTTATAGACAAACTTAAAAAATCATCAGGGAAAATTACTGAAAACCAACTGGATTATTATAGGAAACTGTTTCCAGATGTCTTATTATATTATGGGGACATTTTAGATTTGAACAATTATGATGCTGAAACATTTTTAGCCAAATATAAATATTTTAACAGATTAAATAAAGTAAATTCACAGGCTAGCTTATATGTTGATGCAGGAAATGGATTTAATGAATCAGATAAAGTAGCTATTGACTATTCACCTTTAAAAAAGAATAATCTTGAATTCAGTTTGGAAAAATTTGATAATATATCTAAGCTGCGTTTTGACCCTTTGGAAGGCAGTTTTGTTAAGTGTAGGATAACTAATAATTTACCGATAAGTGATGCAAATTGTGATAACTCAGTTGATGATGACTGTCAGATATTTACTAATTTGGATCCATATTATGTTTTGGATGCTGATTTTAGTGATATTTCAAGTATTCAAATTAATTTTGATTTGGAAATCTTAACTAATGATGATATTGCTAATTTATTTAGACAAAAGGACAATATTATAAATGATTTGCAAGTAAAACCTAAAAAAAGGAAATTTAGCTTTTTCAATAAAAAGGAGTAATTTTCAATGTCTGATATTTCATATTCAAAATTTTTAATTAAATCTAAATTCAATCCAAAAAAAGCAAAAAAATACATGGAAAGCTATGATAAGATAATGGAATCAGGATTATTTGATAAAAATTATTATCTTAAAGCGTATCCGCACATTGCTAAATCTGGAATGGATCCTTTGGTTCATTATTTATTTTATGGATATAAGGAAGATAAAAATCCTTCTGCTCAGTTTAATTTAAAAAGATATTTGGAAGAATATCCGGAAATTAAAAAAATGGGATTAAATCCTTTAGTTCACTATATTGACAATGACCATGAAGGTTTTACTTTGGAAGAAAATCCTTTTGTGGCACGCAGAAAGAAAATATTGGATACCAACTCTTTATTTTTAGCTGATTATAGCTTTGATAGCGAACCTTTAGTTTCAATTATAATTTTAAACAGAAACGGTTTAGGACATTTGCAAAGACTCTTTGGCGATTTTGATAAGAAAACAAATTATTCAAACTATGAAATTATTGTAGTTGATAATGCGTCCTGTGATAAGTCTGTTGAGTATTTGCACTCTTTGAATTTGCCAATTAGAGTTATTGAAAACAGTGAAAATGTCAGCTTTTCAAAAGGAAACAATGATGCAGCTAAAATAGCTAATGGGGAGTATTTGGTTTTATTGAATAATGATATTGAACCGACATATGGATGGCTTAATGAAATGGTTGGAACAGCATTAAATAATGAAAATGTAGGTTCTGTTGGAGCTAAATTAATATTTCCTTACTATGAAGATATGAAAAATCAGGGAAAATCCTTTTCAATTCAACATGCAGGTGTAAAATTTAGAGAAGAAAGAACTCCCTATATTTATGGCCCATATCATGAGCACATGTATTCAACAATGCTTTTTTCAGATGAGTTAAACCATCAAAAAGAAGTGATTTCAAATACTGCAGCCTGTTTATTGGTTCCAAAAGATGTTTATTTCGAATTAGATGGGTTGGATGAACAGTATATTTATGGATATGAAGATATTGATTTTGCATTTAAGTTATACAATGCAGGATATAAAACACTCTACAATCCTGCAGTGTTACTGTTCCATCATGAATCAGCAACCAGACATGAAGATGATGACTGGAAAAATCAGCTGAATTATCACAATATAATGCACTTTGCTGATAAGTGGGGAGACTTCATTTTTAAGGAAATTTTAAAGGATAAAATTGAGGCAAATAACTTTTTCACAAATAAAAAACTGGATTTCACGATTGTAGGTAAAAATAATGATTTAATAAAAAAAGCAGTTTTTAAATTAAACAGTGAGGGTTATAATGTTAAACTTGTTCCTAATATTGGTGATTTGGATATTGGTCAGGACTGTGATATTTTAATATCAACTGAAAAGGAATATGATATTAAAAATGTAAGTTCAAGACTTAATTTAATAAAAATTTTAATATCTGATGAAGATAATGATGGTTATGACATGGTTTTAAGTGAAAATGACTTTGAATTTAATCTTTTAGATAAAATTAAGGAAAAATATTTGTGATACTATGAGTTATGAGGAAATTTATGAAACATATCAGGAAGTTGCAAAGGAGCATATCAACAGGGATTTATTTAATCATTCCTCAGAAGATGCGGCTGAAACAATTGAAGATATTAAAAATAACAAAATAGCTATTTATACAGCTTTCACAGGTGATTATGATACTCTAAAAGAACCTGAAGTAATTGATGAAAACTGTGATTACATATGTTTTACAGATAACCCTAATTTGGAGTCTGACACTTGGAAAATTATTCAAATGGAAGAAACTACCTTAGACAATAATAGAAAAGCCAAACAATATAAATTACTTCCTCATAAATATTTAAAAGATTACAAATACAGTTTTTGGCTGGATGGGACATTTAGAATAAAAGGAAGCATCAGGGAATATATCTACAAAAACATCAGGGCTTCCTCTCCAATGCTTTGTGTAGTTCACACTGAAAGGGACTGTGTTTACGAGGAATACGAAGCTTCTAAAATAATTCCAAGATATCCTCGCTCTGTAATGGAAGAACAGGTTAATTATTATAAAAGTCAGGGGTTCCCGGAAAAATATGGTTTGGGAGTAATGGGAGCTATTTTCAGAAAACACAATGATTCAGCAGTTATTAAAGTCATGGAAGATTGGTGGGATGAAAATGTCAGGTTTACAAATCAGGACCAGCTTAGTTTTGCATATGTATGTTGGAAAAACGATTTCCATCCGTCAGTTAGTTTAATTTATTACTGGGACAATGAATACTGGGCTAAGGACAGGGGTGATTACCACCATAAGGTAGTGTTTTCAATGCCTATAACCAGTGATAACCTGAGAGCTAAAATAGGTGCTCAGGTAGAAAACATGGATCTTGGAGATACAATCGAGCTTTCAAAAGAAGAAATATATCTTTTAATCAATGATGTAAAAGGAATGGCAGGTTATAGAATAGATACTGCAGGCAGGGTTGGATATCTGCAAAATGAATACAATACTTTTTTAAATTCCAATTCTTTAAAGCTTACAAAACCATTAAGAGTAGCTGGAGATGTAGCTAGAAAAGTTAAGAATAATCATTTCTTAAAATTTGCCAGACATAAAAATGCAGAAGAAAACATCCATATTTATGATACTATAAAACATTTCGGCATTTTTGACGAGGCAGAATACAAAAAATTACATGGAAATGTTGGAGATGCTGTTTTACATTTTATAGAAGAAGGTTCAAAAACAGATCATATTGATGATAAATTAAAGTATATCAATCCAATATTTGATTTATATTATTATATTAGCTCAAACAATCTTTCATCTGATGTGGATCCGCTTATTCATTATATAACTAAAGGATTTGATAAAAAATTAGCTATTAATAGAAATTATCCTCATTTTGTTGAATATTTGCATGGAAATTTACATGAACAGTTAGATGCTTTTGTTACTAAAAGAATAAAAGAAAAACTGGCTGATGAGCGATATATTTCAGATTCAAAAATTTTAATTGATTATATTCATACAAATCATGAATTTAAAACAGATACAATTAAAGTAGGAGTATTTTTAGAAGACAATTTTGATAATATGAATGCATGTCCATTTATAAGGATTCATTCATTATTTAAAGAGTTAAGCAAAAGCGGAGACTATCATTTCTTTGTTTATGGTCAGGAAATTTTACCTTTAATTGATGTAAATCAAATAATCAAATCAAAAATCTTTGATGCAATTGTAATTCAAAGAGTAAATCCGTTTTCTACTAAAATAGCTAAAAAAGCCAAACAGCATGGAATTAAATTAATTTATGAAACTGATGATGACTTTTTGGATATGAATTCGTCCAATCCGTCATTTAACTATATTCAGGGTAATTTGGCAAATATTAAAAAGCTGGTTTCTGCAGCTGATGAAATAGTTGTAAGTACTTCAGAGCTTAAAAGACGTTTTGATAACCTGAATTTGTCCAGCAATGTAACAATCATTAGAAATTACTACCTGGATAATGTATTGCCATTAAAAGAATTTTCATATAACGGCAATCAGTATGTAAAAATCGGTTACTTTGGAACAATGACTCATAATAATGATTTGGAGCTTATTCACAATGTTATATTGAGATTAAAAGATATTTTCTCTAAAAAAGGTATTCAAGTTGATTTGGAAGTTATTGGAGCATCTATTGATGAAAATGTAGACTGGTTTGATGTTAAAAAAATGCCGTATTATCCAATGTCAATGGCTACATTTATGAAATGGATAGCTGCCAGAGCAAATTGGGACATTGGAATAATTCCGTTAGTTAATACAGAATTCAATAAATGTAAAAGTGAATTAAAATACATAGAATTCACAGCACTTGGTGTTCCTATAGTGGCTAGTGATGTTGATGCATATAAAGATACTATTGAAGAAGGAGTAACTGGATTTTTAGCTAATAATGAAGATGAGTGGGTAAATAAATTATCCATGCTGATTGAAGACCCAAAACTTAGAAATGGAATATTAAATAATGCACGCGAAGATATTTTGAAAAACTATAATTTAAAATCTCGTGCAAAACAGTGGGATGAAATTTTTAAGAATTTAATGCCTTAATTTAGAGAATTGTAAAATTAGTAAGGTATAATAGGGGATTATAGCATTTTTATAAGATTTCTATATCTTTATATGGGATAAAATATATAGATTATAACTAAATTAGGTGATATTGTGAATGTATGTCTAAAAAATATGAAGTCTGACGATAAATTTGGAATTTTATTATTTGTTTTAGGTTTATGTTTTACATTTTATTTGACTTATACTTGTTTTCATTACATTCAGATATGGGGCGATGAAATATATACATTAGTAATGTTAAATTCACCTTTGTCAGATATGATTAACATAGGTGTTGGAGATGTTCTTGGTAATCGAAATGAAATGGTGTTGGCGTTTTTCTAGCGGATAAAAAATCGTTAAAAAGTTTTCTCCGTTTTGTTCGCTCTGCTCAAACGTCGGGACATCGGGTTGATTGACGCGTATTGCGATGGTTACTTGGACGTCGGAGGGACGATTGATGGAGCTAAGGGATG
>RRZU012848750.1_pt1 | contig 10119 bp, 12 predicted proteins | sample 2165561 | NCBI WGS metagenome assembly RRZU01 (sample SAMN10456909, study PRJNA506462) | wastewater metagenome | isolation source: wastewater sludge | place: USA: Moscow, Idaho
AGTATTATGCCAGCATATAAACATCAGTTCTCAAATATTGCTGATTTAGATACTGCATATGCAGAAGCTTATACAGTTAAAACAGTATTCGCAACTCCATATGATCAAGATTTAGATGGTGATGGTAAAGTAGATGTTGAGCTAGGTGAATATGAAGCTGCAATTGCAAAAGCTAAAGAAGATGCTAAGTTAATTGCTGCTGATATGAAAAATCAGGCGATAAAAGATGCTGTTGCAAATGGTCAAATTCCTGAAATAGTTGCATTAATTGCATATTTAAATTCTTTAAAATAGAGGTTGTTTATGGATTATGAAACACTTTTAACAGTGCAAGGCTATGCTAAATTCTTTTTGATTTTAGTTGTATTTATCGTATTTTACTCATATGCTTATTCCATATATAAAAGGGATAAAACGGGTGAAAGAGATTACGAAAAATACTCTAACCTTGTTCATGATGATTCAAGTGTTTCAAGCCCTCTTGAAGAAAGAAAGAAAGATAAAGATATAGATAATAAGGAGAAATAAGATGAAGTCTATGGTTATAGGTGGAATAATTCTTATCATCGCTTTATTAGCAGGAACTTACTTTGTAGCAGGTGATGCTTTTAACGGGGATGATTATATTAACAGTTTAACTATGTTAGGTGCTGCAGCAATTATTACAATTACTGTATTTGTATCACTAAAATATGTTAATCAAATGAAAAATGATACAGCAAGTGGTGAACTAGCTGAAGAAAAATGGGATGGTATTGGTGAGTATAGAAATCCAGTTCCAACTGGTTGGGCAATAGCATTTATTGGTACTATTCTTTGGATGTTCTGGTATTTCACTATTGGTTATCCAATTAATAGCTTTTCACAAGTTGGTCAATGGAATGAAGAGACATTAGATTATAATGCTAAATTTGAGAAAAAATGGGAAAATCCATCTGAAGAAACTTTAAAAGCAATGGGGCAGTCAACATTTTTAGTTCAATGTGCACCTTGTCATGGAGTTGATGCTGAAGGTATTGATGGTAAAGCTCAAAATTTAACAAAAAGAATTTCAAAAGAACAAGTTGTGCATGTTATTAAAAATGGTTCTAATAGTTTAGCAACTGCATATCCAGCTGGAATGCCTCCAATGATGTTAACAGAAGATGCAGATATTGAAGCAGTTGCTGCTTATGTGGCAGGTGGATTCAAAGGTGAACAACCTGCAATGTATGCTGTTTGTGCTGGATGTCATGGCGTTGATGGAAACGGTATAGAATATGTTGCACCAAATATTAGAGCTTATGACGATGCATTAGTTACTGCTGTTCTAAAAGATGGTAAAAAATCAAATATTGGTATCATGCCAAGTTTTGATGGAAGACTAAATGAAACTCAACAAAAAGCACTAGGTGCATATTTAAGAAGTTTAGGAGAGTAACATGGCTGGAAATACGCAAATGAACGAAAATGAAAGAGGAATCTTTAAGTTAAGTGGTATTACTGGTATGTTAATCGCAACAGTATTGCTTTTAACTATATTAGTTGTATTAACTATATTTGGTATAAAAGTACAACAAAATGAATCGACTAATTTTTATAAAATCAATCAAGATTTAAATGGTTTAACTTCTGGAAGTGTTTTTTCTGATAAAAAACAAAATACTCCTGAAGAACAAAATAAAAATTATATTCTAGTTAAATAAAAGGAGCTAAAATGGACAGAATTATAGGTTTATTACTATTAGTATCTGCAGTTGTAACTGCTTATTATGGCTTTTTTGATTCAACAAAGATATTCATAGGTTAATATGAAAAAAATTAATTTTTTAAAAGTAGGGGTGATTTTTTCACTTCTGCTTTTTTTATGCTCAAATTTAAGCGCTCAACAATTTATCTTAAATGATGATAAATTAATAGATGATCGAGCTGCTACTAAAATCAATGAAATAGGTGCTGAAGTTAAATCTAAATTAGGTGTTAATATATATGTATATGCAAAATCTAATTTAGGTTTAGGTGAAAATGTTAAAACAAAAGATAAAATTGAATTTATCAAAAATAGTGAAAATCAAATAGTTTCAACTTTAGAAAGCCCTTATGTTTTATTAACTATTGCTGTTGAAGAAACTCATGTAAATTTACTTTTTTCTGATGATTTAAAAGAAATTATTGATAAAAATGATATTTTAGATGGTTATATTGTTCCATTATTAGCATCACAAGATAAAAATACTTTATTTGCAAAAGTAAGTGCTGCTACATTAAATGGATATGCTGCTATTGCTGATACTATTGCAGAAGCAAATCAAATTAAACTAGAGTCAAGTATAGGAAATGCTGGAAAAGTATCTAGTACTATATGGCGAGTTCTTATGTATACATTGATTGTTTTAGGATTATTAGCATATACTTACGCAATTTTAAGAAAAAGAAAATAAAAATATGAAAAGAAATTATTGGCCTTTATTGTTTATTGGAATTTTTACTTTTACCCTTGGTATGATTATTTGGACTATTAAAAGTGCAGTTTCTGTACCTGTAATAGAAGATAATAGTTTTATGAAAAAATATCAAGATGTTGAAGAGCATTATAATGAAATGATGGATTCAAATGTATTATTTAGATCAAAATATAATTTTGATTTTTTTATCAATGATAAACAATTTGCATTGACAACTGAAGATATTAGATATTCACAAAGAGTAATTGAAAAATTCTCTGTAAATAAAGATTCATTAAAAGTTGGAAAAAATAGTTTAAAACTTACTGTTAGTGATAAAATTACAAATGAAAAAAAAGATGTTAAAATTGATTTGATTCTTAGTAAAACTATTTCAAATGATAGTGACAAGTTATTAAGTAATGGTGATTTTGTTGAAAATGACAAAACTTACATTGCTGACTTTGAAATTAAAGAGTCAAATAACTGGATTATTACAGGAAGTTTTGTTGTTGATGGAATAACTGGATATCTTTATATTAAAACAAATGCTATTTAAAAAAAAACTTTTAGTTTTTCCTACATCAAGGTCAATTAGAAATTTTATTTCAACGCAAAAGAGTTCTAATACTCTTTTGCCTTTTACCCTCACTATTGATGAACTTTTTAAAAAATCAATCAATCTTAATAATATGAAATATTGTGAAGAAGAACAAAGAGTTCTTTTTTTAAGTGAAGCAATAAAAAATACAAACATCCAAAAACTTGGAATTTCAGATAATTTTACAAAATTTTTAAAACAAAGCGATTATATATATAGATTCTTTTTAGAACTAGCAAGTGAAAAAGTAGAAATCAAAGATATTCAAAATGTAGATACTTATGATTTTTATTTAGAGCACTTACAAATTCTTGAAACTATAAAAACTAACTATATAAATATATTAGAAAAAAATTCTTATGTAGATAAAATAAACTTAGATAATCACTATAAAATAAATGAAAATTTTTTAAAGAAATTTGAAGAGATAGAGTTACATTTTGAAGGATATTTTACAAAAGTAGAATTTGAAATAGTAGAAAAAATATCAAAATTTATCAATGTAAAAATTAATTTCTATTCAAATACATATAACCAAAGATCATTAGAAGTTTTCAAAAATATGAATATAGATTTGAAAATAGATTTTAACTATAAAATTGATTTAACAAATAAACTAGTTTTACAAGAAGAAAAAAATAAAAAGAATCTTCAATCTTTAGAAATCAAAGGTTTCTCTTCAAGATTAAATCAAATCGCATATATAAAAGACTCAATAGTAAAATCAGTTCAAAAAGGTGTAAATCCTTCAAGAATAGCACTTGTATTACCTGATGAAACTTTTGCTTCATACATACAGTTATTTGATACAGAAAAGTATTTTAACTATGCCATGGGTAAAACTATCAAAAATACAAATCTTTATCAAGTTGCTTATGCTATATATTCATATTTAAGTGAAGATGATATTAAACATATATCAAATCTTGATTTTTTAAAACTTGATAAAAACTTTATTGATAAAAATATAAAATCAATTTGGAATAAAAAAGCTAGTAAAGAAAATTTTGAATTTATTTCAGATTTTATAAAATCAAAAGATGACTCTGCAGAGTTATTAGAAAAGTATGATGAACTTCTTTATAAACTAAATATCATAGTTTTTTCAAATGATAATGTGATTTTATTAAAAGATGTATATAAAATATTTTTACAAAAACTAGTAAAATTAACACTTGATGATATAAATTCAGGAAAAGTAACTGTGCTTGGACTTCTTGAAACTAGAGCAGTTGAATTTGATACTGTTATTATTTGTGATTTTAATGAATCATTTATTCCAAAGATTTCTGTAAAAGATAAATTCTTATCAACAAAACTAAAACAACTATCAAATCTTCCAACACAGTTTGATAGGGAATCATTACAAAAATATTATTACAAAAGACTAATTGATTCTTCAAAAAATGTTTTTGTATCTTATGTGAACTCAGACACAAATCAAATATCAAGATTTGCAAATGAACTTTTTGATAAGCATATTAAAACAGATACAAATGACAACGCATATAAACATATTCTTTATGATAATCATAAAATTAAATATATTGAAGAAGAGATTATTGCAAAAATAGATTTATCAAAGTTTACATGGTCTGCTACGTCATTTAAAACCTATTTACAGTGCAAAAGAAAGTTTTACCTACAATTTGTATTAAAACTCAAAGAACACAGCATATCCCTTAAACCTAAGGCTTATGAGTTAGGTGATATTATTCATTCTATTTTAGAAGATTATTATACTTTAGATGAAAATAATATTGAGTTGAGTTTTGAAAAGATAGAGTTTTTATTTAATAAATATAAAAGTTCAAACCCATTTTTGATTTTAGATTTAGAGATTTGGAAGAAAAAACTATATGAGTTTTATCTACTTGACAAAGAAAGACTTACACATAGAAAAATAATAGCCTTAGAAAAATCATTTTCATGTGAGTTTGAAGGAATACAAATCAAAGGTGTAATTGATAGAATTGATTCATATGAAGATAAATATGAGGTTATAGATTATAAAACATCTGCAACTTTAAGTGTTGATACTTTAAAAAACTATGATAAAACAGATGATTTCCAACTAGAGTTTTATTATTTAGCAATGAGTGAAATGTATAAAACTGATAAAATAGAGGCTTATTATTATGATTTAAACAACACACAGTTGATAAATGAAATAGCACTTGATAAAAAACTTGAGTTATTGTGTGAAAAGTTTAATGAACTAAAAGAGATTTCAAAAAATGAAATCTCTTTTTCTAAATGTGAAGATAAAACCAATTGCACTTATTGTGCATATAGTATTATTTGTAATAGAGAATAAAAAAATAGTTTTATATTTTTTTATTTAGATAAAACTGCTCAAAATCTTTTGCATTCAAAGGTTTTGAACAAAAATAACCTTGATATTGATCACATTTTATTTTCTTTAGATATTCAACTTGTTCTAGTTTTTCAATACCTTCTGCTATGATTTTCATATTTAAAGTTTGTCCTAATTTTACTATTGTTTCTACAAATGTTGAGCCTTCTTTTGTATTGAAATCATCTAAAAAACTTTTATCAATTTTCAAATATTTAATAGGAAACTTTTTAAAATATGATAAAGAAGAGTACCCTGTTCCAAAATCATCCAATGAAATACTTATTCCATAATCATGCAATCTGTCTAAATTTGAATTAGTTTCAATTGAATTTTGCATAAATATATATTCTGTAATTTCAAGATCAATTTTTGAAGGATTTATATGATTAGTTCTAAGTTTAGAAATTAATTTTTCTGCAAAATCAGGTTTTAATAACTGTTTAGCAGAGATATTAATAGAAATTGCTATATCAATATTTCTTTTTCTCCAATCAACATATTGTCTAATTGCTTCATCTATAATCCATACTCCTAATTCTTGAATAAAATTGTTATCTTCAGCAAGTTGAATAAAACTATCAGGATTTATTATTCCATCTTCAGGAGTTCTCCATCTGATTAATGCTTCTACACTTGTAATCTCAGAAGTTTCTAGATCAACTTTAGGTTGATAAAAAAGTTCATATTCATCATTTTCTAAAGCAAGTCTCATATTTCTATTTAATAAAATAGCATTTTGTACGGTTTCATTTAATGTTTCTGTAAAAAAGTGATATTGATTTCTTCCTAGTTTTTTTGCTTCATACATGGCAATATCTGCATTTTTCATCAATTCTACTTTCGTTTCACCATCTTTTGGATAAAAAGAGATTCCAATACTACAAGAAATATTTATCGGATTAGTTTTAATAGTCCAATTTTTTGAAAGTTCTTTTTGTATTCTTTCAATTATATTTGATAAATCAAAATAAGATTCATAATCTTGAATTATTATTACAAACTCATCTCCACCGATTCTTGCTATAAAATCACTTGGTCTTAATATTTTTTTAAAAAGTAAAGAGATACTTTGTAATAATTCATCTCCAATATTATGTCCCAATGAGTCATTTATACTTTTAAAATGGTCAATATCCAAGTATAAAAATGCAAACTCTTTTTTTATTCTTTTAGAAGTTAGTATTAATCTATCAAGATATTCATTTAGCGAGTTTCTATTTGATAATCCACTTAATGAATCAGTTCTTGCCATCAAATATAACTCTTTTTTTTCTGTATCCAATCTTGAAAATGTATCTACCATTGAGTATCTTATTGATTCAAGTTCTCTTACTTTAAAAGCTTTTGGAACCACATTATTATAATAAGCATATTGTCTTAGTTTTTCCAATGGAATAGAGATGTATTGTCTTATTAGAATATACAGTAGAATAAATATGATTATAGGTGGAATTCCAAAATAACTTAGATAATTTATTCGGTTTTTTATAAAGTGTGCGTTAATCTCATCTTGTTCTAGGAAATAAATAAGTCTTAATTTTTTTACATTTTTACCTTCATAAAATCTAAGTTCATTTTCAAAGTATTTTTTATTTATTAGTTCATTATAAAAATCTTTATTATGCTGTTTATCTTCCATATCAATTGTTTTATAACTAGGATCAGTTGTAAATATAAGTTTACTATTATCAAATATTGCAATAGCTGCTATAAAATCATCATTTGCTGAATTTCTATCTAATTGAGCTTTAAATAAAAATATATCATCTATGGATTTTATACCTTTTGATATGGTATAACTTGTTTCTGTGATATTGTTATTTATTGTTTTTAAAATTACACTTGAAAGTTTATTTTCTTGTTGATAAAAATAGTAAGTAAAAATTGCATATATAGAAAGCAAAACAAAGGAGAAAAATAAAATTAGAAGTTTCTTTATATTTATAATCATTTTATTAAATCTTTTGTTTTAAAATTAGAATTGTCAAGCTTCTCTAATATGTTTGTTGGAATATCTTTGTTCAACCAAATTATATCATTTAATGATGATAAAAATTCTTCATAACTTATATTTGTTAAGTATGGCTTTACAGTATTGTAAAATTCTTTTGGATTATTTTGTAAGTTTATTATTGAATCATCTACTAATTTTTTTAGTTTTACAAATGTTTCTTTATTTTCATAATAAAAATCTTTTTTTACATACATTCCATCAATAATAAGTAAATCATCACTTTTTTTTGTAGAAGATAATTCTCTAAAAGAGTTCTTTTCTAAAATATTATTATATGGTGTATATGTTACGATAATAGTAGGATTATTTATCTCATTTGCTTTTAATCTTGATATATTTGATTGATCTTCATTTATATAGTTGATTTTCTTATCTTGTAAATTATTACTTCTTATAAAATCATTTAGAAGTATAGAATTTAGTGAATCTATTTCTAAATAAGCATCTATATCTTTATTTGTTTTAGATAGTTCATCAAGAGTTAGATTTGATAATATCATATCACCTCCATTTGATTTATCAAAAATTATTATTGGAATTAGTGTTTTATCTTCTTGTAGTAAAAAATTATACTCATATTGTGTTCCAACAAATGCATCAGCATTTCCAGCTTTATATAAATACATATTTTCACTAAGTGAAACTACATTTAATAATTTGATATTAAGTGGCTCTAACCAATTTTTTTCTTTTGCATAAAATAGTGGAGCATACCCAATCCATGTAGAAGTGGTGATTTTTATTTTTTTATTATCCTCTACACAAGAAGAAAATGATAACACGACAAATAAAAGAAAAACAAATTTTTTGATCATTAAGTACCTACTTATATTATTTATAAAAACAAATAAAAAGAGAGAAACATCATATTTCTCTCTTTTAACTATTTTGCAGTTGCAATTAAAACATCTTCGATAATTTTAGTTATATCACCATCTAAAATAGCATCTACATTTGAATAACCAATATTGCTTCTACTATCTTTTACTTGTTGGTATGGCTGTAAAACATAAGATCTGATTTGATGTCCCCATCCATTTTCACTTTTTTCAACACCATCTTTAGTTGCTTGTTGTTTTTCAAGTTCTAGTTCATATAGTCTTGATTTTAACATTTTCATAGCACTTGCTTTGTTTTTATGTTGTGATCTGTTATTTTGACATTGAACTACTATATTTGTAGCAATATGTGTGATTCTAATAGCTGATTCAGTTTTATTAACATGTTGCCCACCTGCTCCACTTGCTCTATATGTATCTATTCTAATATCTTTATCTTCAATAACAATATCAATATTATCATCAACTTCAGGAGATACCATTACAGATGAAAATGATGTGTGTCTTTTTGCATTTGAATCAAAAGGAGAGATTCGAACAAGTCTATGAATACCATTTTCAGCTTTCATATAACCATAAGCATTTTCACCTTTAATGATAAAAGAAACGTCTTTGATACCAGCTTCATCACCATTTTGATAATCAAGTAGTTCGATTTTAAAATCATTTCTTTCAGCCCATCTTAAATACATTCGATAAAGCATAGAAGCCCAATCTTGTGATTCAGTACCTCCAGCTCCTGGATGAATAGAAACAATTGCATTTGAAGCATCATCAGGATTACTAAGCATTACAGATATTTCAGTTGATTTGATAAGTTTTTCTAAGTCAGGTGCTTCTTCATAAAGCATTTCAAAAGTATCTTCATCTTTTTCATCACTTGCCATTTCATAAAGCTCATTTGTACCTTTTAGTGAGTCATTAGCTTTATTAAATTTATTTAGTTTTCCTAAAATTCTATTTTTTTCAATACCGATTTTTGTAGCATTTTCTACATTGTTCCAAAAATCTTGTTGAGCTTCTTCTTCTTTTATTTCATCTAATCTCTTATTTAATTCATCTGGTTTTAAAATACCTTTTATGTTTTTAAGTTTAGTATTTAGAAGTTTTAATAGCTCTGAATATTCGTATGCATCCATTTAGTGTAATCCTTTAAAAAAAAGAATTATACTTTAAGTTTGTATAAAAGTTGGTTAGGAAGCAATACCAGGGGAGTGATTAGTTCCCCCTTTTATTAATATAATCTTATTGCGAAAATAAGAAATATTAAAAGTAATATTGCTATACGATATGACATTTACTTGCTCCTTTAAATAAGCACTCCCACCCTCTCTACCCAAAAAAAAAGGGAAAAGGTAAAAACCTTTTCCCTCGATACTTATTTGTAGGTAATCACTCCTACAAAAGAAGTAAATGTCATTCGTGAAAAAATTATATCTAAATATTTTTCCCATGTCAATAATTTTAGAAATAAAAAATAAAAGCTAAAAAATAATTTTTTTGTCTTTAATAGTAATATCTACATTGTGCTATGATTATTAAATCATCTATTATTTTATATACTAGTTTATGTTCTGATGTTATTCTTCTTGAAAAATATCCTTGAAAATTTTCTTTTAGTCTTTCTGGTTTTCCAAGTCCATTAGCATCGAAGGGATTTCTTTTTATATCTTTGATTAACAAATTTATTCTTTTGAATATATTTTTATCATTTAATGACCAATATTGATAATCTTCCCATGCTTCATCTGCAAATCCAATAATCATAAATCAATTTCTTTTTTAAGAAATTTTGAGTTTTCTATTTGTTCTACGGCATTATTTAATCTATCTCTATTATTTTTTGAAGATAAAAGATATATTGTTTCTTTCATTGAACTATA
>RRZU010115683.1_pt1 | contig 10118 bp, 7 predicted proteins | sample 2165561 | NCBI WGS metagenome assembly RRZU01 (sample SAMN10456909, study PRJNA506462) | wastewater metagenome | isolation source: wastewater sludge | place: USA: Moscow, Idaho
CTGGCTACGCCAGCTACCTGACTTGCAAAGTACTGCTTTTGCTGTACATCTACCAATCAAATAGCCTTAGAAAAACCACAAACCAAAGAGAGGTTGGCCGCAAACCGAATCAAAGGTGTTATGGCTAAGCGTTAAATACTGAGCTCTGCACTTTAGTTTTTTGATGCTTTTGATGCCTTTTTCGCACTACCCTCTACGGTTTCTGCCAGAGCTTCACCCTCTGAGATAATTTTTTGTTTTACATTGGGAAAGTAGTATCCATTTGGAATTTTCATTCTCAATCGTACCAAGGTGCCTACTGGTGGCGTTTCCAAATAGCTATCGCTTTTCCCCTTTTGAATTTTTAGCATTCCCTCTGAGCTGCAGAGTGCGAATTTTCCATATCGTTTGCACAATTCCGACGTTACAAAAAGACCAAATCCTGAATTTGCATAGTAGTCATTACTTTCAGTATTTCCAGATGAAACACCTGGCAAGATAGCGGATTGCAATGCCTTTTTTGTTGAAGCTATTTCAATTTTTTTTGAAAGTGCGTTCTTAATTCCCACTCCAAGATCAAGGATTGCAAGCTCGGCATAGCCATTTTCCCATCGCTGCCCCATCACGTAGCATGACTTTGCTAATCCATGTTCAAAGCAGTTTCTGATTATCTCGCGGAGAGAATACGATAGAAGTTGATTTTCTTGATTTTCATAAAATTCATTTGGAAGAATAATTTTTACAATTTTTTCTGATTTCCTCTCTATTATCTCTTGGAATGCTACTTTTTTCTCATGAGCCTCTTCTAGAAGTACTTGTAACTTTATTTCTGTAATTGGAATGTAATTGCCTCGCATACCATTGTTTTCTGTACCAAAATCAATACCAATATTTCTGAAAAATCCAAAGTAGCCAAGGTAAGAGCATGCATCATTGTCTTTTTTATAGTTTATTATCCTCAGACGGGATAAATTTCTTGATTCTCGATGATGATTAATGGTCCAAATTGTTGACAATAAGTAAAGTGTACTGAATGGGAAAACAAATCCTATGTCATCAAAGCATAATGCTAAATCATCACGATCTTTCTGTTTATATAGTTGCAACGAGACTTTTGTTGCTATATCAAGATCAAGCCTTTTACCAATTTTAACAATTTCTAGCATATTTTTTACCCTAAAGAAGCTGACGTAGGGTGGGCACGGTGTTGTGCCCACCACATCTGCTACCTGACTTCAATGGAGGCGGCAGGCAAGGCCACCCGCGACAAATCCAACTCGCCTTTGAAGGCCTGTTGGCTCAGGGCACCGTAAAGGGATTCAAGGTTGGTGAGGCTGTGCTGGTAGCGGGATTTGAGGGCCTCGACTCTTTCGACGATGGTCGAGAACGACTTCTGATTTTCGTAAGGTACGTCAATCGTGTGGATTGGATAGATTCGAGAACCTGACACAAGCGGTTGCGCGGCGCGCCCTGCGGCCTTGTTGAGATCATGAGTGGCAAGCAAGTGCTTGATAAAGACCAGATCTGTCTTCTTCAAGAACTCCTTCACGTAAAGCGCATTGTCGGTAACCCATGATTTTGGTTCAGTAATATGGACGGAGCCGCAGTAGTAGCCGACGCGCCCAATAACCAATGTCGGCGAATCAAACATGTATTCCGTGTGAGTGCCATTCACCCCATTTCCGCCATACACCTTGTACGGACCTTCGGTATTCATGTCTTTGGCCACTAGACCATTGCCGCTGGCCACTTTGATGATTTGTCCGATGGTCGTTGGCTCCCAGCCCTTCTCATTCCGCACCGGATCGCCAAACATCTCCAGAAAAATGCTCTTGAGCAGGTCGTCGAGTTGTTGCAGGTGTTGTTTGCGTTGGGCGATCAGCCCTTCCACTTTGCCGAGCAGACGGGCAATGCGAATTTGGTCGTCGAGAGGCGGAAGCGGCATTTCGTGTGCCCAGAATGATTTCATCTTCATTCGTGGCATCTTTGCCCCATCTACTTGTGCACTTGCCCAGGAGACGAACTCAGGGGATCGCAGATAGAAGCACAAAAACTCGCGATTCAGCTCTTCTGGAATTGGTCTAAGTGGGACCAGCTCCGATGTTGCAATGCCACTTCTATCAGGGCAGATAACTTTATTCAGGTATGGGCGTAGTTTTGAGTAGAGAACATTTCCCGTATCAAACGCAAAAGTAGATGTGCCCGCATCCGAAGCCCGTCCGTAACTGCGGCGCCCGATCTTTCCTGATCCAGACTCAATCTGGTCCAGCGTAAGGTGCCAGACAGTTTCATCCGGTGCCGGCTTGGTAGGTGATGCACCAGAAGGTGCGATTTCAGACAACTTCCGAAATCTCATCCCACCATCTCCTTCAAGTCCAGCAACTCGCGCACGATGCCACTTTGTACCTTAACAAGGTCCGCCTCGGCCACATCCCCCACCTCGGCCTGAATCAACCGATCCAGAATCACCCCCGGCGGGTCGTAGTGTACTTCCTCGAAAACATCCTGCTTGTAGCGGGAAAGCGAGAGATCATAGTTGTTCTTCTCGTCGGCAATCTCGCTGCGCGGTACCATGAAACACTTAGCGGTACGGTCGGTATCGGTCGCTGCATCGCGGGCATGGTATTTGGCAATGATGTCTTGCAGGTCGCCGTATCCTTCCTGCTTGCTGCGTTTGTCGTCCAGCGAATAGCCGTCAGCGGCCATTTCGTAAAACCAGACATGTTCGGTCGCGGGCTGGGTAACTTTGTCTTTTGGCCCCCAAACCTTCGTAAACAGCAGGATGGCGGTGCTGACCCCTGCATAGGGTTTGAACACACCACTGGGCAAGGTTATCACCGCCTTGAGGTCGCAACGCTCTACCAGCATCTGGCGCAGCGTCTTGAATGCCCCGCCGGAGCCAAACAACACACCCTGCGGCACGATCACGCAAGCGGTGCCACCCTTCTTCAACAGCCGGTAGATGTTTTCGACAAACAGCAGCTCGGTTTTGGTCGTACCCAATTGCAGGTTTTCGTTGATGTCGCCCTTGTCGATACTGCCGGTGAAGGGTGGGTTAGCCATCACGATGTCGTATTCAGACTCCTCGGTGTAGCTTTTGCTGAGGGTGTCCTTGTAGTCGATATGCGGCTCGTCGATGCCGTGCATCATCAAGTTCATCAGACCCAAGCGCACCATGGTGCTGTCGATGTCGTAGCCCCATAGCGAACTGGCCAGAATGGCCTGCGCTTTCTCGGTAAGCGCAGCGGCGACGGAAGTACGCACGAAACCATCTTCATCGGGTACGAGGTCTTTGGTTCCCGCCTTGATTGCAAGCTGGGTGACGATGTACTGGTAGGCTCCGAGCAAGAAACCGCCGGAACCGCAGGCAGGATCAGCGATTTTGTGGCCCAGTTGCGGTTGCACCAAGTCGGCCATCAGCTTGATGATATGGCGCGGGGTACGGAACTGGCCGTTTTTGCCGGCGGTGGCGATCTCGGATAGCAGCATTTCATAGACATCGCCTTGAATGTCCTGAAAGGCTTGGCCGTTCTCACGCGAATCACGCTCCATGACTTCGAAGATCTCGTCGATGGTCTTCACTGCTTCCACCAGCAGGGCGGGCTTGGGGATGATAAACACCGCATTTTTCATGTGGTGGGTAAAGTTGGATTCGGCGCTGTTCAGGTCCTTGAGAAAAGGGAACACCTTGCCCTGCACGTGCTGCAGCATCTCTTCCGCCTGCATACGCTTGAATTCGTTCCAGCGCAGGGTGCGTTTGTCGATGGCGAATTTTTCAGGCTCTTGCTGGTTGCGGTATTCGGGCGGAATCCAACTGCCTTCGAACTTGGAGGTGTAGCTCTCGCCAGTCCATTCAGCATCGGCTTGGCGTTTCTGGTCCAGCTCATCAAGCCGTTTCATGAATAGCAAATAGGTGATCTGTTCAATGGCGGTGAGCGGGTTGCTGATACCGCCGCTCCAGAATTTGTTCCAGAGTTGGTCGATCTTGCTTTTGAGTTCGGGGTTATTTTGCAGCATGGTGTGCTCTGTTATTTATGCAGCCAACCGTTCGGTCAGCTGCAGGATTTCGTTGATTTCGGTCGGGCTGAATACGCCACGGATGCCTTGCGGGTGGATGACCGTGAAGGGGGCGTTGATTAGGTCTTTCTTTTCTACCTTTTCGCGCTCGATGATGAAGCCCTTCAGCAGATTGAGGAATTCCATCTGCTGGCTGCTGAGCGTGGTGTGGGCGCGGATGAATTGGTCAAAGGCGGCGCTGACTTCATCGGGGAAACTCTTCAGCACTTCAATACCCAAGATGTGGCGGATGAATTGGATGAAGCGCGCTTTGCGGTTCTTGTACACCTGACGCAGCAGGTCTTCGGTGATGTGCGGGTGTTCTTCGTGCAGCAGTTCGGCCAGTTCGTTGGCCTCTTCACCGCTCACTGCCTCGCCGTTCTTGATCTTCTGCAACACCAAGTTGTGGGCGGTCAGTTCGGCAATCAGGTTTTCTACCATTTCGCGGTAGCGGGTGACGCTGACCGCTTCGTGCTGCGGGCCGAATTCTACCCATTCTTTCTTGTGCAGTTCATCGGCCAGATCGAGGTGGGTTTGTTCTTGGCCGCTGCCTCCCTCACGGAATTTCATCAGCGGGCCAAGTTTGGCGACCAGTTCGTCAAAGGCGTCTTGATCCGCCTTGGCCCAGTAGTGGCTGGTCTGCGCGGCGCGGATTAGGACTTCCTCTTGTTTCACGAAGCTGACCGAAAGCGGCAGTTCGCTGATCTGTTCGGCGATGCCTTCCTTGATGGTGTCGGCTTGCTGCTTATCTTCATTTAGCACGGCCAGCGAATATTCAAGCAAGTCGCGCTCGAAGCGCATGGCTTTGAAGTCAGCCTCAGACACCGTACGGAACAGCGGCTTAATTTCAGTGCGCAGGAACTCCAACCGTTCGTGGCTGAGGTTAATCCAGAAGTTGTCATCGCACAGCCGTGCCAGCGTAGCGGCGGCTTCCTTGATGACCACTGACTCTTTGGGTAGCGCCGCAATCTGCAGGCGAAGTTTGGAGATTTCCCGCGTAGCGATATCGGCATGGCCGCTGTCATTGGCCTTTTCGATCTTGTCGAGGCGCAGGCCAACCAACTGCACCGGCAGCGGCAACTGGGCTTTCAGTTCCTTACCCTTGGGGTTGAGTTTGAAGTATTCGAAGTTATCCCAGCAGTCGAGGATCAGGAATACATCCTTTTCAAGGCACCAAGGCTTGGGCTTGCTGGTTTCCAACAGGCGTGTGCCGCGTCCAACCATCTGCCAGAACTTGGTGTATGAGTAGACCGGCTTGGCAAACACGAGGTTGACGATTTCGCGCACGTCGATGCCGGTGTCGAGCATATCCACGCTGATGGCGATGCGTGGCATGTCGTTGTTGGTGAACTGATCGAGCAGACCGCCCTTGCCGTAGACACGAGGATCGTCCGATACCAGCACCTTGGCCAGTTCACCGTTGTACTGCGGGTAGAGTTCGTCGAAGATTTCTTCCATGCGTCGGGCATGTGCCTTGGTAGCGCAGAAAAAGATGGTCTTGCCCGGCAGCACACCGTTGGCATCCTTGATGGATTCTTCCATGAATTCACGGACAATCAGTGTGTTGGTGCCCTTGTTAGTCACCTGCTTTTCAAGCTGGGTACCCTCGAAATTGATGTCCTCAACCTCCTTACCCTGAAGTATCAGCTTCTTCTGATCTTCCAGAGAGATGGTGCGCTTGTTGATACCTTCCATCTGGAACTTGGTCTGAATCTTCATGACTTGGAAGTTACAGAGGTATGGCGGCACGTTGTTCACGGCTTCTTCATAGGTGTAGGCAAACGTGGGAATGCCGTCTTCGCAGTGGAAAAGCTGGAAAGTGTTGTGATCAATAATGTCGGTCGGCGTGGCTGTCAGACCCAGCGTGATAGCTTTGAAGTAGTCGAGTACTTCGCCGAAAGTGTTATAGATGGATCGGTGGCTCTCATCGACGACGATAAAATCAAAAAAGTGCGGCGACAGGTGCTGCGTGTCGTCCCTGATAATATTGAGCATCGTCGGGTAGGTGGCGACATAGACGCGGCGATCCATGGCGATCACCTTTTCACCCACATTGGGCCAGCGCGGCTCATTGGGCATGTGTTCCTTGAAAGCAGCTAGCGCCTGCTCGCGCAACGCTATGCGGTCCACAAGGAAGAGTACTTTCTCGGCGTGGCCAGCACGCATCAGCGCATCAACCATCGCAATGCAGGTTCGCGTCTTGCCGGTGCCGGTAGCCATTACCAGCAGGAAGTCGCGTTTTTTCTGTTCGATGCCTTCGAGTACTGAGCGAATCGCACGGAGCTGGTAGTCGCGGCCAGCTATTGATGTATTGATAAATTCTTGCGTTAGTGGTTTGCGATTACGGCGGATGTAGGCAAAACGTTCCAGATCGTCACGCGTAGGAAAACCGACTACCTTGCGGGGCGGTGCATTTTCCAGATCCCAGAAATAGAGGTCGTGGCCGTTGGTGTAGAAACAGAACGGCAGCTCTCCCCCCAACTGTTTCTGGATGTTGTAGCAGTACTGCTTCGCTTGCTCGCGGCCAAGAGCGGCATCGCGGCTGGCTTTTTTGGCTTCGATGACTGCTAGGGGTTTGCCATCTCTCCCCAGAAGGACGTAATCACTGAATTGGTGACCTTCATATGGGGTACGCGGTTCGGTCACGCCTTCGGGTAAGGCAGTGAGAATATCGAACTCCTCGATAACCTGAGTGGAGTCATTGACGTTCCAGCCAGCCAAGTTGAGCTGTTGATTGATCAGCTCTGAGCGAGTTTGTGCCTCTGATTTGTTCAAATTCATTTATCCGTCACTTGCACCATTTTTTTGGATTTATACCAGAGCTAATTATCTACATGTCAATTTTTTTTCTGACAGAGAGCTAGGCTGTTTATATTTGTCTCCTTTTTGTCTGAAGGAACTATTAGATCATTACCACTTTCTTTTTGTATGCATTGAGCAAGAAACTGTATGGCCTAGTTGAGATAGCCGTCTGTTTGCCGGATAAACTGCCCTTGCCTTTTTTGTTGTTGTCGCCACACTGGTAAGACCTGATTATCTTAACAAGGCGATGATGATGAAACTGTATTACACCCCTGGTTCTTGCTCGTTGTCGGTGCATATTGCGCTGCATGAAGCGGCGTTGCCATTTTCTCTATGCAAAGTCAATCTACGCGCCCAGCCACACACCACAGAAGACGGCACTATTTTTTCTTCGATCAATCCCAAAGGCTATGTGCCTGCTTTGGAGTTAGACAATGGCGAGTTGTTAACCGAAGGGCCGGCTTTGGTGCAGTATGTGGCTGATTTAGCGCCAGAAAAACAATTAGCTCCAGCCAACGGCACTTTAGCGCGCTATCGTTTGCAAGAATCTCTCAATTTTATCGCCACTGAAATTCACAAACCCTTTGGCCCGTTGTGGAATGCCAAAGCGACTGCCGAAGCAAAAGAAGCCGCATGGCAACAGCTATCGCGCCGTTTTGACGAATTGAATAGCCATTTTTCGCAGCAGGATTGGCTGTTGCCGCAATATTCGGTTGCCGATGGTTATCTGTTTTCTTGCCTCAACTGGACCCGCTTTTTGCACCTTTCCCTCGAGAAATGGCCAGCATTAGAAACTTTCATGCAGCGCATTACTGCTCGTCCGGCAGTACAAGCGGCTTTGCAAGCAGAGGGGCTCTTGGGGTAAGTTATGCCTGTTGCCTGAAAGACGATGGGCAAAAAATAGCAACAGGATCCATCCTCCTGCAATTTGCCGTGTAAAACGTGCTGCTAACAGCACATTTTTTAGTGGAAATCTTATGAAATTGAAATATGCCGCCTTGGCTGTTGCCACTGCGTTAACCTTAGTCGCTTGTGGTAAAAAAGAAGAAGCTGCGGCCCCTGCGGCGGATAACGCCGCTGCCCCTGCGCCAGCTGCTGAAGTGGTTGTGAAAATCGGCCATGCCGCCCCGTTGTCTGGCCCTGTGGCGCACTTGGGTAAAGATACCGAATATGGTGTCGGGATTGCTTTGGAAGAGGCGAACACTGAAGGCGTGACCATTGCCGGTCAAAAAGTGAAATTTGAGTTGGTCAGCGAAGATGACCAAGCCGACCCCAAAACCGCAACCCAAGTGGCACAGCGTTTTATCGACAATAAAGTGGCCGGTGTGATTGGTCATTTGACCTCGGGCGCGACAGTGCCAGCTTCGAAAATTTACGCTGACAACGGCATTCCACAAATTTCGCCTTCGGCAACCAACCCCAGCTATACCGCACAGGGTTACTCCACTGCTTTCCGTTTGATTGCGGATGACAGCCAACAAGGTAAGGCTTTGGCTGAGTTTGCGGTGAAAGATTTGGCCGCAAAAACCGTTGCAATCATTGACGACCGTACTGCTTACGGCCAAGGTTTGGCGGATGAGTTTGCCAAGGCAGTGGAAGCCGCCGGTGCCAAAGTGGTGAAGCGTGAGTTCACCAACGATAAAGCAACCGATTTCACCGCAATTTTAACCAGCATTAAATCTGAAAAGCCTGATCTGCTGTTCTACGGCGGGATGGACGCACAAAGCGGCCCGATGGCAAAACAGATGAAAAAATTGGGCTTGGAATCGAAGCTGTTGAGTGGCGACGGCATGCAAACTCCAGTCTTCTTGCAGTTGGCCGGTGATGCCGCTGAAGGCAAATATGCTAGCCAAGCCGGTGCACCGAAAGACAAATTGCCCGGTTACACCAGCTTTGCTGAGAAGCTGAAGGCCAAACACAATCAAGAAGTGCAGTTGTATGCAACCTATGCCTATGACGCGACTCGCGTGATGATTGACGCGATGAAGCGGGCTGATTCGGTGGACCCCGCGAAATACCTGCCTGAAATCGGTAAGAGCCAATTTGAAGGCGCAACCGGTAAAGTCAGCTTTGATGATAAAGGCAATCGTCAAAACGCTGCTGTCACCATTTACCAAGTGAAAAATGGTCAGTGGGAAGTGGTGAATGTGGTAGGCGGCCAGCAATAATCGCTTAGCTGCTTTGCCCGCGCCCAGTGTGATGTATCGCACTGGGCGTTTTTTTGCCTAAAACATCTGCTTTAGCAAGGATTTAGCGTTCTGAGTGATGGCTGTCACCTTTTCGATTCAGACAATGTTCTATACTGCGTGCTCTTTAGGTTTTTGTCTGTGAATGGGTGTGCCATGTTGCCGTATAGAGAGACAGTTCAACGTTTATTTTTAGCCTATTTGGGCTATCCCGCTGACCCGCCTGCGCTGGCTAATTGGAATGCTGCCCTACATGCTCGCCAAGGTGATACCGCTGTTGCGGTAGAAGCCTTTGCCCGTGCTGCGCCCTATCAAGCTCGTTTATTAGCACAAGACCCAACACAGCACATCGACGCTTTATATCAACATCTCTTTCAACGTGCCGCCAGCGATGGTGAATTAACCCTGTGGCAACAACGGCTCGACAGTCGGTTGGTTACCGTGGATACCTTACCGTGGGTATTGCAAGCGGTGGCGCGGGGGGAGGATGCTGCACTGTGGCAAACTCGTCTCACGGCTGCACAGGCGTTTAGTGCGGCATTACAGACACCAGAAGCCCAAACCGCCTATAGCGATGGATTCTGGACGCAATATGTCGCCGATTGGTTAACACAATTACAGCCTTATCAGGCCGTAGAGAACGAAGCATTGTCTTTGGCGCAAGTGCTACACGACAACTATCTCAGTCAACATGGTGTGTTGGAGAGCTTGCCAAAACTGCCAGTGATGGAAACTCGTTTGCCTGTAGTGGTGACCGAGACCAGTGCGGCGTTGCCGTTGTGGCTGGACATGCCCGACTTGGTCTTGCATACCCCAAGCGAATTGCCCGCCATCGAATTGCCCGAAGCGGCTATTACATTGGTCGGTGTGTGGCCTGAAATGGATGCGAACGCGCTGTAAGACAATTTTTCTAGGTTGTTCTTGGTATTTTTCTTGCATAAGGTACCAATTTTAAGCGAAAAAGAATAAAATTTAAGTTGAAAGCAATACGAAAAAATTATTTTTTTTGTTTGAGTCGCCAATAAACTTAAAGTATCGCTAGAATAGTTGTTGTCTTTGATCCTTCTGTCAGTTTACCGCCATGAGTAACCCAGA
>RRZU010307133.1_pt1 | contig 10118 bp, 10 predicted proteins | sample 2165561 | NCBI WGS metagenome assembly RRZU01 (sample SAMN10456909, study PRJNA506462) | wastewater metagenome | isolation source: wastewater sludge | place: USA: Moscow, Idaho
AACAAAATTGCCTTATTAGGTTCTGGAAAAGAGAGTGAATTTTGTTTCAGGCATATTGTTTCAGATTTTCTACATAGTAATGGAATTAGGTTTCTGAATATTGTGAGGAGGTTGATATGGGTTATCAAAAAGACCTTTGGCAGTACGACCCATACAAAGAAGCTGGTCATCACAATTTAGCAGATGAGTTTGTAGGCAAGACTTAGGAAGGCTGTAAATGGATTTTTGCTTCCACAATGGCTTCAAACCCCCATCATTATACTTTAAGAAAAGATTTTGGAAATGATAATCTGTTTTTGTCTCTTGTGAAGCATACTAGATATTTTGGGACATTTGAAGAGTTTGGGGGAATGATGTTCAGATGCTTTTATTGGAAAAACTTCAAATATTTTACTCATCCGTTAGATTTACTTGATATTAATGCCGATTTAATTAATAAAGTTGAGATATAGTGTCAAATAATATGTCACTGGTTTTCAGATTTTTATTTTGCTATTCGCAACATTTTTATACATACTAATAAAAAAGAATGAAAGTTTCAAAGATAACAACAATAAGAAATCAGAGAAGGATGTTAGAAGCACTGAAAAAAACAGATTTTGTGATAAGTAGTGCCTGCAAATTGGTAGGTATTCATACATCTACTCACTATCGATGGATGAAAAAATTTCCTTATTATCATCAAGCTTATAAAAATACTTGGGAATATGTTATAAAAGTTGAAAATATTAGATACGAAAAATGGAAGAAAAAGATGGATGAAGATTTGATGAATCTAATTTTTGGAAATGACAAAAAAACTTCAAGTAAATAATTTTTGTAAATAAGATGACCGTTACAACACTTAAAAGGACAATTAAATAAAAGAACAGTAAAAAAAATGGAGAGATTTGTTGCATATTACAGAGTTAGTTCAATTCAGCAAGGTGTATCTGGATTAGGAATTGATGCACAAAGAAGTGCGGTACTCAATTATCTTAAAGGAGAACTTCCTATTCAAGAATTTACAGACATTGAAACAGGAACAAAAAAAGGAAATGACCGAATCGGACTTCAACAGGCTCTACAATATTGTAGAGACCATAAGGCTAAATTAGTAATTGCCAAAATCGACCGATTAGCAAGGAGTGTTTCATTTATTTCTAAACTCATGGAAAGTGAGGTGGAATTTATTGCTACGGATATGCCAACTGCAAATAAATTTACCATTCATATTTTTGCTGCTCTTGCTGAACAAGAAGCCCTATTTATAAGTGAAAGAACTAAGGCTGCTTTGGCAGAAGCAAGAAAAAGAGGAGTAAAATTAGGCTCTCCACAAAATCTCACAGATGAAGCACGTAAAAAAGCTGTAAAATCAACAGTTCAGAAAGCAAAGCAAAATGAAAATAACAAGAAGGCTTTGGCAATGATTATCCAGTTAAAAAAGGATAATTACAGTTACCGTGAAATTTCAAAGGTTTTAAATGAAGCTGGATTTAAAACCAGTACAGGTAAAAATTTTTCTGGTTCTCAAGTTTTTACTTTATATGATAGATTTTTGCAAAATCAAATAGAGGCTTAAAAATCTCTCAAATTTTCAATGATAAGGAAATGTATTGAAAAAGAAATAGGGTTTCTCTATAGCCTTAAAAACTGTCAAAAATTAGATATGAAACGATGTGGGTAAAGTGGCAAAACGCTCATTAATAAAGGGTTTTTCGCAGGTGCGAAAATTTATTGAAAAAATTTATATCTTTGTTAAGAATAAAAAATAGTATCTAAGAATAGAAATAAAATTTTAAATTAAAATATTAGCGTTAGCTATTTATACTTGTCAAGGAAAACTGGTAATTTTTAAATGCACAAGATAAATAGACCTAATGCTCACAATTGCGTGGGCTTGGTTTATTTGTGCATTGGGTATACCAGTACCTCCTTGACGGTAAGCTACAGTACCTACGCTTTTTCATTAATCAAAATAACCAATAATCAGACTTCTTTGGGACTGGAAGTAATAAAAATTTCAGTCTATGAGAATCTTAAAATTTGCAATCGGAGGCTTGTTCATTATAGCTTCTTTGGGAATGTTCGCACAAAAGGAAGTTTTAACGGGATTAATTTCTGTAATTTTAGGATTGATAATCCTTCCGCCAATTTCGGAAAAAATCAATGGAAAATTTAACCAGTGGAAGAGCAGAGGCGTAAGGTATGTAGTTTATGCTGTTTTATTGACATTGGTTGGGATAACTTCCAACAAGACAACGTTTCCTTCATCAAATTCAACGGTAAAAGAAAATTCTACAAATGAGATTTCCAGCCAAAACCCTTACCAAAATTATCTCGATGAAGTTGATAAAAATATTGCCTCCCTTTCTCCAGAGCGAAAAACCGAGAGAAAAAAAATACTTTCCGAATTAAAGTCAAATCCTGTCTATGCCCAACTCGTTACGCAAAAGGTTGTTAGTTCTGAATATCTGCCTGTTTTAAATGCAATTACCAATGGAATATCTCAAATTTCAGATAAAGGTTTCTCTATTAACAGCAACTTGGAGGAGCAGGTAACCTCATCTGGAGACGCAGATAACAAAATGAGTTTCGTTGCAAAATGTATTGCCTTGGCAATTCCAAATACCAATGGAGGGCTTCCAAAAGAAATTCTGGAGGTATTTGACAGATACAAATCTAAATTTGGAGCATCTGGAGTAAAAGGAACTTCCTATGATTTAGATAAAAACACACAGGAAATAAAATACGACTATGATTTAACACCTTTTTTTGCTTTGATGAACCCAAACAGCAAAGAGAATTTGGAGGCGGTTTACGAGGCTAAAAATAAAGGGTTTTCTTCTTGGAACGAGAAAGGCAATTACACCTACCCATTTATAGCAACAAAAGAAGGATTTTTAGCAAAATTGAAACAGATTGACCCAGAAAGCAAACTATTTCCAAAAGTAGATATGGAATTAACCGCATCAGAACTTTACAGAGCCTACGAGGCTAACGAGGTTTCCGCAGACCAGCAATATAAAGGCAAAAGGCTATTGATTACGGGGGTAGTTGAAAATATTGGCAAAGATGTGATGGACAATCCTTATGTAGCGTTGAAAATAGATTTTTTGAAAGGAGTAAACTGCTATTTCGATGATGAAAACAACAAAGTTTTATCACAATTAAACAAAGGGCAGAAAATCCAAATCATTGGAACTTGTGCTGGGCTTACCCTTACCGATGTGGTTGTTAGGGATTGTGAGTTGTGGGAATGATGTGCAATAATTGGTAAAAAAAATACATGCTGTTCTTTAAAATATTCAGGAACAGCATTTTTTTATTTTTTACTTTTGTAAAACTAAAAAAAATCATTAATTTGTACTATAGGAAAAATTATGGCAAAATTTATTCAGAACATTATTGATGAAATTATAGACCAGTATCTTTTTGCAGATAAATCTTTAAGACCTTGGATTATCGGTTTTAGTGGTGGAAAAGATTCTACAGTAATGCTTCAATTTGTTTGGAAAGCACTACAGCATATAAAACAACTTGGTCTTGTTCCTTACAGACAAATATATATTGTATGTAATGATACGATGGTTGAAAACCCAGTAATTACAGAATATGTATATCGGGTTTTAGAAAAAATTGAACAAGCTGCTGTTGAGCAAGATTTGCCAATTCGTGTTATAAAAACAATACCGAGATTAGAAGATTCTTTTTGGGTAAATTTAATTGGGAAAGGTTATCCAGCACCTAACAACGCATTCCGTTGGTGTACAGAAAGACTAAAAATAAAACCTACTCAACGTTTTATTTTGGAACAAGTTGATGAATTTGGGGAGGCAATTATATTGATTGGTACACGTTCGGCAGAATCTGCAAGTCGTGCAAAATCAATGAAAAAGCACGCAATTAAAGGAAAACGTTTGAGCAAACACCCAACTCAACCCAATACTTTTATGTATGCCCCTATTCGATATCTATCTTTGGAAGAGGTTTGGTACACGATAAATACAATGCCTTCTCCTTGGGGAGCAAGTAATGACGAACTTTTTCAGATTTATTCTGATGCAAGTGCTGATGATTACGAATGTCCGACTGTAGTAACAGATAAAGAACATAAATCTTGTGGACAAAGTCGTTTTGGTTGTTGGACTTGTACAGTTGTGAAGCAGGACAAATCAATGTCAGCATTGATAGAAAATGGTCTAACTTGGCTTAAACCTCTTTTGCAATTAAGAAATGAATTGGCAGAAGAACGAAATATCATTGAAAACAGAATGCCACAACGTAGAAATGGAACTGATGCCATAAATGGAATGGGTCCATATTATCCAAAATATCGTGCGTCAGTATTATTGAGATTACTACAAGCGCAAAAAGAAGTTCAAAAAGACAAACCACACGTTGAGTTAATTACAAATCAAGAACTGATTGCCATTCAAACCATTTGGTATCGTGACTTCGTGTTTGACCAAAAAGTTTCAGAAATTTACCACAACGCCTATAAATCAGATTTGGATATGAAAGACCATAATGAGAAAAAAGAAAAAGAATTGGAATTACTGAAAAAATCTTGTCAAGAAAATCCGCAAGATTTCGAACTGATTCAAGAACTTCTCACTCTGCAAAAAAACAAATCCCTGCTTAACCGCAAAAGAGGATTGAAAGATGATATTGAAACACGAATAGAGGAATACTTAAAAAAATCAATCGCATAAAAGTTGGAAGAAAAACTTCCATATTACATTCATTGTTTTACGCATTTAAAAAGAGATGCTAAAAATGGTGGTGCTCCTCATAAACCAATTTTACTTTTGAGTATTATTCGGCTATTTGAAAAGGGATTTTTTAATAATAATCAAATTTTTATTTTACCAGAATTAGTTGCGTCATTTAAATCAAATTGGTCAAAATTAGTTGAAACAAATCATCATCCTATTTTTGCAATGCCATTTTATCATATGAATTCTGAACCATTTTGGAATTTAGTTCCAAATGCTGGTTGTGAAAAATGGATTGAATCTAAAAGCTCAATGAGAAGCTTGAATAATTTGACTACAGCTATAAATTTTGCATTTATTGATAATGAACTTTCCCTGTTACTTTTAAAACCCGAATACAGAGACATTCTCAAGATTTCTATTTTAGAAATTTATTTCCCTTCTACCAAGGTAAATTTTAACAATAATGAAAATGACGGATTACCTTCTCCTTCAATTTTGAATGAACCTTCAGAAGAATATAGAAGAAAAATTATTGAGCTTAAAAATCACTTAGACGAAAACACTTTTCAAGAAGAAGTTTTTATCAGAGGTGGATTATTCAAAAGGGAAATTCCGAAAATCTATGATAACACTTGTGCAATATCAGGTTTAAGAATTGATTCCACTGCAAACATTTCAATGATTGATGCTTGTCACATTGTTCCGTTTTCTGATGGTTATAACGATACTTTAACAAATGGAATTGCACTTTGTCCAAATTTGCACAGAGCTTTTGATAGAGGTTTAATTTCAATAAATGACAATTATGAAGTGATTTTAAATAGTAATTTCATTGAAAATTCGTCCGCTTACAATCTTTCTCAGTTTATTAATAAGCAAATTACACTTCCAAAACAAATCGAGTTTCATCCAGAATTAGAAAATCTTAAACAACATCGATTGAGATTTAATTTCTAAAATTTCATTTACTACATATCTTGACTTTTAATCCTGTAAAAACTTACAGGATTTTTTTTCAGATTACAAATACTTAGCTTTCAATTTTTTGGAACAGAAGACACGCTTGGACAACAGAATTTTCACAATTGAAAAAGACATCTATGATTTGGGAGAAAGGACTGGAGCTTTCAAAAATGAAATTAAAACTTTAAAGCAAAGACAGGAGGAGTTGCGTAAAAAAATTGATGACTCCAGACGTTACTCTGAAAAAGATAAGAAAACTCAAAACTTGATTCATAATTTGAAAGACTTTATTAAGGATTTCAAACTTACTACTAAGAAAAAATTAGAAGAAAATATTTTAAGTGAACTTAATATTTTAATGCATAAAAAAGGCTTTATTAAAAAAGTTGTAGTAGATATTAATCAAGCAGGAGATGATGTGGATATTAATTTATTTAATTCCCGAGATGAGAAAATTGACAAAGGCTCTCTTTCTATGGGAGAAAGACAAATGTATGCCTCCGCATTGTTGAAAGCCTTGGTTGATGAGTCTGATATAGAATTTCCAGTTTTTATTGACTCTCCAATGCAAAAATTTGACAAAGACCACGCTGAAAATGTTATCAAAGAGTTTTATCCGAACGTATCCAAACAAGTAATATTGTTCCCATTAATCCATAAGGAATTAACGGAGAGCGAATTTGAATTACTGAAACCGAATATTAGCAGGGCGTATATCATTCGTAATATTAGTACAGATGCATCGAACTTTGTTGAATCCGAACCAGAAAATTTAATTAATACATATAACGAATTGTATGCAAATTAATATTAGAACCTCCGAAGCCAATCAAGAAATAGTAAGAAAGTTAACCTCTAAACTACCAATTGGTACTAAAGAAAATGTAATTGCAAGAATTGCCTTAGGATATTCTTTACAGAATGGTAAACGTTTTAATGCATCAGAATTTAGTTTATATGACTCAAAAGGTAAAGAATATAAAGATCACATCCTTTTTGATGCAAAATATAGAGACTTCTATATAGCGTTAATTTGTCAGTTTTATGGCATTTATAAAACCAATGATAATATTCCAAAATATATCAAACTGCACATTGACCACGGATTGGAGTTAATGGACAATTTGTTTTCTAATAATAACAACTACACATTTTTAGATTTTTTGACAGAACATTTAGACAAAGGAATTTCTATGTTGGATACTGTTAAAGTTAGTTTAGATGCGGTAAAAAATAATAATCAAAGTATTGAAAAGTCTTATTTTTCCGAACCAATAAAACTTTTAATTGGAAATTATATTGGAAACAAATCAGAGGATGTTGTTTTAAATTTCAATGATACTGGAATCTATAACAACAATCATATTGCTGTTGCTGGAAGTTCTGGAACTGGTAAGACTCAATTTGCCCTACAACTTTTAAGAGAAATTTCTGAGAAATCAAATCATCATGTCAATTTTATATATCTTGATTTTAAAGGACTAAAAGATGATGACTTGGAGGAGATGCAACCTTTCTTTGAAAAGACTAAATCACAATTTATTGACGCCCCTAAAACCCCATTCCCTGTGAATCCTCTATCATTTATCGACAGCATTAATGATGTTAATAAACAGATGGGAATTGACAAATTTGTTGATATAATTTGTAAATACTCAAATATTGGAATCAAACAAAGGGGCAAATTAAGAGAAGCAACAATAGAGGCTTTCCAAAAGATGAAACCTGGAACTTATCCAAGTTTTTCTGAAATCAATGAGCAACTTTTAGAACTTGTAGGAGAAAAAAGAGATACTCTCACAGAAATCATTGATGAACTAAGCAGATATAATGTCTTCCAAGAAGACAAAAAAGTTAAGAATTTCCTTAACCAAAACATTTACTTATCTTTATCTGGAGATCTATCTAATTCTGTAAGATTCACTTCATTATTTCTGATTATAAATTATATTTATAACGTTTTTATGAATATGGATAGTACGCCTACGGAAAATGGTTATCGTGCTATGAGATATGTTCTTTTAATCGATGAGGCGCACGTGATTTTTAAAGAAAAAAAATACCAAGATATTTTGGAGAAAATTTTACGTGAAGTTCGTTCCAAAGGTGTTTCTGTTGTCCTTTTGTCACAAGGGATTGAAGAGTTCAACCAACCTACTTTTGATTTTTCTAGCATGTGTGAAATTTCATTTTTGTTAAATATAAAAGATAAAAACAACACAAAAGCAATCAATAAATTTTTAGGATTCAGTGAGAAAGATGGTTTGAAAGCATATAGAAGTCTTGAAAAGATTCAAAAGGGACAAGCTATTTCCAATATGAAAGAATTTCCGAAAGGGGAATTGTTTGAGATTAAGCAATTTTATAATAGTTAAATATGGCGGTATTAAGTGTACAAGAAATTAATAATCATTTTATTGACAATCGTTATCTTTTAAATGTTATTCATCAACCAGACTTATGGAATTCATTAAATATTCCTCGATTACCAATACCAACCAAAGTAAAATTTGACGAAGACATTAAAACAAATATGCCACAAGCCATAAAAAATAACAAAGGATTGTACATGTTTTTTTTAGAGCCTCTTCATCCATTTGAACCAACCATCAATCATTTACTATACATTGGAAGGGTTAGAGAAGGACAGACTAATTTTAATTTTTTTAAAAGATTTGATGAATATAAAAATCAAATAGGTAATATAAATGGAAGCTTAAATAAAGTTTTACTAACGAATCTCTGGCCAGATTACACTCACGTATATTTTTACAGTTTAAACAATCTAACAGATGATGAAATCGCAAGAATTGAAGATGAAATAATAAAAAAAATTATTCCACCATTAAATTCAAAGATTGGAGGAAAAACTGAACAAACTCGAAACCTATATTAATTTACATAAACTTATGGTACATTTAGCTTGTCTTAGAGGAAATATTGGTTATTGGACATATTATTCTACAGTCATTAAAATAAAAGATTTAGTGACTGATAATCGAGTTATTACAGTTTCTGAATCTGAAGAATTATACACTCAAAATATTAATCGAATTTTACAAAGAGAAATCAACCAAAGTAGAATAAAATCCTTAAAAAAATATATTAAAGAAAATGATGAACGTTTCTTTAGCAGTTTAATTGTAGCTGTTCATAAAGGAAGTCCTAAATGATCTGATATTGATTTATTCGAAAGAATTGAAATTGACGGTAGTGAAATTGAGCAAGAACAAGTTAATTTTTTGGGAAGTAAATTTGGTATTTTATCATTAAATGGAGATGAAGAAATATTTGCACTAGATGGACAACATCGTTTAAAAGGTTTACGTAAAGCCTATGAAGAAGATGAAACTATTGCAAATCTTGAAATTCCTGTGATATTTGTAATTCATAATCATAGTCAAGTAGATAAAACAAGACGTTTATTTACGGTGCTTAATAAATATGCTGAAAAACCTAAAGGTGCAGAATTAATAATTCTTGACGAGGATGACGTTGCAGCTATCAATACTAGACGACTAGTTATTGAACATCCAATTTTATCTAAACCAAATGCTTTATCTTCTGCAAAATCTGGAGCCATTCCGACAAATGACAACAAATCATTCACAACATTAGTTACTTTATACAATATCAATAAAAAATTGTATTCTCAAAACGCTTCTTATTATACTGTTAGACCTGATGACACAGTAATTGAGAATCTTTATCAAAAATCTGTTGTTTTTTGGAATACTTTATTTGAAATTTTCCCAGAATTAATTAATTATATTGATGAACTGGAAGATTTAACAATAAATGACAAACCAATTCTTAGAAATGATGATTCGGGTGGAACTTTATTATTAAGACCTGTTGGACAAGAATTAATAGCTAACGCTTACACAAAATTCTCAACAGCTGAATTATCGGAGTTTAAAAGAAAATTAAGACTCATTGATTTTAATTTGAGTGGAAATATTTGGAAGTACATTTTTTGGAATGAAAAGATGCTTGGAAAAGAAGCTAAACTTAAAAATAATTTACTTCTTTTTTTATTAGGTAAAAATACGAATGAAGATGAGGTACACGAAAGTATGAGAAGAGTTTATAATACTAATGGCCAAGAATATGAAAATCATGTACACCCCATTCTATAAAAAGCGGAGAATAAAAACGCTATTCTCCGCAAAATATGCGGAGAATAATTTGTATATTTACTGCAAACTTTCAAAATGGCACTTTATATCCATCAGCTTAAGGAATGGTCTCAGTTCAATTGGAAACAAGAAGAACTCATCAATTTACTTGCAGAGGTTAGACGACTGCAAGGTAAACTTTTAGGAAAAGTAGAACTATTAGGCTTTGATTTAAAAGATGAAGCCAATTTAGAAACTTTAATACAGGATGTTGTCAAAACTTCCGAAATTGAAGGAGAAGTTTTAAATCCAGAATTGGTACGCTCATCAATAGCAG
>RRZU011599069.1_pt1 | contig 10118 bp, 6 predicted proteins | sample 2165561 | NCBI WGS metagenome assembly RRZU01 (sample SAMN10456909, study PRJNA506462) | wastewater metagenome | isolation source: wastewater sludge | place: USA: Moscow, Idaho
CGACGTCGCCGCCGGCAACGCCTTCGCCGACCCCGCCCGTAGCCTCGTCCTGATGGAGGCGGCCTTCTTCGATCTCGACAAGACCGTCATCGCCAAGGCCTCGATGGTGGCGTTCGGTCGGCCGTTCCAGCGCGCCGGGCTGCTCTCGCGCTGGCTGGTGCTGCGAGCCCTCTACGGCCAGCTCGTCTACCTGTACCTCGGTGCCGACGAAGCCCGCATGGCCAAGATGCGCGAGGCCGTCCTGCGCGTCACGAAAGGCTGGGACCAGCGGGTGATCAGCGACCTCGTGCGCGAGACCCTCGCCGAGGTGATCGATCCCATCGTGTACGGCGAGGCACTCGACCTCATACGCGACCACCGGGCCGCCGGCCGGCGGGTCTACATCATCTCCGCCTCACCCGAGGAGATCGTCCAGCCCCTCACCGAGTACCTCGGCGCCGACCAGGCCATCGCCACCCGGGCCGCGCTCGACGAGCAGGGCCGGTACTCGGGCGACGTGGAGTTCTACTCGTACGGGCCCTTCAAGGCCGAGGCCATGCAGGCCGAGGCCGAGCGCCTCGGCATCGACCTCACTGCGTCGTACGCCTACTCCGACTCGGCCACCGACATCCCCATGCTCGAGGCGGTCGGCCACCCGGTCGCGGTCAACGCCGACCGCCCGCTGGCGCGCTACGCCGAGGAGCAGGGCTGGACGACGGCGACCTTCGTGCGCCAGATCGAGCTGAAGCGCCGGCGCCCGGTGCCCGTCACCGCGGCCGCGGTGAGCGGCGGCGTGGTCATGGCCGTTGCCGGCGGCGTGGTCTGGTGGTGGCTGCACCGCCCGACCCGGGGCTCGTCGGGGCGCCGCTCGGCACCAACCGCGGCGCAGCGCCTCGCAGGTGCTGCGTCCGCCGCCCTGGCGGCCCGGGGTGCGGCCCCGAAGGGCCGCCCCGGCGCCAAGCACGGAACTACGCGGTCTCGCGGATCTTCTTCGCCGCGAAGGCGACGAGGGCGATGAGGATGGCGATGAGCACGATCTTCTTCATGGGGCGAGTGTAGGACCGCCGGGCGCGAGGCGCGCCCGGCCGATCCGGCCCATGGGAAGCGGTGTGCTCAGACGGCGAGCAGGTCGCGGGCGCCGGTGTCGCTCGAGGGGTGGCGCAGCTTGCTCATGGCCCGGGCCTCGATCTGGCGGATGCGCTCCCGGGTGAGGTTGAAGTGCTCACCCACCTCTTCGAGGGTGCGGGGCTCACCCCGGTCGAGGCCGAAGCGGAGCTTCAGGATCTCGCGCTCGCGCTCGTCGAGGGGGGACAGCAGACGCTGGATCTCCTCGGGGAGCAGCGCGGTGGCGGCCACCTCGAAGGGCGACTCGGCCGAGCGGTCCTCGACCACGTCGCCGAGCTCGGCGTCGCCGTCCTCACGCAGGGGCTCGGAGAGCGAGAGGGGCTCGGCCGCGAAGCGCAGGGCCTCGGTGACCTTGTCCTCGGGCATCTCGACCTCGGCCGAGAGCTCGGCCAGGGTGGCCGGCCGGCCCATCTTGAGCTCCAGGCGCGAGCGCGCCTTCTGCAGCCGGGCGAGGGTGTCGCCGGCGTGCACGGGGAGGCGGATGGTGCGACCGGTGTTGGCGATGCCGCGGGTGATGGCCTGGCGGATCCACCAGGTGGCGTAGGTGGAGAACTTGAAGCCCTTGCGCCAGTCGAACTTCTCGACCGCGTGCATCAGGCCGAGGTTGCCCTCCTGGATGAGGTCGAGCAGGGGGAGCCCCGACGCCTGGTACTTCTTGGCGATCGACACCACGAGGCGCAGGTTCGACTGCACGAAGGTGCGCTCGGCGTCCTGGCCCTTGCGGTCCGCCCGCTTCAGCTCGCGCTTGCGGGCCGCGGTGAGGGTGGGGGCCGTCTCCAGCTCGGCGCGGGCCGCGGTGCCCGCTTCGATGGCCTGGGCGAGTCGTACCTCGTCGTCCTTGGTGAGGAGGGGGTACTGCCCGATGTCCGTGAGATAGAGCCGGACGAGGTCTTCCTCGTCCCGTTCTACGCGCTCCTTGGCCAACGTGGATGCTCCTGGCTTCGTGGTGACTGGTGGCCGCACGACCGACATCGGCGGGGCCGGGGAAGTCGACGGTGAAACGAACAAGAGGCGGCGGGCCCTCGCTGCCTGTGGCTTACGATACCGAGATGGTCAAGAGGGCCAACCCCGCGGTTTTCGCCGATCTCTCCTCCAGTGGGGCGATCCTCACTCTGCGTGGTGTCGGCGCGATCGGCGCCGCTCCTGAGGCAAACCGGGCGGATTGAGCCGGTGGACCCATCCACCGGCGACGAGGCCGGCCCCACCCCCCCGCACGGGGCCGCGGACGAGGTCGACCTCACCCTGGTGATCATGGCCTTCGACGCCGCCGATCCCGAGGCACTCCAGGCCATCCTGGCCAAGTACGTGGTGCTCAGCCGGGGCCACGAGGGCTGCCGCAACATCGACCTGTGCCTGTCGGCCACCCATCCGACCCGCTTCGTGGTGGTCGAGAAGTGGGACTCGCCGGCGGCCCAACGTGCCCACTTCGACTCCCCCGCCATGGTGGAGATGGCGAGCGCCTGCGACGGCAGGCTCACCCGGAAGCCCTCCATCGACCTGCTCGACGCCATCAGCGCCCACGACCTGCGCTGACGTCGACGCGTCCCCGGTGGATCCGTCGACAACGACCTCCCGCCACAAGTACCATCCGCGGGCCGGCGGCTCGACCGCCCCGCTAGACCGCCGGCGGCACTTGGATGACGGGGGGGGACGGGGAGAACCGGTGCGAGCCCAGACAATGCTCAGGCGAGGTGGCGGCCCCATGACGGGGGCCGCACGACGGCGCCGCTCGATGATGCGGTCGGCGCTCGTCGCCCTGGTCGTCGGCGCCTTGTCCGCTCCCGTGGCCGCGAGCGCGTCCGATGCGACCCCGGGGCCCGAATTCGAAGCCGGTCCGGCGCAATCGGCCCCGACCGGCGCCGCGCGGGAGGCCGCGCCGCCGGACCGGCGCCAGGCGGCCGCGGCCGCAGCGTCCGACGACCTGACCGCGGCGTCGCCCGGCCAGGTCATCGACGACCTCACGACCCTCACGCCCACCCAGCTCGCCGAGACCCTCGCCGGCACCGGGGTGACGGTGTCGAACGTGTCGTACACGGGCGCCGCCGCCGCCGCCGGCCAGTTCACCGGGATGGGCGCCTCGGGGATCCCCACCGGTGTGATGCTCAGCTCGGGCGGGGCGATCGACGCGGTGGGGCCGAACGACTCGGAGTCGACGACGGGAGCGATGGATCAGGCCGGCGACGCGGACCTCGATGCGCTCGTCGGCAGGCAGACCCGGGACGCCTCCGCGCTCACCTTCACCTTCGTCCCGCAGTACTCGACCATCACCATCCGCTACGCGTTCGGGTCCGAGGAGTACACCGAGTTCGTCGGCTCCCAGTACAACGACGTCTTCGGCCTCTTCGTGAACGGCCAGAACTGCGCCACCGTGGACGGCGTCGCGGTGGCCGTGAACAACGTGAACCCGAGCACCCGGTCGCACCTCTACCGGGACAACCCCGCCGGCTCGAACCTCATCGACCTCGAGTACGACGGCATCACCACCGTCCTCACCTGCCAGGCGCCGGTGAACGCCGGCGTGGCCAACACCCTCAAGCTGGCCATCGCCGACACCTCCGACTCGGTCCTCGACTCTGCGGTGTTCATCGAGGCCGACGGCGTCGCCAGCACCACCGGCTTGCGGATCATCCAGGACGCCCAGCCCGACGACGCCCAGGACTTCTCGTACAGCGCGTGCCTCGTGGGCAGCGGCTGCTCCGCCTTCTCGCTCGACGACGATGCCGACGCGACGCTGCCCAACCGGGTCACGGGCACCGGCATCGCCCCCGGCACCTACACCGTCACCCAAGCCGCCCCGCCGGCCGGTTGGGCCCTCCGCGACCTCTCCTGTGACACGGGTGAGGTGGTCGAGCTCGCCGATCGGCGCGTCACCATCACGCTCGTCGAAGGGGAACAGGCGACCTGCGTGTTCACCAACCGCATGACCAGGCTCACCATCGCGGTCGACGCCCAACCCGACGACCCCCAGGACTTCGCGTACACCGCCTGCCTCGTCGGCAGCGGCTGCTCCGCCTTCTCACTCGACGACGATGGGATCGGCGCGCCCCTCCCCCGGCAGGTCACCGGGACGAAGCTGGCCCCCGGCACCTACACCGTGACCCAAGCCGCCGTCACCGGGTGGGGACTCATCCACTTGACGTGCACCACCACCGAGGCCGACGAGTCGATCGACCTCGCCGGGCGTTCCGCGACCATCGCCCTCGTCGCCGGCGAACAGGTCTCCTGCACCTACACCAACCGCATGAGCAGGCTCACCATCGCCGTCGACGCCGAACCCGACGACCCCCAGGACTTCGCCTACACCGCCTGCCTCACCGGCAGCGGCTGCTCCGCCTTCTCACTCGACGACGACGGCGGCACCAACGCCACCCTGCCCGACCAGGTGACCGGCACCGCCATCGCCCCCGGCACCTTCACCATCACCCAGGCCGCGACCGCGGCGTGGACGCTCACCGACCTCGTCTGCACGACGACCGGCGCGAACGAGGTGATCGACCTCGCCCTGCGCCGAGCCACCATCACCCTCGAACCCGGCGAACAGGTCTCCTGCACCTACACCAACGCCACCACCTCGCTCACCATCGCCGTCGACGCCGAACCCGACGACCCCCAGGACTTCGCCTACACCGCCTGCCTCACCGGCAGCGGCTGCTCCGCCTTCTCACTCGACGACGACGGCGGCACCAACGCCACCCTGCCCGACCACGTGACCGGCACCGCCATCGCCCCCGCCACCTACACCATCACCCAGGCCGCCCCGCCCGGCACCTGGGCACTCACCGACCTGTCCTGTTGGAGCACCGTCACCGACGAGGCGATCGACCTCCCCCTGCGCCGAGCCACCATCACCCTCGAACCCGGCGAACAGGTCTCCTGCACCTACACCAACGCCACCACCTCGCTCACCATCGCCGTCGACGCCGAACCCGACGACCCCCAGGACTTCGCCTTCGATCGCTGCGTCACCGGCGGCGGGTGCACCCCGTTCTCACTCGACGACGACGGCGACAACGACAACGACCTGGCCCCTGAGCTCACCATCACCGGACTCGCGCCCGGCACCTACACCATCACCCAGGCCGCCCCACCCGGCACCTGGGCACTCACCGACCTCTACTGCTTTGGGGACAGCACCGTCGATCTCGACGCCCGGCAGGTGGTCGTCACCCTCGTCGCGGGGCAATCGGAGACCTGCGTGTTCTACGACTCCACCGGTGGCGGCAGCATCGCGGGCTCGTCGCAAGCCGCCGACCGCCCCGCCGATGGTGCCGACCCGGCGGCCGTCGCCGCCGAGCCTGCAGGAGGGCCGCTCACCGCCTGAGCAGCCAGCGCGGGGCGCCGGGACTCGGGGTCGAGCCTGCGCCGCGCCCTGCGTCCCCACCCTCCCGTCGTGCAAGGATGGTGGCCGCGATGAATCGGACGGCCCGGCGGCCGTCCCCGACCGGGAGATCCACCGATGACCCGTACCAGACTCTGGCGGCTGCTGGCCGTCCTCGTGGCGCTGACCCTCGTCGGCGCCGCCTGCAGCAGCGACGACGACCAGAGCTCGTCGGACACCACGGCCGCGTCCTCGGACGACACCGCCGCCGAGGGCTCGTGCGACACCGCCGACCTCCCCGTCAAGGAGGAGGGCCAGCTCACGGTCGCCACGGGCGACCCCGTGTTCCCGCCTTGGATGGAGAACGACGATCCCGCCAGCAACGAGGGCTTCGAGAGCGAGCTCGTCTACCTCGTGGCCGAGCAACTGGGCTTCACCGAAGACCAGGTGATCTGGACCTCGACCGGCTTCGACGAGGCCATCGCCCCGGGTGAGAAGGACTACGACTTCAACATCCAGCAGTACGGCATCACCGCCGACCGCGACGAGGTCGTCGACTTCTCCGACGGCTACTACACCGTGCAGCAGGCGATCGTGGCCCTGCCCGACTCCGACCTGGCCGGTGCCGAGTCCGTCACCGATCTCCAGAGCGCGACCCTGGGCGCGGCCGTGGGGACCACGAGCCTCGACTACATCGACGAGGTCATCCAGCCCGACACCGAAGCCGCCGTCTTCGACGACAACGCCGCGGCTGTGGCCGCCTTCGACGCCGGCCAGGTGGACGGCATCGTGGTCGACCTCCCCACCGCCTTCTACCTGACTGCGGCCGAGATCCCCGATGCCTCGATCGTGGGCATCCTGCCCACCGTGGGCGACGAGGAGGAGCTGGGCATGCTCTTCGAGACCGACAGCCCGCTCATCCCCTGCGTGAACCAGGCGCTGGCCGCGGTCGAGGAGTCCGGCGACCTCGCCGCCCTCCAGGAGGAGTGGCTGGCCGACGGTGGCGACATCCCGACGCTCACCCAGTAGTCGGCCACGACGCGAGCGCACCACGCACCACCGGACCGACGACCATGACGGCTGACATCGGCTCGGGGCCGCCACCGGCGCCCCCGAGCCGATGGGCCTCATGGCGCCACGAGCTCGGCGAGGAAGGCGCCCGCGGCGCTTTGGTGGCCTTCGTGGCCACCCTCGCGTTCCTCGGGATCGGGCTCTACTTCGTCCTCACCAGTTCGTCATGGCCCAAGGTCCAACAGCAGTTCTTCAACCCCGAGAACTTCCGCGAGTCGTGGCCCGACGTGCTCGGGGGCTTCTGGCTCGACATCAAGATGTTCATCGTCGCCGAGGTGCTCATCCTCGCCTTCGGCCTGCTCGTGGCCGTGGTGCGCAGCCTTCGCGGCCCGGCCTTCTTCCCGCTGCGAGCCCTAGCGGTGATCTACATCGACCTGTTCCGCGGCATCCCCATCCTGCTCATCTTGTTCCTGCTCGGCTTCGGGATCCCGGCCCTGCAACTGCCCGGGGTCCCGAGGGACCCGCTCTTCTGGGGGGTCACCTCGCTGGTCCTGTCCTACGCGGCCTACACCGCCGAGGTCTACCGGTCCGGCATCGACTCGGTGCACGAGAGCCAGCGCGCCGCGGCGCGCTCGCTCGGCCTCACGCAGTGGCAGACCCTGCGCTACGCCATCGTCCCCCAGGCCGTGCGCAACGTCATCCCGGCCCTCCTGAACGGCCTGGTGAGCCTCCAGAAGGACGTCGCCCTGGTCAGCGTCCTCGGTGTGCGCGAGGCCGTGCGCGAGGCCGAGATCTACAAGAGCCGCACCTTCAACTACACCTCGTTCATGGCGGCCACGGTGCTGTTCCTGCTCGCGTCGATCCCGCTGGCCCGCCTCACCGACTGGTACACCCGTCGCGAGCGGGCCCGACGCAGCCAGGCCCTGGCGTGACCCCGATCGCCTCGGGCCCGTGGGCCTGCGTGGCCCGAACACGCGACACGCGGGCCCGACGCAGCCAGGCCCTGGGATGACCGACCTGAGCTCGTCCGGCGCGGACACCACCGGCTCGCCGCCGCGCCTGCGCCTCGCCGGGGTCAAGAAGTCCTTCGGGGACAAGGCCCGGCGCAAGGTCGTGCTCGACGGCATCGACCTGTCCGTCCCGGCCCACGGGGTGTGCTGCCTGATCGGGCCGAGCGGCTGCGGCAAGTCCACCCTGCTGCGCTGCGTGAACCTGCTCGACCCCGTCGACGACGGTCTGATCGAGCTCGACGGCGAGCGCATCAGCGGCAAGGGCGTCAACGCCAACACCGTCCGCCGGCGGGTCGGCATCGTCTTCCAAGCCTACAACCTCTTCCCGCATCTGACCGTGCTCGACAACGTCACCCTGGCCCCGCGCCGAGTGCGCAACGTGGCCCGACGCGACGCGGAGGCACGGGCCCGTGAGGCACTCGAGCGCTTCGGCCTCGGCGACAAGGTCGACGAGTACCCCGACCGCCTCTCCGGCGGCCAGCAGCAGCGCGCGGCCATCGCCCGGGCCATCGTCGGCGAGCCCGAGCTGCTGTTGCTCGACGAGGTCACTTCCGCCTTGGACCCCGAGCTCGTCGGCGAGGTGCTCACCGTGATCCGCGACCTCGCCGCCGGCGGCATGACCATGGTGCTGGCCACCCACGAGATGGGCTTCGCCCGCGACGTGGCCGATCAGGTGGCCTTCCTGCACGAGGGTCGCGTGCTCGAGTCCGGCCCGCCGGCACAGATCCTGAGCGAGCCCACCCAGCCCCGCACCCGCCAGTTCCTGGCGAGGGTCATCGCCGCCGGCCGCCTCTGATCGACGAGGGCACCGCCTCTGGCCCGCCCGTGCCACCCCTTGGGAGAGGGGTGGGGACGGGCGGGCCGGGGGTCAGCTCAGCTTCTTGGACCAGCGTCGGAGGCCGACGCCGGTGGCGATGCACAACCCGGCGGCCAGGATCAGGCCGGCGATGTCGGCGCCGGTGCGGGGCAGCGACGACGGGATGTCGGGCACGGGTTGGCCCTGGCTGTTGACGTCGACGACGGCGTCGTCGGTGTTGTTGTCGGAGTTGGTGTCATCGATCCCGTCGACGTCGGCGACGTTGGTGATCGTGTCGCCCGGGTCGCCCACCACGTAGGTCTCGATGGTGAAGGTGGTGCTCGCACCGGGCGTCAGGTCGGTGTCGGTGACACAGGACACGGCAGGGTCGTCGAACTCGCACGTCCACCCGTCGCCCGACGCGTCCCGGTAGGCCAACTCGGACGGCAGGTCGTCGGTGACGATGATGGGCTCGGTGGCGTCGCTGTCGCCCACGTTGGTGACCGTGACCCTCCAGGACGCGACGCCCTGGGACTGGTCGAGGTCGACGAGGTCCTTGGTGATGGCCAGGTCGGTGACCGCCGGCGCCTCGACGCTCACGGTGGCGGGGTCTTCGCCCGTCACGTCGCCGCCCATCGGATCGCCGGTGTCGTCCACCGGCGTGGCCGTGACCTCGGCCACGTTGACGAAGCCCTCGTCCACGCCCGACACCACACAGGTGTAGGGGGCGAACGAGTCACCCGGGTCGAGGGTCTCGGCGAAGGACCGCTCGCAGTCGGGGCCGAGCACATCACCCACCGAGATGGCACCCAACGGCACCTCACCGGTGTTCGAGACCACGATCTGGAACGTGACGTCGGCGCCTTCCTCGACGGTCGCGGTGTCGACGAATTCGCCGCTGTCGGGGTCCTGCACCGTCTTGTCGACGGTGACCGACGCCACCTGCACTTCGGCGGTCTCGTGGTCGCCGGAGCCCTCGGGCACCTCGTCGACCGCCTCGCCCGTGACCGAGGCGTCCAGGATCAGGCCCTCGGTCACGTCGGTGACCGTGCACGAGAGCACCCACACCTCGTCCACGTCGAGCACACCCGCATTGATCGAGTCACCACTGACCACCACGGGCGCCTCGTCGCACTGCGGGGCGTCCACGACCACGTCGGTGATGCCGACGTCACCGGTGTTGGCCACCGTGAAGCGGAAGCTCGCCGTGTCGCCCCCCGCGACCACCGCAGGGGTGGGGTCGTTGGAGCCCAGGGTGGCGGCGTCGCCGTCAGCGTCGAGCCATTCCCCGGTGACCGGGTCGAGCACCTCGGTCAACAGCGTCATCTCCGGTGCCACCTCGTCGACCTCGGCGGTGTCGTCGTCGGACACGTCGTCGACACCGTCCAAGGGCGTACCCGAGTCGTCCACCGGCGTGCCGGTCGCGACTGCGGTGTTCACCAGGTCCCCATCGACCACGGTCTCGTAGAAGAGCACGACCGAGTCACCCGGCGCCAGCGACGCCAGGTCACCGGCCAGCACCGACATGTCGGCCTCGTCGATCCCGAGGTCGGCGTCGACCACCGTCACCGGCGCCAACGGCGTGTCACCGTCGTTGGTCACCTCGAAGCAGTAGGTGACCTCGCCCTCGTTCACCGCGGGCACCGACTCCTCACCCGGGCAGCCGGCACCACTGTCGTGGCCGCGGTAGACCGTCTTGGCCACCGAGACCGAGGGCTCGATGGCATCGACGGCGGCGGTGTCCGAGTCGGTGACGTCGCCCACACCCAGCGGGCCGCCCTGGCCGTCGACCGGGGTGCCGGTCGCGACCGCCGTGTTGGTCACATCGCCATCCACGACACCTTCGTAGAACAAGGTCACCGAGTCGCCCGGCGCCATC
>RRZU011747381.1_pt1 | contig 10118 bp, 7 predicted proteins | sample 2165561 | NCBI WGS metagenome assembly RRZU01 (sample SAMN10456909, study PRJNA506462) | wastewater metagenome | isolation source: wastewater sludge | place: USA: Moscow, Idaho
CTAACATATGGATATGGATATGGATATGTATCGATTTTATTTGCTTAATAAAAAAATAAATAAGATACAAAAAGTTGGCGTCCAGCTAACAATCTGAAAGACAGAAAATAATCTTTTCAGCTTTACCTCTGATTTTGATAGGTTTTTTATTGTATCATCTAGTATGTTTCGTATATCAACCGGATAAGTTTTTTTCTTTAACTCCAAATCAGAAAATATGACATTTTTAGCATTAACAATCCTTTCGAATTGTAACTTTTGATTCGAAATCATTAGAGATATAACTAATGAGGCAATTAGAACACCGATAAATATAACAAATCTTTGATTGGAATTATTATTGCCAATATATGTAACAACAGCAACAAAAGACAAGGGGATACTCAATATTTTACCTGATATCTCTCCAAGAATTTTAGAAAACTGTTCAGCCACAGATAATTCTGCTTTTGCTAATTCCATTTTTGTTTTTTGAAAAGCAAACCCACTTAGGTATGTATCAAAATTCCTCTTAAATAAAGAAACAAAACCATTCCAACCCAAAACAAGTGACTTAAATAAATCAACCTCGTCACTATCCAACTTTGATGCAAACTCAACTAGTGATGCTCTAAAAACACCTTTCTCTCTTGCTATATTTTTATTTTCATTTGCATTATTTAATTCAGATAATACAGATATATCTAAGTCATGAACATCTAGCATATCAGAGGTTATAGTTGGCTTAAATACTACAGGTCTAGAATTAGCTATCTCACTTTCATTTACAAAAACTAATGTATAGTTTAAGCCCTCATTCTTCCTATCATGATAATGAGCCAACTCAGAAAGATTTCTAATTAAATTGCAAATCTTCTCAATTAATTGGTATTTAACGTCTATCGACTCTTCTTCGGAGTAATAATTATCATCAATAATATAAAAATTTCTAGGAAATACTCCAAAACATAAGTTTTTATCAGACTCTATAAAGCTGGTTATATTAAAATATACATTACTTTCACCCGAAGTTGATAAAGAATAACAAACATCGATATTTGCGTCTAACTCAGTTAACTCATCAACTTCTATATCCTTTCCACCCAAGAATATCTCTTCAAATCGACCAATGTTTTTATCTTTTGACAAAGATTGAATAAGAGAAACATTCTCTTTTGAACAAAATAATGTACCTGAGATCCTTGCAGAAGAATGATCATCTGATCTATTCAGTGATCTATAAAATTGCACGAATCTATCAAGACTCATTTATCAATCCTTTTTCTTTTAACTCAGATTCTATTATAGCTCTTAATTCATGCGGTAGATTATTTATTACTAATTGGCCATTACTCGCAACATATCGTAACTCGGCATTAGCACTAATTCCCAGTGAATTTCTATCAAACAACAATTGCCAGTTATCTGAGGAATATTTCACGTGGGTATGACGTTTTATTTCAGATTTGTTCGGTGGAAATTCAACAGGAACACCAATATCTTCACTATTTAAATGCTCTATTAATTCTTTCGCAAGCTTATCAATACTTCCATCAATATCTTTGGGGAAGTATTTTCTTGCTATATTTTCTACATCATTTAATTTTACAGACACCCCATTTGAAGCCTGTTCATTCAGGTAATTAATTAACTCGCCTTTGAACTTCAGTCTATCTTTTTTTAATTCTGTTCTGTTTCTAAAAAAAGCAGTAGCCTCTTCAATGAGATTTTTTGTTGCCTTGGCTGATGCAGTTCCTTTTGAACACCCTATAGCAGATATAAAGTATCCTGCAGTAGTAACATTTATAGATGGACTAACAAAACTAAGATAATTTAGTTCTTGCTGTTGTTCTTCTGTGGATGTTTTAAACTCATTGTACCTATTAAAATTAACTCTAGCCGCTTGATGTATTGAATTAAGATCTACTTGCTCCAGCGAGGCAGGAACCAAATCTTCCGTTAATAGTATTCCTCCTTTCTTTTTTAACATGGCTATCAAGAAGAACCTATTATTTTCTATTACATAATCAGAAAATAATAAATATCCACCAGAAGCCGCTGGCTGTTCTTGTGCTAAACGCTGTAACTCGCTCATCGCAGAGAAAGTTAACGTTAAAAAATCCTCGTTAGAACAACATTTATTCGAAGAATATGTTTCCCATGCACCGGGAAAACTCCCACAGTCCGCTGTTTTTTTGAACGTGCCATAATGTGAAGAATTATTCTTCTTGGAGTAAAGATTTGAGACGCCCAACACTAGAGAATTAACAATCTCATTTGCAGGATCTAGAACCTGATTTTTAAGCTTTGGCCGTTGGATATCTTTATGTTGTTTTTTTATTAATTCATGAATTACAACATTATTAATTTGTATGCTCAACGCAGCTCACCTCAATTATGTATATACACCGACACGATTCGTTAAGATAGCCAATTGAGATGTTTTAAGCCACAGAAAATGTAATCAGCCCCATCAGTAAGAACCGATGGGACTAGAATAGAAGGATGCAGTAACCTCAAACTAACGCACAATATTCATCAAGCTTTTGAAGTTATCCACGACGTTGTAAGTGACGTTTTTCGTGGCCATTTCAGCATTCAACTTATCGAAAAAACGTTTGGCACATTCGATTTTTGCTTCTTCCATACCTTTTAGCTGGAGTGAGCTCATTGAGCCTTTTGTTTCTGCCACGAAGAACACATGCTTCACTGTACCTTCTTCAAAAGCAATGGCCCAGTCTGGGTTGTAGTTACCCACTGGCGTTGGGATAAAGAAGCCTTTTGGTAATTTGGCATATACTGTCACTTCTTTTGCCAACTCAAGCCCGCCCTGTTCTTCTACTTTCGGATCACCGAGTACAAATTTCTTCTCAATATCAGAATCTGTTACCAGATAATCATAGATATGTTTTTTCAGTGGCTGACCCGCATTCGAGAAATCCTGCTTCGTCTGACTGGCAGTAAAGATGCTGGTATCAAATTTATCTTCCAGCAGGTTATACGCCAGATGTTCAACAACCATACTGGCTTTCTGTTCATTGATCAGATGCGCCGCCTGACTAATGAAATCTTCAGGGTTGTGTCTAAACTGTTCAAACACAGCACTCTGAATGTCTTTGAGAATAGCAGCCACGGTGCTTCGCTTCAGTTTTGTTGATTCGCTGATTTTACCCAGCAGGTCATATTTAACCTGTGAATGCACCGAATGGTTATATTCTTCACGTTGCGTTTCAGCCACTTGGAAAGCCTGACCTGTTTTTAATTGGTCATAGGTCGCAGCCTCAACCTGTTCACCACGCACGATATTGAAGTGTAGTTTTTCAACTCTGAGCTTGGCATCCAACGCTTTGGTCGCTTTCGTAATCAGTTCATCTGAATCGAACTCAACCTGATAGATGGCCTTGTGATTAATGCGAGACCACAGTTCCTGAAACTCTTTTTTCTCAAAATTGCTGTTCAGCGGGTTAACTTTGCCTTTACGATCATCATCGACTGTTGGCAGATGATTATCACTGTAGACAGTATCAATCACTTCGATGATCTGCTCTGTGTACGATTTTAGATCTTCAGGCAATGCAGCAAGAGAGCCCTCTTTTCGCGCTTGCAAATAAGTATCAGTGATACGATCTTGATCATCGGTATAATCGTTTTTCACCAGATAGCGATAAATCTTCTTCGCGATATCCTCACTGATCTTGATGTCACCCTCTTCAGTTTTGAGCACTTTACCGACGAAATATTTTTCATCCGCTTTGTGTGGTCTGGCTGACAGAGAATCCCGGATATCTTTTTGCAATGCAGTTACAAAATCTTTGTAACTTTCGCTCGCGACAACAGTCAGGCGATTGATGTCATGCACTTTCAACGGATCATCCATCCGATCACCGTATTGATTCACTGCAAGACGCAAACCACGACCAACCTCCTGACGGCGGGAAATAGTGTTGTCACTGTGCTTCAGAGTGCAGATCACGAAGACGTTCGGGTTATCCCAACCTTCACGTAATGCCGAATGCGAGAAGATAAATCGAGTAGGTTCATCAAAGCTGAGCAGCTTCTCTTTATCTTTAAGAATCAAGTCATACGCATCGACATCATCGGTTTCAGTTGCTTTCTTACCCAGGGTCGGATCAACCAAACGCTTCGATTTTTTATCAATTGAGAAATAACCGTTGTGTGTCTTTTCTGCCGGAATCGTGCGCAAATATTGCTGATAAGATGAATCAAACAACCCAAGGTGAGCATCGCATTCACGCTGATACTCTTCTTCAAAAATACGAGCGTATTCGCCCTTCTCGTCAGCCGAAGAATAATCACGATATTTGGCAACTTCATCGATAAAGAACAGGCTTAACACCTTAATGCCCATTGGGAACAGTTGTCGTTCTTTTTCAAAATGCGCTTTGACCGCTTCGCGAATTTGCATACGACGCAAAGCACTTTCACTCACATCACCACAGGCATCTCCGGCTGTGAGATCTACACCATTGGTGAAGCTCACTGTGTCGGTATTAGCATTGATATCTGAAACCACAAAGCCTTGATACTGGGCCAGTTCACCCGAGTTTTCGAATAAATTATAGCCTTTGTTAACCTTCCGTACTTCGCGCTTGATCGCGCCAGAAGCCAATTTAATTTCAAATTCAAGGCGAGCGACAGGTGGTTTGCTGGCAGAGATTTCAATATCTTCCAGATACAGGTAGGCATTGGTACCAGCCAGCCCTTTTGTCGTAATGCCACGCACCGCAATTTTTTTAACCAGTTTCTGGTTATAGGCATCGAGCGCATCAAGCCGGTATATTTTGTTATGTTCCGTTTTATGTGTCGCTGAATAACGTAGCAGGAACAACGGGTTAAATTCTGCCAGTGATTCCAGCGTTTTAGCGCCTTCCATTTTCTGTGGTTCATCGAGGATCATGATAGGCCGGTTGGCTTTAATCACATCAATAGGACGACGAGACTGGAAATCATCTAATTCATCATAGATACGACGGGCATCGGCACCACGGGCATTAAACGCCTGTACGTTGATAACCATGACATTAATGCCACCATCGGAAGAGAAGCTTTCCAACTGATGCAGTTGCTTTGAGTTGTAGATAAAGAAGCGAGCTTGCTTGTGATAATCTTCCTGAAAATGTTCCGCCGTGATTTGCAGTGACTTATACACCCCTTCACGAATTGCAATGCTTGGTACCACGATGATGAACTTGCTCCAGCCGTATTGCTTATTCAGTTCAAAAATGGTTTTCACATAGCAATACGTTTTCCCCGTACCTGTCTCCATCTCTACATCGAGGTTAATAGCACAGGCTTTCGAGGCTTCTACTTTAGTCGATTGAGGTAAATTCTGACGGGCTTGCACAGCCTGAATATTGCTGAGCAATTGGACTGGCGTTAATTGTATTTCGGAGTTTTTAAACCCTGCGTCTACATGCGTTGTTGAACCCGAATGTCCTTTCGCCAGAGAACCGGGGTCGATTTTATAACGACGCGCTGCATCGTCAGGCAATTGGCCTTTGAAGCAATCAACAACAGCTTGCACTGAATTGGCCTGATAGACCTGATGCTTGAATTTCAGTTTCATGTTTATCCTACCAATGCTTCAAATTGTGCCAGCCACGCATTAAATAACGGACATTGCTCGCGCATCTGTGTAATGCCAATCTGCTGAGCGATTGCAATGCCTGCCGTTGTCTTGGCAAATTTGCCATTCGGAGACCAATTATCTAATCGTTTGGAAGGCGCGGTTTCTTTCCCGTTATTAATGGCTTCTGGTTCACCGCATTCAGCCAGCACACTTTTTACCTGATCTTCATCTACACCCAGTTCACTGGCTAATATTGCGCTGTTGCTAAACAGCAAGGCTTCAAACTCATGCACTGCAATATAGGGAATGAAACGTCTCTCTGCTTGTTGATTGGCAAAATCACTAACAACTTGGTGTTTGGTTGCGGCATTCAGATGATCGGCTATTTGCGAAGGCGTTAGATTTTGAGCCAATGAATCAAGACCGGGCCATTCTTTAATACCATAGTAATCAACCAGCGTTGTCACGTAGGTGTCATTACGTTGTTTTAAGTGGTCTCGAATATCGTTGATGACTCGACTAAACTTAACATCTCCGCCTTTCTGACCCGGCTTACTTGCTTGTGTCGCCTGAATGAAAATCATCTTTTCGGCGAGATAAGGCTTTAATACCATTTCCACAAAAACCTGTTCGGTCTTGCCTTCTACAATGGTCATCACCTCAATGTAATCACTCATAGGTCGGGCCTCCGGCAATCACATTTTTCGTCCAGAGTTCACCGACGGAATAACTTTCAAGCCACTGTGAATAGTCTTGTTCATTCAGGCGTTCAAACGTTGAGGCACCGTCTTTTCTATTCACCACAACGATGTCTTCAATGGCAAATTGATCGATCAATGCCGGAGATTGCGTTGCAACAATAACCTGAGTACGCAGTGCAGCCTGTTGGATCAACTCAGCCAAAATCACAATAGCAGCAGGGTGCAAGCCCAATTCTGGTTCATCAATGATGATCGTGGCGGGAGGCATTGGTTGTAGTAATGCCGCAGCCAGACAGATAAAGCGAATCGAGCCATCAGAGAGATGATAAGGCTGCATTGGGTAATCAGAGCCTTTTTGCAACCAACTCAAATTAAGCTCTTCACGCGCGCCACTTTGCCGAGGTTCAAGAATAAAATCATCAAAAAATGGCGTCACCAGCCGTACTGCATTCACAATAGCCTTGTATTCATCCGTATGCGAATTGCGTAACTTGAGCAGGAACGGCGCGATATTGGCAGCATCAGTGCGTAAGAGTTTATCATCTTGCACTATTTCATAATTACGCATGCCTGACGTTGAGCTCGTGTCATGGAAGTGATAAATCTGCCACGATGAAATAGCGTCATAAACAGGCTGAGAATATTTAGCGTCGCGGTGATTGCTTTGTATTTCAGCGACAAGCCGTGAAGACCCATCGTTGCTGTCTCCCAAATTCCACCAACCTGAAGAGATGCCATCATAAAAACGCGCTTCATCTTCAATCGCAAAGGTATCAGCCGGTGTCGGCACCAGCGTAAAACGATAACCACGCATGCCGAAATGCGTTTCAAAATACATTTTTTGCGTGGCTTTTCGGCCATTGAACAGCATATTTCCGGCACCACCGCTGTCACGCACAAAGCGGTTCAAATTGCCGTCAATCAACGCGCGCAGCATTCTAAAAAAAGAGAGCAGATTACTTTTACCCGCACCGTTGGCACCGACAATGACATTCAGATTTTTTAGTTCAAAATCTTTCAGCTCATGAATGGATTTGAAGCCATTGATGGTTAATTTATCTAATGAGAAGTTCCACATTGCTGTCCCCTTAGATGGTCTTCACATCAGTTGTTGGGCTGAGTTGCTTCAGCAGTTGTTCAACATTGATCTTTGCCGCATCAGATGCAAAACCGGCATCACGGAACACCAGTCGTAATGGGTTGTAAGCTGCCAGTTGTTTGATAAAGGCTTCATCAATACCACCGTCTTTATCAAAACACGCCACCAGTGCACCATGCGTGTTGTCTGGCTGTGCAGCAACAAAGAATACGATTTTATTGGCGATGGTTTCACGGTGAATAGGCAACGTCAGGTCGATGCCCCAATCCAGCATGACTTGGAATAGTAAGTCTTCTTCGGTGCGGTCTTCTTTGACGTTTTCAACCTGAGTAAACAAATCACCTTGCATTATTGTATCAGGGTTGTAATAGACCTCGGCCATATTAGTGCTGTCTATTTTTAATACACGAAAGCCGACATCTTTACTCCAATTTGGATGGCAATCGCCTTCTACAATTGTCTTTCCTACCCGACGAATTCGCTCTTTGCTAATATCCGATATTGTTTTAAATCCGGCTTTATATGCTTCACTTTTTTCTCCACAAACTTCTTGGAGCTGAACCATGATAAATTTGCGGTTTCCGCCATCTTCAGCATTAAGCTTCATCGTTGAGTGAGCGGTAGTTGAAGATCCTGCAAAAAAATCAAGAATGACTGCTGATTTATTACTTCCAGCACGAAGGATATCAAGAATAAGTCCTGTCGGTTTTGGATTTTCGAATGTAGTCAAATTTCCAAATATGTTAGTCATCTCAGACGAACCGACAGTATTAAACGGAGCGAAATCCCAAAGCGTAGTCCAAGTCATTCCATCTTTGACATCACAGAGAAATCGCTTCAATTTTGGACGACCAAGATCATCTTCGCCAAAATATATCTCATCATTTTTAATTAGCTGCTTTATTTTCTCACTATTGAAACGCCAATTACCATTAGATGAAGGATAGTGCTCTTGTCCTGTCCGAGGATTAACAATTGGGAAGTATAATGAATCAACATATCTCCCACCCTTAACATTTCCCATTAAATCACCTGCTACCCAGGGACCTTTGGGATGATTATCTGGATTTTTATATCGACCAATCTGTTCTGCATTTCTTGGGCGTAAATTGAGATTATTTACGGTACTATTTTTAGCAATACACAAAATATACTCGTGTTGAGCTGCAATGATTCGATCGTTTGGCGGTGAACTTCTCTTTTTCCAAACAATTTGAGCTATAAAATTCTTCTCACCAAAAATTTCATCGCAAATCTTACGCAGATTAGTAATCTCATTGTCATCGATACTTAAGAAAATAACACCATCCTCTGCAAGCAAGTCTCTAGACAATTTTAAGCGAGTAAAAATCATCGATAACCAATCTGAATGGTATCTCCCATTTGATTCAGTATTTGCGACTAATCTATTTCCTTTTTCATCTTTCTGATTTGATCGTTCAATATAAGAGTCTAAATCTTCCGCAAAATCATCTTCATAGATAAAATCATTACCTGTGTTATAAGGTGGGTCGATATAGATCATCTTTACCTTACCCAGATAGGTCTCTTGCAGCAATTTCAATGCATCAAGATTATCGCCTTCAATAAACAGGTTCTGAGTGGTATCAAAATTCACACTCTCTTCGCGACATGGGCGCAATGTCTTGGCAATCGGCGCATTGGCTGTCAGTAACGCTTCTCGCTTACCCGGCCAGTTCAGGTGATAACGCTCTTGCGGCCCATCGACGATGTGGCGCGATAACTCTTGCTTCAATAAATCAAAATCGATGGCTTGTTTCAGGTTGCCATCTTCGCCTTTCGATTCTGTCACACAGTTTGGAAAGAGTGCAGCCAGTTTTTCGATGTTCTGTTCGACCAGATTCGGGCTGTGCATTTTGAGCTTATCCATGAGAATTCCTGTTAATCATTCTGATCAAATATTATTCATTCGTGATTTTTAGCATCTGCAAACGTTGCCTGAGCACGCTGAGTTCACGGTTTAGTTCAATTTTGCGGTTAAATTGCTTTTCGCGCAGCAATTGGTTTTGCAATTTGTTGATTTGTCTCTGCTGTTTGTTCAATTCTTCGACTCGGTTCATGCATTCGTCGATAGATTCATCCATTCGAAACTGAAGAGGTAGAAGCGGTTGCAGTAGTTGGCGATAGAGTTGCGTAACATTCAGCACAATTGGCAAATCATGCAGGTTGTGTTGTTCAGGCTGAGCAAGCCAATCAGAAGAAAAATATCTACCTACCTTTATCTTTTCAGCACTCTCTATCGTTGGCGCTTTGTGGGCTAAATGATATTGAACTTGCTCGTTATGCCCAACTTTACGAGTCAAACGGTGTAATACCGGAAACACAATCAGCGAATCAATCGCTCGCAAAACCTGTTCATCAAGTTCTGCCACCCCATTTTTCAGCTCAATATCGAAAACATGCAGTTCGGAATAGTCGCCGCCAGTGCCAATATTCATGGTGTCAGCAGAGAGTTTGTTCCGCCAGATGATTTCCTGCACTTGATTGATAAACAACTGCCGCAAGGCGGATGATGGGTTCAGCCGTTGATACAGTGCATCCTTCGGTAAGCGTCGATTCAGCGCTGTGCTTTCTGGAAAACGGTAATGCAAGGTCATGCTGTTCGTCCATCATTGGCTGTATCGGTTGCCTGCACCACGATAAAGTTAAGGAAGGTGCGAACAAGTTCCTGATATGAGATCATGTTTGTCATCTGGAGCCATGAAACAGGGTTCATCATGAGTCATCA
>RRZU013310265.1_pt1 | contig 10115 bp, 12 predicted proteins | sample 2165561 | NCBI WGS metagenome assembly RRZU01 (sample SAMN10456909, study PRJNA506462) | wastewater metagenome | isolation source: wastewater sludge | place: USA: Moscow, Idaho
ATCATCGCTTGTTAAAGAGCACTGGGTATCCATAAAAGAATAAGCTGTCATAAAAACTCCTTAGCGATTAACTGAAACGATCACATCTGCAAAGTGAGTGGCACTTGCAAGCTTTGTGGCGATCTGAAATACGGGCGCTTTACGTGCTTCCCGCTCTGATTGAGCTTGATCATCAAGACTATTGGTATAAACGTAGAATGCTTTTGGCAGATAATCACCCGTTTCTAGTGCGCCAAAGCTATCACCGTTCCATTGCCCTTCACCCAATAGCCCATTTGTCACGGCCTGTTCACATGCACGCTCGAGTACACCACATTGGCGATTTACACCTGCAGGTGTTTGGGGAATTTTAGTGTTTGATGTGTAGTACAAATTCCATAACGCTGTTTCCAGATGATTCTGAAGCCAGTCAAGGCCATGGACTTCATCAAAGAATGAGCCATCACACATCACCCCTTCCTGCAGAATGGATGTGTCATTGTCATAGCCTGCAAAAACATTACAGTTCTTCGCCTTTAATGCATTGGCTTCACTGATTTTCAGGTCTTCAGCTGCAATGCCTGGCAGCTGCTTAAACTTCAGCGTGATTGTGGTATTAGTGCCCATAAAGTTGACACTAAATGCACGACCAAACACAGAAGCTGCTGCATAAGGATTATCAGAAGAGAAAATCGCAAAGGTGCGACGGTAGTTTTTATTCTTGAGCTTATACGCAGTATCAGTCGTACTGGTTGCACTCAAGCTTTCTTCTTCCTGAGTGGTATAGCCAAACATACGCACAGGGTCAGATGCTTCAATCAATGCTGCTACGGCGTCAGCTTCTACATTAGTCAGGTCGGCTGCAATAGTTAGGCCATACCACTTGAGAGATTGGAGGCATTCAGCAACCGCAGCCTGCACTGATTCCGACCCCGTCTTATCCCAATAACCGATATACAGTGTACGAGGCTTAGGTGACTGACCAAAGTATGCAAGCGCTGCTTTGTATTCTGGATCATCAACGCCGTAGTCTTCAGCTACTTCCTTGATGCTTGAGTATTCACGCATGCGCTCAATGGTATCAATGACACCTGTTGTACTGCCTAGAATCAGTAATGAGCCGAATGAGCGTGGCCCAGCCGCCAATGCTGCCAAACTAATGCTGACATTGACGACGTTTGAAATAGGTAAGGTCATTTCGACTCCTAAATTTTAATTTCAAAGCTGTTGAAAGTTTTGATCGGATAGGTACGTTCTGTCTTGCGTCTAAATGTCGCATTCACATCAAAGCGATGAACATACTGCTCATTGATTAGATCTGGTGCTGTGAGAACGTCACTCACTCCAATAAACTTAATTTTGTGTGGTTTTAATTGATCAATGTTTTGTGGAATTGCTGTGCCATCAGTAAAGAGCTTTGCAAAGCGCTGACCGTTATTCCCATAGAACGATAAAATCAATTCAATCGTCTCATGTCGAATCGAACTAGCATTCTCATCATGCTGGTCAAAATAAGGACCATCATCTAAACGTTGCGACTTAATCCCAAATGCAACCCAATCCACACCAACCGCAGGGACTGGTGGGGGTTTCACTTGGAACCGTGGGCGAACCATTTGTCCTGACAGCCCAGTTACACCCTTAATAAGAGCCTGAAAAATATCTTCAAGTTCTTGATCGTTAGGCACAGCTCCACCATCGGGTAGAATGTATCCACCCGTTGCTGAAGTATTCATAATTATCCTGAGATAGGTTTTAAGGTGCAGATTGCTTTGGTAAATCCACGCCCGTATTGAAGGTTTGGCTTTGTCTGTAGAACGATATAATCACGCCCTTGCCACGTTATTTCATCTGCTTGATGACTCGCATCACCTTCAGTTAAAACAAAACGTGTGTGAATATTGATAGCGCCCTTAATAATGGTGCCATCGGGCTGACGATCTAACTTAAAACCATCATTACTTGTGACAACACCATTAAACTTATGATTGGTAACGGTGGTTTCTGGCCGACCATCGTCACCCATCACAACTGCAGTTCTTTTACATACAATCCCTTTGCTCATAAAATCAGGATCAAGTAAAACATCACTCACATCAAGATTGGGCATTGTGAATTTCCTCCCCATTCTTTTTGATAATAAAAGTGGTTGACTTCCGAAGTTGAGCTGTGTCGATCAGGGGTTTTACCAACCCGGCTTCAGGTGGGCCTACTTTAATCTGCTTAAGATACTTCTTGGCACCGCTACGACCACGATTAGCTCGCGCTCTGATCGTAGCTAATGACAATGGTGCAAATGTACCTTCAACAAAATAAAGCCGAACAGAGCGTAGTGCGATCATCCCTGCGCGTTTCAGGCTTGCATCCACCTTATTAAAATTACCATCTAAAGCCGCGTGTGCCGCCTTTACCAACAGGTCAGCGGTTTGCTCCTGAACTCGTTCAAGCGCTGGAACCAAAACAGGACGTGCGGGAATGTTTTGACTTGGTGAGCCAGTTTCATGCAGATAGCCAATTTCAGCATTGGTCATGCCATCTTCGCGGGTTTCCCCATGTGGAATGCCAACCAATACCTCTTGAGAGACTAGATTCTCTATAGATTGCAGAATATCCAACAATCCCACACCTGTTGCGGTAACACTCATAGCTGAATGCCTCCCGCACCAATCATCAACATCAATTGATAGAATTGAATACCGTACGTGGTTTGGTTCCAATGACCTGCATCGGTAATCATCACACCCGATACATCCATTGACTTGGATACACTATCAATGGACTTTGAGGTTTCATTACCCACAACCTTGCCACCAATACCACCCACATCCACGAAAGCCATATCACGTGCATAAAGTGTTAAGTAGTGAGCCACAAAAAAAGTAAGCCCCTCATCCAACAAATCATCCCAGCGACCTTCAGGTAACAGCTTTACTCCAAGTTTTAAGTAAAAATTGAATTGTGCAGATGGGAATATATCCACATCCGCAAATACTGGCATCGTCTGCCGAAAGGTTGATTCATCCAGCATGATTACTTAGCCTTTGGATCGGGCTTAACTTCTGCATCCGCTTTGGTGCTTTCCGCAATCTGCTTTTGAAGATCAGCAATTGTTTTGGCATCCGCTTTGGCTTGTTTCTCTAATTCTGTAATTTTGGAAGTCGCGGCATTGGATTGAATTTGCAGTGCTTCGTGATCAACTTTCAATTGATCAAAATTGTCTTGAAGCTCTTGATTGATCGCAATCGATGGGGTGATTTCCTGTGAATGCGCTTTAACAAACCAATGATCAGCAATTTCAGCATCCACCTCCTGCACACCTGCAGGAAGGGTTACTGTTTTTTGCTGACCATGCTTGTCTTTACCAAGATTCACGACAAGTTGCTTGGTTAATAAAATTTGAGGCATGGTCAATATTCCTTATAGGCCATCGGCATAGAAAGCTGTTTCAGGGTAAACCCACTCAACCGCACCAACACGACCGAAGTAAGTTGTTAGCTGACGTAGGTCACGATATTCAAGTGGCGTACGTTGCAATGGCACCAATGGCATGCGGACACGAGTTTCTGATTGTGTGTAGCACATCATGCGGTCAGTATTCCTAACACCACGCTTAACAGCCCATTTAGACGGCTGAATGTCTAAGGGCTTACCATTGACCGACATACAAAGGTTATTGATCTTCAAATACTCTAAGATCGAAATATTACCTGCATCACTCACCACACGAGTTGTCAGCCAGCCGAACTGTACCGGCGGAATAAGCAACTTATCTGGACACACGGCAAAAGCAGATGCAATCCACGCATTATTTAAAATGAGGTTAACGTCATCTACAATTTGTTGCGGTGTTGCCGTCGCCCATGATGTATTAACGTTAGTTGCACCCACTTTGCTTGAGTTAAATAAACCTTCCAAGCCGAGTTGCTCATCACCGATATAAACCTGCTCATCCACATCCATGTTGTATTTAAGCGTAAGACCTGCATGTTTTTGTGCATCAACTGGACGACCCACTTTCAATGCCGACTCAAGCTCAGGCAAGGTGTAGCCGATCTGCATGGCCCATAGAGTTAGTGGTGTAGCAGTTTTACCAATATCTAGCGCAATACCTTGGATAGCGTCAGTGTTCTTACCGACCCAAGATTTACCATTGCCCGATGGGCCACCAGCAGCTGCAAAGGTGCTGTTAGTAAAAGATGAAGTTTCATCCGCAATCGATACATCAGAACGTAAATCAATATCACGCGACCATGTAACCGAAGCCAATGGCTCATGCATGGTTTGGTCTAACCGCTCAAGCTCACCAACCAAGAATGCACCTGAGCTATCCACAGTACGCTGATCAAATGTCATCATCTGATCGCGTGTACGCGCACGAATAGGATTATTAAGAGTGCGCCCCATTGTTGGTGAACCCATCGCAACAGCTTGTGCCATGGTTGTGGCCAAGAGTAATTTACTCATATGTTCTTTTCCTTAGACGTAAAAAAAGACGCATTTAGCGCCCCAGATTTGCGTCATTAAAATTTAGATGTTGTAAGAGATTTCCGCATTGCCTGATGCATCAGCGTTATGCATAAAGATTGCATTCACTTCAATCGTGTTGGCAGCATCTGCAACAGCCTCAATACCACCAATTGGTTTTGCTTCAGTACCTGCACCAATACGAACAAATACCTTACCGCCAGTTTTGGCAGTGCCCGCATTACATTTCACGGTCATATAGCCACGGCGTAATACATCGTTAAAACCAGCAACTGGTACAGATGCACCAAAGCCGTTGCTTGCTGACTGGGTTGGGTATGAGCGAACGATAAGGCCGTAAATATTTGCAGCAGTATCAGCCGAAGTCAGCGGAGCAAATTTACCATCAGCATTCAACTTACCAAATAAGCCAAAACCCGCAAAACCTGACACGGTGTTATGCGCTTCAATGGTTGAGTGTGATTTGCGTGACACATCACCAGCAATGCCCGACGGCATGCGATATAAAAATGCATTCATATTTATTATCCTTTGTTCCAGAAAGCACGGTTTTTAGCGTTAATGTCTGCAATGGTTGGTGCCTGACGACCGAAGTCTCGCGTTGTTACACCGGTGCGCACACCTTTCGCATTGTTTTGCTGTTTAATAAGTTCAGATGCACCAATAAAGGCAGCATCTACTGTATGGGATGGTAGTGCATCGATATTCGCGTTAGCACCACCAACAAATGGCCCAATCGTTTTAACACCGTCGGCGGTTGCATAAGCCAATTTAAGAGCATTACGTTTTGCTGTATCCGCAACTTTACCAATGTCTTTAGATGATGAGTCTAACGTGGGAAGTTTTAAGCCGGGGGCAAGAATTTCGGCACGTGAACGAATGTCTTGAAGCGACTCACCTGTGTATTTTTCTACACCGCCTTCATCCAGTTTTTTAGCCGGTTCAGCTTTAGTTAAATCACCATCGTCTTTAGTTGGCTCTTCTTCAGTATCATCTTCAGTTTCCTTTTTAGGATCATCCGAATCTTTGGTTTTTTGGAGCTGTTTAATTTGAGCATCCATGGTGTTGAGTTTTTTCATGATTTTACCGAGAGCATCAGCAGTTTTGCCCTTGTCATCATCTTCAGGTTCATCATCTTCAGGTTCATCATCTTCAGTTTCTTTAGCCTCTTTCAAAGCCTCGTCAACTGTACGCTTGGCTTTAAGCAATGCCTGATACCAAGGTGTTTTTGTCTTTTTAGTCATAATCTTACTATCCTTAATTGCACAACGATTACCGTTGCGCCCTTTTTCTACCAATGCAATATGGTTAATAACAATATTGCTCTGAGTTGCTTTACCTTTTTCAAGTTGCTGATAATCAGTGTCATAACCGAGTGAGATTTCAATCTTGCCGTTTTCTACATCTTTGATTGTTTTCTTGTCAGTAATCAGTAGATCACCGATAAGCAAATTATCCTCAAGACCTTCACCACGACGAATATTCTGACCAATACCGCAACACAACTCTTTCCAGTTCTCAGGTTTTACCCAGTCTTCTGGATGATTATTGGTGACAGGCTTACCTTCTGCACTCGCCATGGTTTCAGGTCGAAATAAATCATCATCACCACGAGTGACCACAATAAGCCCAGTATTGTCAGGCTCTACTGGAATCTCTCCATCTCCATACAGCAATGTTCCAGTACGCGCCAAAGCCACATCACGACAGAGTAAATAACCCTCTGGTGTAATTTCCCGAGTCTTACCAATTTTAGAGACTGTATAAAACTCGTTGGCCTTGTCAGCCATTTTGGTTCGACCCTGTTTGGGTTTCTTTTTAAACATAATTCACCTTTTGAATAGGCAATAAAAAACCACTCGTTTGAGTGGCTAATTAATTTAAATCAACTTAGTGGAATAGATCCTTATCATATTTTTTGAAAACATCTTCGATTGACATAAACCCAATATAAAAAGGACATATCAACTGAAGGTGCGGATCTTTGCTATTAATACGAATAAAGTCATCAAGGGTTAATTGTTGGCTCTCAGCTTCATAAAGACATAACTTTTCAAGAGGCTTCCGCGAATGTATATCTAACATTCTTAATCCATAAAGATGTTTCACAGGTTTAATCCTCTGGAATCACAGGTTCAGGATAGCATCGGCAATTAATATCGCAACCCGCATGCGCTCTACGACCTGACTTTTTATCAACAATAGGTGGCTTATCCCACGGAACAAATACGCCATTCAACTCAGCATGCTCATGCCTTACGTCACCATCTTCTGAGGTTCGCCAAATATACCCATTACCACCTAAATCCTTAGCGCGTACCTCGGTGAACAGTGTTGTGGCTCGTGATATCTCAGTGCGTGCAATGGTATTGGCTCTAGCCTTAGTAACATCACCAGTAGCCATGATCAGACTGGATATTTCATCAGCTCGACCACCCTCAATGACAGCACGTGTAGCCAAATCCTGAACTCGCTGCGCAGCATTAAGAGGGAGTGACTTAATCAAACCTACTTGACGATCCAGCATCTCCTGATATACCGCACCAATATCCGAATTACGAATCTGGTCTCGCAGACCTCTCGACATATCTTTTGCGTAAATCAACCACGTCTGCTCATCACGCAATGCAACATCCATTATGATTTTGCCTGATGCATGCTTAGCCCATACATCCAGTGATTCAGCATACTTGCGTAAGGCTGTCACCATAGATGGGTAGACTGTTTCATCCTTTACATCAAAGCCCTTAACAATTGAATCGATATAGCCTGCGATTTGTCTAAGCTGTCTGCCGTATTTCTTCTCCACCTTCCGCGCCCGGTTCGGTGTGTGGCGGATCCTCTCCATCGTCGTAATTCCCTTGAGGTTTCGGCACTTCATCGTCAGCAGTATCAATATCTGCATCTGTGATATTGGAGAAGATGCCAGTAATTTCACTCGACTGGCGTAGCTCTTTCATTGCCGCTTGAGTGCTGATTAAACCCTGTTCTTCTGCCTTGCATACTGCATCAGTAACCTTGGTCGCAATATCAGCTTTCTGCACATCGTCAATTTGCCACAATGATGCAAAATCAAAAGTGAATGAATTAGGCAACGGCTTACCAAGCGTGGACAATGAAACAATTTTCAAAAGCTTGCCAAGTCCTGTGCGCATACGGCGTTCTTGTTGCTGATTGATATTGTCGTAATAGTTGCTTAGGTCAGATTCACCCGTTGCATTCATACCAGATGGAGACTGACCAAATAATCGCACTAAAGGGATTTGAGAGGCCCCCGACAATTGCTGACCAAACTGCAACATGACAGCATCTAATCCAGCAAAGCTATAAGAATGCGTTTCAAATGTATCCTCGGCATCCATGAGTGTCATACCCTCATTGGATTGCCACAAGCGGATGTGCTCAATCTGCTTGACCAGATTGGTTAATCCAGCACCGCCCATACCAATCATCTTGCGAAGGTCTTTAACCTTATACGTGCGTAAATGCGCTTTATAGACCAATTGAGCAATGCCAGTTGTCGTACTATCGAATGCAATCAAGCGATCCATTAAGCGCTCAATAACTGACTGCCCCCAGAGGTTTTCTGCGACACGTTGCCAATAAGGCAAATCTACACCATCAAATCGAATAACACGTGAATGGTGAATGCGCTGATTGGATAAGCCCAGTGAGTCCGCAATCACATCGTAATATTTAGGCATACCAAAATCGGGGCCATACTCACTAACCAGGTCTTGCAATGTAGGCTGAACCAACCAACGATCCAAGACCATAAGGCCCTTAAATGAGTCTTTACCCACGGTATCTATATTTAACGGCGTACTGACATTCTGACCATCAATCAGCATGACAGCGATAGCACCACCGTAAAGGCGCCCCCATTTAATGACGTTGGTCAATTCGTTCCAGATTTCTAAATCATCCATAGCTTTCTGAATTTCTTCTGCATCACTCGGATCATCTAAGCCACGCAGGTTTACCCCCTCACGTGTCATATCCTCGGCAACCACATCAACAACTTGACCAACCACCCACGAGGAGCGATACATGGCTTCAAGCTTTACACGGTCACGACTGAGAAAATCAAAACCATAGGTTGATTGATCGTTTTGGCTTCCTGCGCCCAAGCCGAGTCGCGCAGCAAAGTTCTGAAAACCATCTGCGGTAAAAATATTTGAAAATTTCATTTTGTATCTCGGTTAGAGCTTGTCCCAAATCAACATGCTAGAAATTGCAGGGTTAAAGCAGATCATCACACTATCAGCACGGTTTGGTGATACAGCACCATCAGGCTGCTTATTGACTAAAAGCTTGCCTACACCATTTTTCATATATGTGGGTTGTGATAATTCCATGATTAATTGATTTAATTCATTCTTATCAATATCTTCACTGGAGAGTGATACTAGGTTGTCTGGGTCATAATCCATACCCTTTAAGGCACGATAAGTATTTTGGAATCGCATGCGCAAGGCCCACCATGACTGAGCTTTCAAGTTCGCAAAGTAGTCCTTATTTTTTCGATTCTCGACCATCTCGCCTTCAGGATCGTGCACGGCGGCTGAACCCCGGAAAGATTCGACATTAATTTCCACACCACCAACCTCTCGCTGTTGCTCATTAATCACACGAGAGTCACCACGAACACCAGCACCCAGTCCATCTGCATCGTAATAAAGCAGACCGTAGTCATCATCAATACAAATATCCATTGTCTTTTGGGTAGTGCCAAAAATGTCATCACCCTTACCTGACCATGACTCCAAATACTTCAAAACAATGCCATGACGGCCTGCAAATGAGTTCTTATCTCGCCCTTCATCAGCAACATCAAGTGCACCAATACGATCACCAGTGGCCTCAATATTTAATTTGATGTGAGCATCAATAGAAGCCTGCACCCATGCAGACGGAATCAATACACCTTCAACAGATGCTGCGTAGTTGATATCAACCTCTTGAGCAAGTACCACATCATCTAAAGTCGCAAGTTGCTTTTCATACCATGGGTGAATAATTTTCCCGTTATATTCAACCGTCCAGTTCTTATCGGGATTAGCTCGCCAAGGCATAGTGAACACGGCGTAACGACCGCTAAATCGATCTTGGTGGAAACGATCACCAATACCATTCGGAGTAGATCCCTTAATATGAACGTTGGTATTCTGCGATATTGCTGCATCTACAGCTTCCTGACGCTCTACAAATGCCCATTCATCAAGAAAGTACATTGTGGTACGTCCACCACGACCAATGTTATCGCCTGCCTCACCTGTGATGGTTGCACCATTATCAGGATTGATAATCCGCATGTAGTTGTCGTGGACCTTCTCCACAAACCCTTTAGGCTTCATCCAGTTAGGCATTTTGCTGAACATATCGCGGAACTTATGGAAAAGTGTTTTAGGATCTCCCTTCTTATCTACAAGCTCCTCTTTTCGACTCCCTACACCACCAGCAAAACCCTCTACAAATAACCAGCGATGCAAAAAGAATCCAAGAACAACATAGGACATACCCTCATCGCGTGATTTCTCAATCAATCCATGAGTCTGTGAATTTTCACGCTCAATCAGCCAATCTACTAATTCAACCTGCTTAGGGCGAAGAACGAATGGAATATTTGCGGGCAATCCAAAAGACATACC
>RRZU012058842.1_pt1 | contig 10114 bp, 10 predicted proteins | sample 2165561 | NCBI WGS metagenome assembly RRZU01 (sample SAMN10456909, study PRJNA506462) | wastewater metagenome | isolation source: wastewater sludge | place: USA: Moscow, Idaho
CGACCCCTATGTGCACATCCCAACTATGCTCAGGATGGAAGAGTAGAGGCTGGCTGATTCAGTTCTGGCGCAGCCTTATGCATGATAGATCGGCGTAGATCTGGACATAGTTTACGCACTTCTGTGGACTGGTGGTCCTACTTCAGGAGACCACCATGGGAAATACACGTTCATCCGCGCACTCCAGCATTGATTGGCTCGCCAAAGAGCCTTTCGTCCCGCACATCGATGCGTACATGCAGTTCCTTGCAAACCGCGACTACGCCGCGAACACGTTCTCCAACTATCTCGGCGTTGTTAGCCACTTTGCACAATGGATGCACAGTCGCCGACTACGTTTGCAAAGCATCGACGAAGGACTGATAGCCCAATTTCTTGATAAGCATCTGCCGCGATGCCACTGCTCCGGCCCGGTTCAGCGAGATCGTCGTACGCTGAGCGCTGCTCTGGGTCATCTCTTGGCTGTGTTGCGCGCTCGGGGCGCCATTGCGCCGGCACCGCTGAGTTCGACACCGGCGGACGAGGAACTCCGCCGCTACGATGCGTACATGGACCATGTGCGAGGCTTGGCGCCCAAGACCCGAGAAATGGCCTTGCGGATAGTGGGCCGGTTGCTGACCTCCCGCTTCGGCGGCGCAGCCATCGACATTGCCGCGATCGAACCTGATCAGGTTCGCGACTTCTTCGCGCAACAAGCCAAGCTTTACAGCAAACCGGCAAGCGCCGGTACGGTGATTGCGTCGCTACGCGGGTACTTCCGCTACCGCGTTTCTCAGGGGGACGCAGTGCATGGGTTGATCGGCGTGCTGTCCTACCCGGCCAACTGGCAGTTGTCCTCGCTTCCCAAGACGCTCACGACCGAGGAAGTCGAGCAACTGGTCGGCTCACTCGGCAAACCGGGCCGCTCACTGCGCCGCACCGACGCCATCGTGCGCTGTGCGCTGGATCTCGGACTTCGAAGCGGCGAGATTGCCCACATCAGCCTCGACGACATCAACTGGCGTGCTGGCACAATTACGCTGCGCCACACCAAGGGCCGCCGAGAAGATATCCTGCCGCTGCCAGCGACCACCGGCGCGGCCATCGCGGCTTACCTGGAGCAGGAACGCCCCAAGACCCGTAATCGAGCGGTCTTCGTGCGTCACCACACGCCGCGCGGCGAACCTGTCGGACCGGACCTCGTACGCAAGGCGATTCGCCAAGCCTTCTCGCATGCCGGATTGCCCTACACCCGCTCGCACCTGCTGCGCCACACCATGGCCAACCGATTGCTGGCTGGTGGCGCTTCGCTCAAGGAAGTGGCCGACGTATTGCGCCACCGATCGCTCAACACCACGATGATTTACGCCAAACTCGACAGCCGCAAACTCACCGCGGTCGCCCTGCCGTGGCCGGGGAGCGCAGCATGAGCTCGGACACCACTTTGCAAGCGCTGGTCGAGCGCTATCTGGATGAACGCCACCGTCTGGGCTTCTCTGCACGGACCCAGGCTTATGCCCTGCGCAGTTTCGCCCGCCATGTCCACGCCGTCAGCCACCATGGCCCGATCACCATTGAAGTTATGGCGGACTGGGCGCGCTCCGACAGCCACGCCAGCAGTGATCCCCGAACCTGGGCACGTCGGTTGAAGTCGCTGCGTTCCTTCATGCGTTGGCTACTGCACTTCGAGCCGGGATGCGAGGTTCCCGATGACGCCATCTTCGGTCGTCTACCCGAGCGGCAGGTGCCACACATTTACACTGAGCAGGAAATCATCGACCTGCTGGCCGCTGCGCGGAAGCTTGGGCCGGCGCCCGGCTTACGCGGCATCGTCTACGAGACGTTGTTTGGTTTGCTTGCCAGCACCGGGATGCGGATATCCGAGGCGCTGGCATTGACCAATGCCGACGTCGACCTCAAGCAGGGGATGCTCACCATTCATCTGGCCAAGTTCGGCAAATCGCGCCAAGTTCCCCTACATCCCAGCACCGTGGAAGCCCTGCGTCTCTATCGAGGGCGGCGCGATCTGGCAGGCATCTCTGTACAGGACGAGGCCCCCTTCTTTGTCGGCACGCGAGGTCGGCGGCGGGGGACGCCCCTGGGCGACCGGCAAGTGCATCGCGTCTTCATCGAGTTGCGCGAACGGTTGGGCTGGCGCAACCGCGGTACCCACCATGCCCCGCGCATCCATGACCTGAGGCACACCTTCGTCGTGCGCCGCATTGTGCTGTGGCAGGCTCAGGGTGTGGACGTCGATCAAGCGATGCTGTCGCTGTCGACCTACGTCGGGCACGCGATGGTAACCAATACCTACTGGTATCTCTCGGCGGTGCCGGAGTTGATGGCGCTGGCCGCAGGGCGATTCGAGACGTTTATGTCGCTATTGGAGGTGCGCCATGCGTAATGCCACCGCACTCAATCCGCCGTCGTTCGCCACGCTGGTGCAACAATTCTTCACCGAGTATCTGGTCACGCAGCGGGCGGTCAGTCCGCGCACGGTAGCCTGTTACCGCGACGCCATAGTGTTGTTCCTGGAGTTCGCCAGCCATAAGCTGAGCAAGATGCCGACCAGCCTGCAATTGATCGACATCCAACCTGAACTGATCCTGGCGTTCCTCGATTATCTGGAGCAAGAGCGGCATAACGGGGTTCGCAGCCGCAACCTGAGACTGACCGCGCTGCGTGCGTTCCTGAAGTTCGCCGGCCGACGTGACGTAACCTCGCTGCATGTGGTCGAGCGGGCACTGGGGGTGCCGATGAAGCGCTTCGAACGGCCCATGTTGGGATATCTCACGCGGGAGGAGATGGTTGCGGTGCTGGGGCAACCCGGAGAAAGCTGGTCTTCGCAGCGCGACCATCTGCTGTTGGCCATGCTCTACAACACCGGCGCGCGGGTCTCCGAGATCATTGGCGTGCGCGTGGTCGACGTCGTTCTCGACGGTGCCGCCTGCGTCCATCTGCAAGGCAAGGGGCGCAAGCTGCGCTCGGTGCCATTATGGGCTTGTACTGTCATGGAGATTCGCGCCTGGCTGCGGTTGAATCCGATACTTCGCGGCGAGGCCGCCCTGCTGCCCAATCGTGATGGGCAAGCGATGTCCCGATCCAACGTCGCTCAGCGACTGAATCTCGCTGTTGCTCGTGCGGCTGTTCAGGAACCCGGCCTTCTCAAGAAGCGGGTCTCGCCGCACGTACTGCGCCACACCACGGCAATGCACCTATTGCAGTCGGGCGTCCCCTTCAACGTGATCGCGCTATGGCTCGGACACGAGAGCACGACGACCACCCATCGCTACGTCGAAGCCGATCTCGCAATGAAGGAGAAGGCACTCGCCCGACTGGAAGCGCCCGACACACGAATACGTCGGTACCAGGCGCCGGATTCGCTCATGCGTTTCCTGAACACGCTGTAACTATGCGCAGCACTGCCGCCCTCAACAGCGGCCGGTGCTGCGATTCTCAGGGGCTGTGCGCATAGTTGGGGAGTGCGCATAGGGGTCGCTATGGAGAGATTTACATAGCGACCCTGAGCTGCCCTTGGACAAAAGAAGAAGCGGACCTTCAGGAACGTTGTAGGTAGAGGGCGCTGTGCGGCGCTTTATCGCGTAGCACCAGCGACCTGAAGGGGCGGCTTGACCGGTCTGTTAGCCTTCATTTGGCTGTAGCCGGATGGCTGTGGGGGACAGTACTTCAACTGAAATTGTTGCCGACACGGAAGCATTCGAGTTAAACCAATCTCGAAGAGCTGTGCCTCCCATGATGCGAGGTGTTCCATTTGTATTTGCACGGCGGTTGATGGTTCCCAAGACCGGCTTCGCGCTTTTCCCAAGGAATAACTCAATCGTTTCGCCATCTGCGCCCAAGAACTTCTGGGAGGAAACGCCGACGTTAAAAAAACCCATTCGGTAGTACGTTGGCTGTAGCACGAAAGAGAATGTACCGACGGACGGCGTGAGAGCCTCAAGCTCTTGCTCCTGCTCAATATCTGGCACCGTTGGTGGATGTACGGATACGCTAACCGAGCCTTCAGACATACCTCCATTCCACTCTGGGTCAATCACTCTAATGATGTCGTCTTCTAGCGCGGCGGCGAGATTCAGGTGGAATTGTCCATAGTGAAGCAGTCCGCTGTCAGGCAACGCAAAGATTTCAACTGCTACACCTTCTGCGAGAAGCTGTTTGATCCGCCGATGATTGTTGATATTTGTGGTTTGCGTTCTACCTGGTGTTTTGTAGCCCGCCATTCGGACAGCCAGCGCACGCGTGGTCTTGCCAACATATTGGACTTGGCCATCGCATATGAATGCATAGAGAATGTTCTTCTGGCTGGAATGCCGGGTGAGTTCGTATCGGAGCTTGTCGTTTTCCAAGATCCAATGACCAGCCGGCTCAAAACCTATATCTAGGAGTCTATTCATAGAGACTAACGTTTGAATTCACCGGCCTGCACGGCTTTATCGCGCAGCGTCCAGAGAGCGAAGCGAACGGGGTTAAGCGCCGGGTTGGGCATCATTCAGCGAGAAAGGCAACCATGAACGACGAAAAGTCAGATACAGCCACCTGCAACTCGGTCGTGAGATTCTCAAGTGGCTGTGATGTCACGACTTCCTTTGCGTGGGACAACCCGTGTTTTCGTTTGGCGGTTATCTTCAGTCGCGTGGCTTCCAACGGATCGCTGGATTGCCTGATCCAAAGCGAGTGTTGAACTGTATTTCGCTTCTGTTCAAGCTCGGATAAGCGGGTGACAAGTGCCTTCAGTTTGCCGCGCTCAGTCTCGTCTTTGCATCGGTATATAAACAGTGAAACCACGAGATCGAGTTTGCGCGAGAACGACATTTCTGCTGTGACTATTTGGCCCACATGCTGGTCGGAGTATGGGCCAATAAGTGCCCATATGAAGGAGCTAAGCCAGCTTTCTAGCTCAGCGAAAGTGACGCTGATTTTCCCGATGGCTAAACAATGTTCGTCACTGACACTCATGGCCTTACTCCAATGATGCCCAACGTTGGAATTCAGCGGACGGCAAAAAGCGCAGCATTTTGACGGTCCGCTGGAATGACTTGTTATACCTTCGTTCCAAGCTGTTCGAATCCAATTAGATTCGCCGGACAAAATGAGTCGGACTGCCAACGCGGAAGCGATTTTCTGTCGGCAGCGTACTCATCAAGCTTCGTCTTTATCGCATCCAGACTGGAGACACCCAACAGCGGCAAAATGCGCGTCAGATATGCTTTTGAAGTCGATCTAGCGAACAGCTCGAAGGGGCCATAGTGCCTGAATGCATAAAGCAGCGTTTCTGGCCACCACCTGTCATAGCCAGTTAAGTCGGTCAAATCAGCCCGAATAAAGCAAACAAAGTCAGCCTGCATGACATGGCGGAACTGAACACCAGAGGACTTAGAACGCTGCTCAAGAAGGTCTGCTCTGAGTGATAGACGATTTGCATTGAGCCGTCGATTGCGGATTTCCAAGGACTTCATGTAGTCCCGAAAAACAGTGTAGGACACCGTAGCGTTCTTCCCATATTCTGAGTTGCCTGGAACATAGTAAGGCTGCGAGAGAAGGTAAGCCGCCGATTCAAAATGCTCACCGCGCAGAAGTAGAGCGAGCGCATAAAGAAACAACTCGTGGACGATGAACTTGAAATTGTCAAAATCGGTTTCGTTCCACTGATTGATATGTGGTGGACGAGAAAGATAAGGAATAAGCCACTCAAAATACCTGTGAATAACAGGCATATACGATTGAGTATCCGCGTATTGCGTGAGCGCAGTAAAGACCTGGATGAACTCATTTCGACTAGGAGAGAACTCATCGATTGACTTGACTATACGGTCATCGGGTTCGCCATCACTACCCGAAATGCGAAATTTCTCAAGATTTTCGGAAAAGACAGTAAGGTATTCATCAAACGCACCGCGCACGTAACCTTTATCCGTCTTGAATCCTTCAACAACTCGTTTGGCGAGAGCAGAAGTTCCTAGCACAGGAGCATCCGGCTCTACGATAAACGAGGGCGGTTTGCCGATTTCTGGTTTTACGTATAGCGGCTTGTCGAAGATCCATCTCAAGAGTTTTTCGAAGTTTTCTGCGTACCGGTCACTTTCACTCAGGTCCACGTAAATTCGTGACTTGTAATAAGTGGGCAAGTAGGGTTTCCCCTCGCCGTCCCTTTCAGCAATGACCGCAACAAACTTGTCTTGATTTTGCTTTGCGTAGACCTCTGCTGAAATGATCTGGGTTTCAGTCCCGACCCCTCCTGAACGACCATCGGCCTTGCTTGCATAAACCTGATCGCATATGAGTACGACCTTAGAAATTGACGGGTCAGTTACCATTTTTTCCATGAAGGCGACGGAATCGTGGCCTTCACGCAAATCCCACTTATCAAGGATTACATCAACGCCACTGTTGACAAGCTCTGTGGCGAGGTCAATGACCCATTGCTCATGCTCAGGCGTAGACCAGCTATATGAGATAAAGAGACGCGGCGGAGTATTCATGCGGCACGTGCCTTGTAGGTATAACAGCGTTTATACGGACACAGAGGTCCGTATGGCAATGGATATTGCTGACGCTGGATTTCTTGCATTAGCCCCATGATTTTCAATTACTTGGAATATTGGCCGTCAGTATAACAACTTCAATATGCCGGACAACTGCTGTCGGCCAATGTCTGCTTTGGGTAGGGCTAGCCAGGTGTCCGCTCTTGGCGTGCGCCGTGCAAAGGCGGCGCTTTCCAGTGGGTGAAAGGCCCACCCGGCGAACTGCTCCAGCCGGAAGCACCCGGAGCAACTATGGAGGTAACGAAATGGTTGAAGCCTTTGGGTAGAGCTTGTCACGATATACGGTGACAGCGCGAGTGTGCAGGCCGTAACGCGAGTGAACGCTGAGCAATCCTCGAAAAGGACGATGCACAGGCCGACCCGGCTGCCATACCGGGGAAGGCTGATACGGCTGGGAGAAAGAGCAAGGCAGTAGTCTCAGTCGCCGTGCCGGGGTAGTGGCGACAGCATGTACACAAGGAAAGCGCACGCAACACGGGAAGCCCCTTGGCGTGCTCAGGGATGAGCAACCGGAAACTTGTGAGAGATGTTCCGGGCGACTTGGGGTGGCGGAGAGGCCCGTAGTACCGGGGAAACCGGGTAACGCCGGTGGAGGGAAGGGGCCTTGGTTCAAGACAAACGCAACACGTAGTGAGGGCGTGGAGATTGGGCAACCTATCAACTCCGATTAGTGTTCAGAAACTGCAAATGGCGTTACACGCGAAAGCGAAGACGGAATCCGGCTACCGTTTCTACGCCCTGTACGACAAGATCTACCGCGAAGATATTCTGGCGCACGCCTATACCCAGTGCCGCTTCAACAAGGGCGCGCCGGGTGTAGATCGTCAGGATTTCGCCGACATCGAAGCGTATGGGGTGCCGCAGTGGCTGGGTGAACTGGCGCTTGCGCTCAGAAAAGAAAGCTACCGACCGGACCCGATCCGGAGAGTGTTCATCCCGAAAGCCAATGGCAAACTTCGGCCCCTGGGTATCTCGACCCTGCGGGATCGGGTGTGCATGACCGCAGCGATGGTCGTGCTCGAACCGATCTTTGAAGCCGACCTTCCCCCCGAGCAGTACGCCTACCGGCCGGGCCGCAACGCCCAACAGGCGGCGATAGAGGTGGAAGAGCGCCTGCACCGAGGTCAAACGGACGTCGTAGACGCCGACCTCGCGGACTACTTTGGCAGCATTCCACACCCCGAACTCATGCTGTCGCTTGCGCGGCGCATCGTGGATCGGCGTGTGCTGCATCTGATCAAGATGTGGTTGGAATGTGCTGTGGAGGAAACGGACCGTCGAGGCAGGAAGACGTGCACGACCGAAGCCAAGGACAACCGGCGTGGCATCCCGCAGGGCTCACCCATTTCACCACTGCTGTCGAATCTGTACATGCGGCGGTTTGTGCTGGCGTGGAAGAAACTGGGGTTGGAGCGAAGGCTAGGCAGTCGAATCGTCACCTATGCGGACGACCTCGTGATTCTATGCAAACACGGCAAGGCCGATGAGGCTTTGCAGCGAATGCGCGAGATCATGGGCAAGCTGAAGCTGACGGTGAATGAGGAGAAAACACGAATCTGCAAGGTTCCGGAAGGCTCGTTTGACTTTCTGGGTTACTCGTTTGGAAGGCGATACTCGCCGCGCACAGGGAAGCCTCAAATTGCCTTGTGGCCGTCGAAGAAAAGTATCAAGCGCATGGTCGATAAGGTCCATGAACTAACCGACCTGAAGACGGGGTGGCAAGAGACCACGGAGTTGGTGGGCAAGTTGAACCGCACATTACGCGGCTGGGCTAACTACTTTAGTGTAGGGAACGTCAGCCGAGCGTATCGTGCGATCGACAGCTACACGGCACCGCGGTTGCGCTGGTGGTTGCGCAACAAGCACAAGGTCTGACGACGTGGGGGCGGGACGTATCCACTCTCGCACCTTTACGGGCACTTTGGGCTCGTACGTCTGAGCGCGCGAGGAGGCGCAGCGTGGCGTGTGTGAAGGCGTGAGGTCTTGTCCGAGAGCCGGATGCGGGAAATCTGCATGTCCGGTTCGATGAGAGGGATGTGGAAACGGGGTTATGGCACGGTTACTTAGGCACCGCCAGACGAAATGGGCGGAAACAGACAAGCCAAACCTACTGCTACCGCGCCACATCTCTACTCTACCGGAAGTACGCGTACGGCATGTTGCCACAAAGCTGTCTTTCGCGGAAACTGCTGGGGTTGCCGACGACGGCTTCGTGGCACCGGCGGGAACTCAACCTATCGGCCAGGTAGAGTCATAGCGGCCTCCAGAAACAGATGCGTCTTAACGGCGGGTAATTCATCAGATACCTGCCGTTAAGCTCAATTGGTTGTCGGGCTACTGGTCGGCCAATCCCGCCATTGGCCTGAAGGGCGATCGAGGGCGGCAGTCGGCCGGTAAGCGGTCCTTCAGCCGTTGATGGCCTCGAACGACAGCTTCTTCATTTTGCGAGCCGGTGCTCTCGACCCACACCGGTCAGATGATGTTTTCATTATCATTAACCGTTTTCAGATCCTATACCTGCCGTTGGCCCTTGTCGTCAGCAAATCAGCCACATCAAGGAGCGACCGTATCCTTCAGCACCACTCCTATCCTTGCAATCGCCTGATTGCTGGCCTGCATGGATGCTTTGGTTTGCGTGATATAGATGCCAACCACCAGTGGCTGCTTCGATGGCGGCCAGATTACTGCGACGATCGAGCGTGAGCCGTAACCCCCCGCGCCGGTCTTGTCGGCGATCTTCCAATCGGATGGCAGTGAGGCACGCAGGAGCGCACCAGCAACCTGATCGTCCAGCATCCATTGCGTCAGCTGGGATCGGGATGATGCTGACAACGCGTCGCCAAGAAGTATCTTCCTAAGACTATTGACCATGGCGTTGGGAGTGGTGGTGTCACGCACATCGCCCGGCGTACCTTCGTTCAACTCGGGTTCTTTGCGATCAAGCTGGGTTTCTTCATCGCCGATAGACCGCATGTATGCGTTGAATCCGGTTGCTCCTCCAATGGCATCAAAGACGACGTTTGCGGCCGTGTTATCGCTATAGCTCACCGCTGCCTGACAAATCTTGCCGAAGGTAACGGTTTCGGGTGACAGCGACTTTTCCGTAATCGGCGAATAGGTGACCAGCATTTCCTTGCTGATCGATACGGATTGGCCCAGAGAGAGGGACTTACCATCGACCTTCGCGAGCAAAGCTGCACAGGAAAACGTCTTGTGCGTACTGTTCAATGGAAACCGCTCATCGCCCCGATAGTTCCAAGTCGTTCCCGTGTTTGAGTCAAACACGGTCATGCCGACTCGGGCCTGCAAGGCGCTCTCTTCGGACTGGACGGCTTGGATCAGCTTCGTGGTGTCTAGGGCGAATACTGGGGTTGGAATAAACGAGGCAACGACACATACAAGCACGACGCCTATTCCGGCCGCAAATTTGTTTCTCAATGTAGGTTTCTCCACGGAAAGTACGTACATGCCAAGAGTTAGCCGCCACCGGAACCCAAGTGTCCGGTTTCTAACGGGACATCAGCCGCTCGTGCGGCTAGATCGTACCAGGCCGCAGGGTCCGTTCCTGGCCG
>RRZU012259786.1_pt1 | contig 10114 bp, 6 predicted proteins | sample 2165561 | NCBI WGS metagenome assembly RRZU01 (sample SAMN10456909, study PRJNA506462) | wastewater metagenome | isolation source: wastewater sludge | place: USA: Moscow, Idaho
AACGTAGACCATTCCGGTCCGCGTAGCATTGGCTGACTTGTGCGCGCTGTACTGATGGTCGGCGTAGTTCCAGGGAGGTGTTTTGACGTAGATGGCCTCCGAGTTGACGATGTCACCCAGCACACTCAATCGCTGGCGGAAAAACTTTGTCGTATCGGCCGGAGGCCCTTCGTTCAGTCGGTCCCCTCTCACAAAATTGAGCAGGTTCTCTTCATCGGCCGCTTCCTGGTCCGTAGTAGACAAACAGATCGTGCCGGTGGAGCACAGTTGCGAGAGGGCGGCAATATGCGGTTTGCGGAAGTAATCCTTCTCTGTACTGGACAAGTTGTCCCACAGGAAATTCCGGAGGTTGTCGGCGGCTCCCGATGCACTCTCTCCCCCTGGGGAATAGCTGAATATCTTGCGCGCTGTGTGGGTGCCCGAGCCAATTTTGGCGTCAAGGAGAGGGCGGGCAGACCATGACGCTGTGCTTGAGATGGCGCCCGTCGTTTCGTTGACCGTGTATTTTCGGAGATCACCGGTCCAGCTACCCGCTGTAAAAGCAATTTCGAAGATGGAATTGCTTCCTCCTGCTGTCAGGTTCGGGCTTGTGACGGTGATGGCGGCGAGAGCCCCTTCCTTGATGGTGACATCCTGCAAGGCGCTGCTGATCCCTGCCGCCATGGCCGACGGATCGCCGGCGCTGAAGTAGGTGCCGCGGCCATTGACGGCGGCGTGCCACAGGTCGTCGATGTTGGTCTGCTTGTTGCTCAACGGTTTGGGCCAGTTACATTCACCCATGAACTGCCAAGTACACGTCGAGTCGTTGGCGGTGGCTCCTGTTTTCACACTGAAAAAATCGCCGCTGGTGGCGGTTTTATAGTCTGACTGGAATTGCATCAGGCCGGATGCGCCAAGTCCGAGTGTATAGGTGTTCATATACTGTCCGGTTAACGAACCACCGTTGTACTCACGGGGTGTCAGTTGCGCATTGCCGCAAACGTTCTCATTCGTGGAGGATGCGCCCGATACCACCGGGCCGCCCGTGCAGTTGCCATATGCGGGATCGCGGATGTCTGTTTTCCAGTAGTACTCGGCGACATCGGCCAAGGTGTCGGAAGTCGGACCGCTTGGAATCGAGTCGCACCACGACGCCGTCCAATTGTTACCGTTACTGGCAGTGATTGGCCAGGTGGACGGGCATGTGGTGACGTTTGTCGGGCCGGTGGTAACAGTACTGCATGTGGTAGAGATGTTCCCGTTACCGGTGACGGGCGTCGGGTCCGCGGCAGATTCCGTGCAGGTTTGCGAGGGTATCGCTAGAGACGGATTGCGCGGAAGCGTGCGGCAAAGGGTTACCAATCCTTCCGGCGATGTCCCTTCCGTACAGGCGATGCCCGAATCTGCAGGGGGTATTACCGCCGCCGATGCGGGTTGCGTCGGAGACCAATCCGATACCACCGAGTTCGTTCCGCAGCGCTCGATTTCAGTCACGCTCGCCGGGTTGCAAGCGGCATTGCTCCACGTACTCGGCCAGCGGAGTTGATATTGTGTCGACGCCGTATCGGCAGGTTTCGATGTCAAGCCAGTCGATTGCCATGTGCCCCAATCGTTCCGGCATCGGCGCGCCGTGACTACCGTGTAGTTCGTCGCCACGGATTGGTTGATTTCGCTTCCTGCCGTGCAGGTCGGGTCGGTGGCATAATTGGTCCAGCCAGAATAGCGGCACTGCGTATCTGTCAGAGCGCTGTTGCAGGTGCCTCCATTCGTCACATCGGACCAGTTGGCGTTGGCGTCAGTCGGCCAGACAACCCGGCAATCGGCGGCCCGGTTAACGCTGTAGGTCTTCGGGAATACCCCGGTTGGCGCCGACCTCGGGTTTGAACTGCAGGATGCGGTGTTATGCCAGTCCTGAGCCAGACGGTAGCGGCACTCGACCGAGTTGTCCGGAGAGCTGGCGTTACCGTTTTCCGTGGTCGCGGTACAGCTGCCGTTGTTTGGAACGTCTGCCCAACCGGTCCATTGCGTAGTGCATGCCGTTTCGCCGGGCCTTTGCGTGCAGGGGCCGGAATCCGTCGGGGTAGTCCAGACCGTCTGGCATTCGCGAGCGGGGCCGGCATAGCTCATCTCTGAACCTACCGGAGTGCCTGCCGTTCCGGATGCTGTGCAGGATGTAGCATTGGACCAGCCAGTCCAGTTGGTCGCATATCGGCATTCGGTGCGCGTCCCGCCTGTCGACACGGTGCTGCAGGTTGAATAGTTTCCTCCCCAGCTACCCCATTTCACCACGCACTGACGCGCCTCGAGCGTACTCAAGGATGTTCCGGTTGATTGCGGCTCTGCGGTGCAGGTTGCGTCATTGGTTCCGCTAGACCAATCGGTATATCGGCATTCAACGCTGTTGGTCACTTTGTCGCAGGTTCCGGTCGCGTTGGCCCATTCTGTCCATTGTCCCGTCAGGCATTGGCGCGCCGGGCCGGTGAAATTGGGGCCTGTGTCGCGCAGCTGTGCGGTACAGGAGGTGGCATTGACGTAGCTCCCCCAGTCCTTATATTGACAACGCAGGGTTTCAGAGGTGGTGCAGCTCTCGGTGTCCTGCCAGCCGGACGGGTAAGTGTCCTGGCATTTTCGCGCCGTCAACACACTGTACGGGGCTGCGGAGGACGGATTGGCGGCGGTGCAGCTAGCGGTGTTGGTCCATGTGCTTCCGTCCGGCCAGTTGTGAGCCGAGGTGGTATTGCGGTAGCGGCATTGCATATCAGTGGTGTAAACCGTGTATTCGCTGTCCGTCCCGGGGTTGAAGGTCTGGCTGCCGCCGTTCGCTGGCTGGCATTGCGTATAGGAACTGCCTTCAACATTGGTCCAGCCGCTTGCCGCGAGCGTCTGGCATTGAGTGCGGTCGGCTCCGGCATTGTCCGTGGTGCAGGACGCCGCGTTGGCCCAACTTCCCCACGTCTCGCCATAATCGCTGGAGGTGCGTCGCTGTACCTGGGTCAGGTTGTATTGCAAGCGATACTCAAGCTGTTGCCTTTGAATCACTTGGCTTTGCAGGATCGACAAACTCTCCTGGGTTTGCGTCTTGGTGCGTTTCTGCAAGGTGGAAGTCTGGCGTTGTAAAGTTCCGGTGCGGCGCTGCAATGCCTTCGTTCGAGTCTGTATCTGGGTGAGTGTGCTCGTCAATGGCGTTGTCTTGGCGCGCGATTGCAGTTGCCACTCCTGGGTCTGCCACTGCGCGAGACGTTTTTGCAGGGTGGAATTGCTGACCTGATTTTCCTTGTCGCGGCGTTCGATTACAGCCGTCTGCTTTTTTTGCTGTTCGGTTCGTTTTTGCAGCCAGGGCGTCTCTGGAACGTAGGTGGTGAGGTGCTGTAGCGTGTTGGTGCGGATTTGCGGCTCGCCTCCGTCAAGTTGCGGGCGTACTTCCAGCCCCGGGCCGTCCTGGTCGCCGACTGGTGTCGCGCCGTCAATCTCGAATCCGGCCCCTTCATTCCAGTAGCCATCGGTTGAGAGGATGGTGACGTTCTGCTGGCAAAAATACTGGACGGGATCGACCACCGAAACACCGTTCAGTGTGCTGAGCTTACCGGCATAGAGCCGGCCGGCATTGGACAGGGCCACGCGCAGCGGGGTGTTGAGATCGGGTTTTGCGGCAAACAGTTTGTCGTACCAGGACTTTTTCTGGCTGTTGTTGAAATCGGAAATGTTCAGAAAATCACTGGTGGTGTTGTTGTTGATGCTGTAGTACCCGATACGGTACTTGTCGATGATTGGTTCGAATGAACGGCTAGCTGCCGTTTTCATGGCTTGCATCCGCGTCCGGTAGTACGCCCACCAGTTGGCAAAGTTGGTCATTTCTTCGGCATAGGTGCAGTCCGTGCCAGCACAGTCCGAGCGGGTTGAGGCCTTGGGGTAACTGGTGATGCTCGATGCAATGACGGTCAACAGGTTGTCGCCGGAGCCCGTGTAGGGGGCGGGGCGGGCGAAGGCAGACGGATTGACGGTCATCGTCCCGCTCTTGCTCACGCTCGGAGTCGATGTAATGGCGCCCGGAGCACGGAGAATGACGTTGTTGCCACTGACCTCGGCGCTATAGCCCTCGGTCTGGCAGTTCCCGGTCCGGCCGAAGGTGCAGTCATTGATGCGAGCGGCAATATCGGTGGCCATGGTCAACGGCGCCGTCGTTGCTGCCACCTCCGCGGAAAGGATCTGCAGGCCACCGACCGTGATGCCGCTGACGGACGTGCTGCTTGATCCGGAAATGCTGATAGTGCTTTGGCGCGGTGACGGCATTCGCGGGAAGGTGTAGGCGGTGTTGCTGCCGGTTGATTCGACCTGAACTGCCTGGCATGTGCCGGCGGCAGGGGTCGCTGCGATGGCATTTTCAGCCGTGGTGCACCAACGCAGCCGTGCGGGAACGGTGTAGGTGGTGTCCTGCGTCGTGCTACAGGACTTCAGTGTCTTGTTGGTGCAAAACTCTCCCGGTACCGTGGTGTAGTAGAAGGCCTTACCAACCAGGTTGCTGGTGCTGCTCGGCGCGCTTTGTATGCCGTATCCATCGTTCTTGACTGTAGTCCAGTTGGAGGTGGCGGCTGCTGTCTGGCTTGGGTAGGTGGCGGTGTTTGAACTGCCATCAGCGTTGAAATAACGGGGAGGCGTGTAGGTGATCGCGGGGTTGTAGGCCACGCCATTGAAGCTCGCGTTACGGCGCTTCCAGCGTTCAGTGGTATTTCCTGCCCAGTCGGGCATGTAGTCCCAGTCCATGCTGCCCGAGTCGTCCATGACAAACAGGATGTTCGGCTTGATTTCGGTCGATGTCGCGCCGGAAAGCGGGGTCGTAGAGAGATCGGTCAAAGCGCCGTAAGCGGCAAGCGGTACGAACAGGAGCGCGGGAAGGGTAATCAGGGATTGATTTGGGGTTCGCATGACGAATTCCTCGGGCGAGATCCGGTATTAAAGTGCGAGAACAGTCTGGACGTAGGCCACCGTATTGCGTGGCCCCGCGATGCGGGTGGTGATCCGGTAGTAAACCTGGCTGTTGCTGATCGGGGCGACGCCTCCGGCGCTTTGGCTGCCGCCAGCATTGATGCCAGTGGGGGGTTTTGCGCAATTGACAATGTGCGGGGAGCCGACGTCGTCACACATGCGGTGAATGACGTACGCCACGGTCATTCCCGAGGCGTCCATGGTGCCCGTGACGGCTTCTGCGGCCAGCGTACTGTTCCAGAACGTATCCCAACTGGCTCCTGCAGCAGGGTCCTCACGAGAGGCACGATACCCATTCCCGCTACTGTGCGCGTGCAGACCATTTCCGGTGGCATTGGGCGTAAGCCAGTTGGCAAGGGCTATTTCGGTACTGCGTTCTCCTGTCAGCACGGCCGATTCTCGGAAGGAGAGGTTGCCGGCGATCAGGTTCGTGGTGTTGACGGCGCGGATGAGAGCGAGTGCCGATAGCGTCATTGCGACCAGTGCGATGAGGGCAATCAGCAGAACCACTCCGCGCTGTGTTCGGGCAGTGGAAAATGGATGTTGAGGGAGATGTGGCGATGATTTCATGAGCATGCAGCCATCCAGGGGAGATTGCGCAGCGGAACGACCGTTTCGAATACCTGATAACGGTAGTTTTGCCAGTTGTCGAGGGCGGTGAGGTTAATGGGGATGTTATCGCTACCTTCCCAAACCGGTGCATTTTGTGTAACGAGTCCTGCCCTGTGTTTGTTGCGTGCAACGATCGCCAGACGAATCGCGGAAATCCGGGCCCAGCGACAGGCGAAAGTTTCCTGGTTGGCAGGGTTTGGTTGTGTTGGCGTGGTTTGATCCCAGGTGTCGATTCCATCCATGGGGGTTGAGGTATCTCGGCCGTACTGGGCGCGCAGACTGACAACATTGTTCGCGATGGGAGTCCAATTGTCATTGCAGTTAGGGTTGTCGGCCTCACATGCCGTCCCGCAGTTGGCCTGCATGTAGTCGCAGACAGTGAGATTTCCGCCGCGGACGGCGTAGGCCAGAATCCTGGGGGTGGCGCCGATGTTGAAGAGCGATCCGCCTTCGACGGCATCGATATCCGGAGCCGTGACATTCGGGGCTGATACCGCCGTAATGGCCGCCATAGTCAATGCGCAACCGGTTGTCGGAGCCGCCGGGGCAGCGATGACGTGGTTTCCTGCGAGAAATCCGGAAGGCGACATGATGCCGATCTGCTGGCTTGTGCCCACGCTGGCTACGGTTGTGACCCGGTCCCCTTCGGGGGGGCTGGGACTGTTTCCATAAAAGACCAGCAATGTATCTGTGTTGTCATCTCCGGCGGGAACATCTGCTACCGGAGGGTTGATGGTGAGCGGGGCAAGGTTGGTCAATTGACGCGACGCCGGAGCCGGGAGAGTCAGCGGACAGCCCATTACATTGAGTGAGTTAATGCCGTAACCCGCTTGGCGTGCGTCGCGCTGCAACGAATGCAAGGCTATCGCACCGTTGTTTTGCGCATCGCCGGAGCCTGTTGTCGACTGTTTTTGGCTTTCCGCCGTCGAAAATACCTGCAGCACGATAAGGATGCCGATCAGCCCGATAACCATGGCCACCATGACTTCAACCAGAGTGAAACCGTGATGGCGGGCTGCGTTGTTCGCGTCAGGGAAGGTAGGGGACAGTGAACTCATCGGGCTAAGGATTTCTTGAAATTTGCGTGGTGACGATGTGCCGATGACCGGGTTGGTCGAGCGGCATGGATGGGGTTCTCCAGAAAAGTGTAATGACAACCTGTCCGGACGTTGCGCCTGCTGTGCTGTCGACGGTTACTACGGGAAGCGTGGAGACGACTTCGCCTGATGCGCCAACCACACCTGGCAATCCGCCATTCAGATCGGTCACGGCGGCAAGCCAGGTGTTATAGGCATCGCCTCCGTTTTCGAAGTTGGTCTTGATGTCGGCGACGGTGTTGCCATTGACCCACATTTGCCCGATCAGCCGGTTGGCGAGTAGCGTGGCAGTCGTCCTCATGCGGGCGTCATCCGTGAGCCGGATCGAGGTGGTTTGCAGGGAAATGACCGTAAGAATACCCAGCGAGAAGATCAGAATCGCGACCAGCGCTTCGATCAGCATGACGCCAGATTGTTCGCGGCGGAGATGTGGTTGAGCATTCATCAGCAACCCCGTGTGTCGGTGGATGGTAGTGCCGGGTCGCACATTCTTATCTGACCTCCTGCCGTCACGACGACGCTAAGGCAGCGCGTCGAGCCGCCATCGGCCATGCAGGTCTGTCCGGCTTCCGCGCTGCTGATCTGCATGGTCGCTGGATTCGATGTGAGCTGGCCAAGGCCATTGAATGTGAGAAGGTTTCGATCGGAGTTGATAAACACCAGGTTGCCACCGGCCTCCGCTCCGTTACGTGATTGAATGATTCTCGGTCCTTCTGTATCAGAAGCCGGGGTGGCACACTTATGGTCATTGCTCCCACTCGTCCCCGCCGTCACATCACTAATGCTTATGAACCAATGGGGGCCGTTGTCGCTCAGCGAGCATGAGTCATCCATGGTGTCCGTCAACTGAAAACGCACCACGGCATTACGCTTCAGCGCTTCGGCTCGCGCTACATGCAGGCCTGTCTGTATGGATTCAGCCGCCGTGCGTACCTTCGTGTTACGTATCCAGAGTGAAAGATTGGGGGCAGCGAGGGTCATGAGGATGGCCACGATCGCTATCGCCACGATTAACTCAACCAGCGTGAACCCTCTTCCGAGTTTCAACATGCACCTCCCTTTCCGATAACCCAGCAGTTGTTCGGGCTATGGGGGGACCAACCGGCACTGCCTCCGGTAATGACGGTCGTTTTGGCGCTGGCTTGGTTTATTGTGTATATGAAAGGTGCCATGGTGCCCTGCCCGGTTGCTGTCAGGGTGTACGCGTTTGCTGATGCGCTGCAGGAGAAATGGAAATATGGGCTGGAACTGGTGTCGGTCGTGCACACTGCGCAGCTTATTTCAGGATCTGTCACGGGGTTTGCTCCCGCAGCCCTGAAATACGTACGGTTGTCTTGAAAGCACTGCTCCATGCGCGTAGCTTTGGTGGATAAACCTTCTACGGCGTGGGTGATCCGGGAGCGGATAACATAGTCGTGATAGGCAGGCAGGGCAATGCTTGACAGTACGGCAATGATTACGACGACAACCATGATTTCAATCAGAGTGAAGCCGAGGTTGTTCTGTTTACGTGAAGGGGTCATGTCGGATGCCTGTTCAATGCAGTCGGTTTATAGCACTTGTAGGCTATAGTAGCCGATTGAATTTACAAACCAATCCAGGGGCGACGTGAGGGCGAGGCCAAGGGACGAACGGTCAGGTGCCCAAGTCTTATATGACTAGAATGAATGCCTGATGAGGGTAATCATAAGGGCTATTGATGATTCCGAATTCAGGGTGAGGGTGGCGGACTCGCTCCGAATCAGCCTTTGTGTCACATTTTTTGATGGTCGTTCAAATGAGTTCTCTGATGCCAGGTCGTTTGGTGAATTTTTGGGACCGGAAAGGCTACGTGTGTGCCTGGATCATTTCGGTATTGGTCCATTCGATTTTCATTTCATGGCCTCTTGATAACGGTGAGTTGCAGGGGGCGGAAAGGTTTGTGGTAGTTCGCGGCATGTCTGTTGTCACGGCGCGGCTTTCCGGGGTTTCCCGGATGTCTGACGTGTCTGAGACGCTTTCTGATGATACGGCTGCTGTTCCTGTTGCGGTTTCCGACCTGTCCGATGATTTTCGCATCAAGGAAGAAGCCCAGGCCGCTTTGGTGGCGTTGGCCGAGTCCTCCCCAGATGCCGGCTTGATGGAAGTCCCTTTCGCACCGATACCTGCTTCCGTTGCCGAGATTCAGGAGCCTCCCAAGTTTTATTTGCGCTCAGAACTTAGCGCGCCTCCTGTCATGGTGCTTGGGCCAGATCTTGACGAGGTGATGGCTTCAGACCAAGAAGCCCGCGTGATTGGCGTGTATCGATTTCGCCTGTATGTCAGCAAGGTCGGGGAGGTTGTCCGGGTTCAGAATGTCTCTGGAGAGGGGAGGCTGAACGAGAGTATCGCCGCTGCTTTGATGAAGGCGCGTTTTTCACCCGCGCGGCTCGATGGTGTTGTGGTTAATAGTCAGGTGGAGGTTGCACTTGAAATTGTGGAAAGCGCGCAAGGGGCAAGCCACGTTAGTGATCACGGCGTTCGATTGCCTCCGTTGCCTGGATAGGTAGTGGGGGCGTGGACTCTTCTTTCTATTCTGGCTTTCAGCTTTGCAATTCCTTTGGCAGCCCAAACACAACGTGTTCCTCCACACCGGGAAGTTGTGTCGCGATATTCGCATCATCACCGGTCAGTCGGTCTACGACACGCTGCACCAGAACTTCCGGGGCCGAGGCTCCGGCGGTGATGCCGATCCGGTTTGCTCCCGCGATCCAGTCTGGATTGATATGTTCGGCCTGGTCGATCAGGTAGGCCGGGGTCCCGAGCAGTTCGGCCACTTCGCGTAGTCGGTTGGAGTTGGAACTGGATTTGCTGCCCACGACAAAAACGATATCGGCTTTCTCTGCGAGTTGTTTGACGGCATCTTGGCGGTTTTGCGTGGCATAACAGATGTCGTCGCGTTTCGGGCCAACGATGTCGGGAAAGCGTTTCTTTAAGGCCGTGACGACCTTTTCGGCGTCGTCGAGCGACAACGTCGTTTGGGTGACGTACGCCAGTCTATTCGGGTCTTGTGCCTGGAGATTGGCGACATCCTCACATGTTTCGACAAGGTACATGCCGTGCGGGCTTTGTCCCATCGTGCCTTCGACTTCGGGATGGCCCTTGTGGCCGATCATGACGATCTCCCGGTTTTCCTTGCGCATGCGGGCGACTTCAAGATGAACCTTGGTAACCAGAGGGCAGGTGGCATCGAAGACCCTCAAGCCGCGTTTGTCGGCTTCCTCGCGCACGGTTTTCGGGACGCCGTGGGCGCTGAAGATGACGGTGCTGCCATCCGGCACGTCGGCGAGTTCGTCGACGAATATCGCGCCTTTTTCGCGTAGGTTGTCGCAGACGAACTGGTTATGCACCACCTCGTGCCGGACGTAGATCGGCGCGCCGAATTTTTCGATGGCGCGTTCGACGATGGCGATGGCGCGTTCGAC
>RRZU012338671.1_pt1 | contig 10114 bp, 5 predicted proteins | sample 2165561 | NCBI WGS metagenome assembly RRZU01 (sample SAMN10456909, study PRJNA506462) | wastewater metagenome | isolation source: wastewater sludge | place: USA: Moscow, Idaho
GAAAAGATAGAAGATTTAAAAGAGCAAAGAATTTTTGATGAAGGAACAATTTTATATTTAATTATGGTTGCTATAAATCAAAAATTTAGAGCTAATGAAGTATTAAAAATAACAACAGATGAATTTATCAGTAATATTAAGTATTTACATTTTATTTTAAAAAGACTTACTGAAATTATGGAGAAAGATTTTTACATAGAAGTAGAGGAGCAAAATAAGTATCAACCAATTGCTAAATTTGTTACTGCATTTTTAACTAAGTTTTCAAAAGAAGAAACAGATATTAAATATAGAGATTTTTTAAAAAGATGGTATTGGAATACAATTATTTTTAATAGATATCCTGGTTCACAAAATGAAAAAATAGCAAACGACTTTAAAAGAGTAGTAGAAAATGTAAATTCTTTAGATAATGCATTACTATTGATGAGAGCAGATAACTCAAGAAGTTTTGAATATGTTACTCAACAAAATAGTATTACAAGTATTTTTAATTGTTATTACAATAAAAAATCTGATCAAATATACAAGATGATGATTGTATTGTTTAAGAGTAAGCAACCAAAAGATTTTTATTCAGGGGTTGTTCCTTCAAAAGATGGATCTAAAAAAATCTTTTTAGAAGAGCATCATATTTTTCCAAAAAACTCTATTGTTGGTAAAGAAATATCTCAAAAATTTACTGCTATTAATGATAATATAATCAATAATATAGCTAATATAGCTTTTATCACAAAAGAGACTAACAATAAAAGGCTCAATGACAAAAATCCAAGTGTTTATATGAAAGAGTTGTTAGATGAAAAAATACAAAATGGACAACAGGAACAATTTTATCAGTATTTAGAAACACATTTTATTACAAAAGATATGGTTGAAGATTTATTACAAGATAATTTTGAAAATTTTATTATTGAAAGAACAAAAGAAATATATAAGTATATACAAGAATTAGTCGGTTAAAAAAAGTAATAATAATTACATTTTTATTTTAAAAGCTCAATTTTATGGGAAAAAATCCCCATAAAATCGATTAGTTTATATTTGAGAGTTTTTCCTAATATCCATACATTAAGTTTGGAAGCCATAGTGAAATAGCTGGAATATATGTTACAAGCATTAGTCCTATTAGAAGTATTCCAGTCATTGGTAAAGATGCTACAATAATTTCTTTTAGGCTAAGTCCAGTAATACCACTTGCAACGAACAAGTTAAGTCCAACTGGTGGCGTAATCATACCAATTTCCATATTTACAACCATGATAACTCCAAGATGAATAGGGTCAATTCCTAAAGCAATACCAATTGGTAATAATAAAGGAACTGTAATCATAACCACCGAACTTGGCTCCATAAATTGTCCCATTAAAAGTAAAAGAATATTTACAATTAATAAGAACATTAATGGTCCAACATTTGCTTCAATAATCATTTGCGTAATTTGTTGAGGAATTTGCTCATCAGTTAAGAAGTGTGCAAATAACATAGCATTAGCAATGATGAAGAAAATCATTGAACTTGTTTGTGCTGAATCAAGAATGATTTTATATAAATCTTTAACTTTTGTATCTTTATAAACAAAGAATGAAATAAAGAATGCATACATAACACTGAATGCACCAGCTTCTGTTGGAGTAAAGATTCCTCCATAGATTCCACCAATTACAATTACGATAATTAATAAAGCCCAGAAAGCTTCTTTAAATGCTATAAATTGTTCTTTGAAAGATGCTCTTTTTCCACCTTTGAAACCACTTTTTTTAGCTAAGAAATAAGTAGCAATCATCATCATAGCACCAATCATAAGTCCAGGAATAACCCCTGCCATGAAAAGTTTACCAATAGATTGATCAGCTGTAACCCCATAAACGATAAATACAATCGATGGTGGAATTAAAATACCTAATGTTCCAGATGTAGCAATTGTTCCAATAGCAAATTGTTCGTTGTATCCAGCTTGTTTAATAGCACCATACATAACAGAACCAATCGCCGCAACAGTTGCAGGTGAGCTTCCACTAACAGCTGCAAAAATAATAGAGGCAAGAATGGCTGCAATTGGAAGTCCACCAGGAAGATGCCCAACTAAAGATTTTGCAAAATTAATAATTCTTCCAGCTGATGAACCTCTTGAAAGTAAAGAACCAGCTAAAATAAACATAGGAATAGCCATTAATGTATATTTATTAAGACCATCAAATATCTTTGAAGATATTCCCATTAAATCCATATCTGTGAATATAAATGATGTAATTAGTGTAGTTGTTCCTAGTGCAACAGCAACAGGTACACCAACTAGCATTAATGCAAATAGTAAAATAAACAGAGTTCCTATAACCATTTTAATTTTCTCCTTTTATTTCTTTTATTACATGTTCATGCTCACAGAATAATTTAATCTCATTTGCATCAGTTCTATAAACTTCATACAATTTCTCAGCAGTTCTATAAGCAGCTAATATAAATGCTATTGGAAGAACTAAATGTGGTATCCACATTGGAATCCCTAAATCAACACTAATTTCTCCAAAATCGTTTAACATTAATACTAATTGATATCCAAAATAAGAGATTAGTCCTAAATAAGCTACTGAAACTAGATTCGCAAATATCAAGAAAAATTTCGTAACAGCAGGTGGGAATCTTTCGATTAATATTGACACAGAAATATGTGCTCCTTGTTTGAATCCATAAGCCGCTCCAAAAAGTGCAGACCAAATAAATAAATAGTTAGTAAGTTCTGCAGCCCATGTAAGACTCATATCAAACGCGTATCTTAAAATTACGTTGATAAAAGCTAATAAAACCCCTAATGACAGTCCAAAGACTGCCATTGTTTGGTTGATTGTACCAACTATAATATCGATAATATCAAAAAATTTTTTCATTTTACTCTCGTTAATTATTTTGTCTCAATTGTTTTTTTGATTAAATCTTCCCCAATTACATCATAGAATTGTGGATAAACAGGAGACATAGTTTTTTGCCATTTTTGTTTTTGCTCAGCAGTTAATTCAACAATTTTTAATTTATTAGTCTCTGCTGCATATTTATTTAAGGCTGCCATAATAGTTTCATCATCTTTTGCAGCTGCATCTCTTTCGAATTTAGTAGCTTCTTTCATTGCTTGTGAAACTTTATCTTGTAAATCTTTTGGTAATTTATTCCAGAATTGCTCGTTCATAACAACTAAGTAACCAAGATAACCATGAGAACTTAATGTTAAGCTTGTTTGTACTTCATGGAATTTTTTTGTATAGAAGTTTGATAATGGGTTTTCAGTACCATCAACAACTCCTTGTTGTAATGCTGAATAAACTTCAGAGAATGGTAATACTTGAGGATTTCCACCAACTGCTTTAAATTGTGCTTCTAAAACTTTTGAACTTTGAATTCTATATTTTTTTCCTGCAGCATCTTCAGGGTTTACAAGTGGTGTTCCATTTGTTGAGAAGTGTTTAAATCCTGCATCCCAATAATCCATAGCTATCATTTGTTTTTTTGCATCAACATAAGATTTTAAAGTAGCTCCAACTTCACCATCCATTACGTTGTATAAGTGGTTTTTATCTCTAAATACGAAAGGTAAATCAAATAGTTGCATTTGTGGTGCAATACTTGTAAACTTTGATAAACTTGGCATGATAAGTTGAACGTTATTCATAACAAGTGCTTTCATCTCTTCACCATCACCATATAATTGTGAATTTGGGAAAACTTGAACATCAATTTTTCCACCAGTTAACTCTTCAACTCTTTTTTCAAAGAAATCAGCAGCCATACCTTTTGGTGTACTAGCACTTACCACGTGACTAACTTTCATTACATAATCAGCAGCCATTCCTGATGTTGCCAACATTGCAGCAGCAATTGTACCTAATACTAATTTTTTCATATCTCTTCTCCTTAATTAATTTGATATTAAAAAAATTATAGTTAAAAGTTATGTACTTATTATGTACATTTTTAATTTTTTTTATACAAATATACATTATATATACAAAATATCAATTGTATAATTTTTATACAATTATAAATCAAATAAGCAGAATTTTTTTTTGTATAATCCGCTCTCAAATAATACTATTTTTGGCTATTTAACTTTTTTTAAACTAAATTATAGTATATTATTGGACTTTACTTAAGGAATATAAGAGATTAATATAAAGGAAAATGATGGGGTGCAATTTAGACTTACTAACTTCTTCTAAAGATAACTGTGGGTTTGGTTTGGTTGCAGATATGAAGAACCGACCAAGTCACAAAAACTTGGAAGATGCAATAACTTCACTTGAAAGAATGATGCACAGAGGTGCAGTAGCAGCCGATGGTAAAACTGGAGATGGTTCTGGTTTATTATTATCTATGCCAGATTCTTTTATGAGAAAAATAGCAGTAGAAAAAGGTGTTGATTTACCTGAGATTTACGCTGTTGCAATGATATTTACAAGAGATTTAGCTGATATTGATACATTTATTGAATACTGTGAAAAAAATGATTTAAAAGTTATATTAACTAGAACTGTTCCTGTTGATACTGATGCTTTAGGTCAACAAGCATTAGATAGCTTACCACAGATTATTCAAGTATTTGTTGTTCCAAATACTTTAATGTCGTCAAAAAGATTTGATGCTATGCTTTACCTTACAAGAAAAGAGTGTGAGCATAAACTAATAGAAAAGAAAGATTTTTATATTCCTACATTTTCGTCTAAAGTAATTGCGTATAAAGGGCTTATTATGCCTACGCACATTAAACATTTTTACATTGATTTAAGGGATGAAGATTTTAAAATATCTTTTGCTTTATTTCATCAAAGATTTTCAACTAACACGTTACCTCAATGGAGATTAGCTCAACCATTTAGAGCAATTGCTCACAATGGAGAGATTAATTCAGTTGAAGCAAATAGATTTAATGTTGAAATTAAATCAGAGCAAGTAAAATCAGAAATATTCACAGAAGAAGAGATTAAAAGAATTCTTCCAATTTTACAAAATGTTGGTTCAGATTCTACATCTTTAGATAATATGTTTGAATTTTTATTGGCAAATGGTGTTGACTTCTTCAAAGCAGCAAGAAGTTTAGTTCCAGCTCCTTGGCAAAACGCTCCACATATGGATTCAAACTTAAGAGCATTCTATGAATATACTGCAACTGCAATGGAAGCTTGGGATGGACCAGCAGCAGTTTCTTTAACAGATGGAAGACATATTGGATGTTTGATTGATAGAAATGGATTAAGACCTTCTAAATATGTAATTACAAAAGATGATAAATTATATATTACATCTGAGTATGGAACATTAGAAATTGAAGATGATAATATCCTTGAAAGAGGAAGATTACAATCAGGACAAATGATTGCTCTTGACCTTAAACACGGAAAAATCTTAAAAGAAGAAGATATTAATAACTATTTAAAATCATCTCAACACTATTCAAAATGGTTAAATGATGATATGGATTATATTCAAGAGTATATTGAAGATACATTCTTAAATTTAAAAGATTATAAATTTGAAAATTTAGAAAAAAGACAAAAATATTACAATATTACTTATGAAGTATTAGACCAAGTTATTGAGCCTATGGCAAAAGATGGTAAAGAACCAGTTGGTTCTATGGGTGATGATACTCCATTAGCATGTTTTTCACAAGTTAATAGAAACTTTACAGATTTCTTTAGACAAAAATTTGCTCAGGTAACTAATCCTCCAATTGACCCATATAGAGAAAAAATCGTTATGTCTTTAGAGACAGGTTTTGGAAGAGTTCATAATATTTTAGATGAGAAACCAGAATATGCAAAAAGATTAAAAGTTACAAGTCCTATTTTAATGAAAGAAAAATATGATGTTCTTTACTCTTTTGGAGATGAAAAATCACCAAGATATGATGAATATTATAAAAATAGAGTATTTGCTACAACATTTAAATCAAATTTAAAAGCTTCATTAGAACAATTAGCTTCTTATGTAGTAAAAGCAGTTAAAAAAGATGGTGTATCTGTAATTATTTTAGATGATAGAACTGTTAATGAGAATGAAAAAGTTATTCCAGCTGCTATGGCTGTTGGATATATTAATCAAAGATTATTAAAAGAAGAAGTAAGACATCAAATTTCTATTGTTGCAGTTACTGGTGAGGTTTATGACCCACATATGTCAGCAGTTTTAATTGCATTTGGATGTACAGCAATTTATCCATATATGATGTATGCATCAACAGTTTCATTTTTCCAAAGACAAAAACCAACTAAATATGAAATGCAAAAGTATTTAAAAAATACTCAAAAATCTGTTAATGCTGGTTTATTAAAAATTATGTCAAAAATGGGAATCTGTACAGTAGCATCTTATAGAAATTCTGGATTATTTGACATTATTGGATTAAGTGATGAAATTATTAATGACTGTTTTACGGGTGCACACTCTGATTTATCAGGTTTAACATATAGTGATATTGAAGAGAGAATCAACAAATTACATCATAATGCATTTAAAGAAGAAAATTCTATTTTCCCATTAGATTTAGGTGGATTCTATAAATATAGTAATAATGGTGAATACCATGATTATGGTCCAAATATGACTAAAGCAATGCATAATAAATCTGCAACTAAAAAAGAAGAGTTAACTGATTTTGATGGTTTAAGAGATTTAGTAAATAATAGAGATAAAAAATTCATTAGAGATTTTTTTGAATTTAATTCAGATAGAGCTCCAATTGATGTTAGTGAAGTTGAATCAAAAGAAGATATCTTCAAAAGATTTGCAACAGCTGCTATGTCATTAGGTTCTATTTCTCCTGAAGCTCATGAAGCAATGGCAACTGCTATGAATACGATTGGTGGTATGTCAAACTCAGGTGAGGGTGGAGAAGATGCAAAAAGATTTGGAACGATTAGAAACTCTAAAATTAAACAAGTTGCATCGGGAAGATTTGGGGTAACTCCAGCATATTTAAGAAGTGCAGAAGAGTTACAAATTAAAGTTGCACAAGGTGCAAAACCAGGTGAAGGTGGACAATTACCAGGGCATAAAGTAACTGGTCTTATTGCTACATTAAGACATACAGTTGCAGGTGTTACACTGATTTCGCCACCACCGCACCATGATATTTATTCAATTGAAGATTTAGCTCAGTTAATTTTTGACTTAAAACAAGTTAACCCATTAGCTAAAATAACAGTAAAACTTGTATCTTCGATTGGTGTTGGAACAATTGCAGCAGGAGTTGCTAAAGCTTATGCAGATAAAATTATTATCTCTGGTGGAGATGGTGGAACAGGTGCTGCTCCATTAACATCTATCAAACATGCTGGTAACCCATGGGAATTAGGTTTAAGTGAAGCTCATAATGCATTAAAAGCTAACCATTTAAGAGAATTTGTTCACGTTCAAACAGATGGTGGATTAAAAACTGGTCTAGATGTTGTAAAAGCTGCTATGCTTGGTGCTGAATCTTATGCATTTGGTACTGCATCATTAACATTACTTGGATGTAAAATTTTAAGAATTTGTCATACAAATAAATGTTCTGTTGGGGTTGCAACACAAGATGAGACATTAAGAGACCACTTTACAGGAACTGTAGAGAGATTAATCTCTTACTTTACATTTATTGCTGAAGATGTTAGAAGTATTCTTGCATCATTAGGATATAAAACAATTGAAGAAATTGTTGGAAGATCTGATTTATTAAAAGTTATTGATGATAAATTTGCTCAAAAATTCGATTTCCAAAATGTTTTAAGAAGAATTGATGGAATTGATACTTGTCAAAAAGAGACAAACGCTCCATTTGATGATAATAAATTTGAAAAAGAGTTATTGAAAAAAGTTCATAGAACTATTGAAAATCCTAACTCACCAGTAAAAGTAAATGCACAAATTTCTAACTTAAATAGATCATTTGGTGCATTAATTTCTGGAGAAATTGCAACATATTATGGAGATAAGGGGTTACCTGAAAACTCTATTACAATTAATTTAAAAGGAATTGCAGGTCAATCATTTGGTGCATTCTTATCTAAAGGTATGAATTTATATCTAAATGGTGCAGCAAATGACTATGTTGGTAAAGGTATGAATGGTGGTAAAATTATCATTAATCCTGCTCAACAAGGAAAAGATTTTGCAGGTGCTGGTAATACTTGTTTATATGGTGCAACTGGTGGAAAACTGTATATTAGAGCTGCTGTTGGTGAAAGATTTGGGGTTAGAAACTCAGGTGCTACAACAGTTGTAGAAGGTACAGGAGATAATGCTTGTGAATATATGACAGGTGGAATTGCTGTAATTTTAGGAAATACAGGAGTTAATTTCGGTGCTGGTATGACAGGTGGTTTAGCATTTGTTTACGACCCAGAAAAAACTTTTGTTGATAAAATGAATCAAGAATTAATTGAATCAGTTAGAGTTGATACAGATGATACAGAAAGAGAAAGATTATTCTTAAAAAGATTACTGTTAGATTATTTACATGAAACTGAGAGTGAATTAGCTGAAAATATATTACAAAACTTCAGAGAAGAAATTAGAAACTTCTGGATGGTAAAACCTAAAAATATGACAGTATTACCATTAGATCCAGATAAGGGAGATTAAGAGATGTTAAATTTTACTAAATTTGAAAGAGTAAGCCCAGAAAAAAGGGATGTACTTCAAAGATTAAAAGATTTTAATGAAGTATATCAAGTATTTACAAAGCAAAGAGCAACAGAACAAGCTGATAGATGTATGCAGTGTGGAGATCCATACTGTCATACAGGTTGTCCATTAGGGAACTATATTCCTGCATGGTTAAAACAAACAGCAACAAAAAATCCTGAATTTGCATTTGCTTTATCAAATGAAACATCTCCTTTCCCTGAAATTTTAGGAAGAATTTGTCCTCAAGATGTATTGTGTGAAGGAGCTTGTTCTTTAAACACTGGACATGGTGCGATTTCTATTGGAGCTATTGAGACATATATTTCTGAAAATGCATTTGAAAATGGTTTAAAACCACAATTTACTGCAAAGAAAAATGATAAAAGAGTTGCAATTATTGGTTCTGGACCTGCTGGAATTTCAGCTGCTACATTCCTTTTAAGAAAAGGATTTGAAGTTGAAATGTTTGAAAGAGCAGATAGAGCGGGTGGACTTTTAATGTATGGAATTCCAGGATTTAAGTTAGATAAAACAACAGTTGATAGAAGAATTAACTGGTTATTAGAAGCTGGAATGAAATTACATACAAATTGTGAGATTGGAAAAGATAAATTAATTTCTGATTTAGAAAAAGAGTTTGATGCAATTTTTTTAGGAATTGGTGCAACTACAAGTAACCAAGTTAAAATTGAAGGTGAAAATGCTTCAAATGTACATTTTGCAATTGATTTCTTAACAGGTATCCAAAAAAGAAACCTTGGAAATAAAAATGTTGAGTACATTGATGTAAAAGATAAAAGAGTAGTTGTAATTGGTGGTGGAGATACTGCTATGGACTGTGTTAGAACATCTGTTAGAGAAGGTGCTGAAACTGTTAAATGTCTTTATAGAAGAGATGAAGCAAATATGCCTGGATCTAAAAAAGAGGTTGTTAATGCTAAAGAAGAGGGTGTTGAGTTTGTATTTAATGTAGCACCTAAATCTATTAAAGTAGAAAATAACAATGCAACTGCAGTTGAACTTTTAACTACATCAATGAGTGAACCAGATGCAAGTGGAAGACAAAAAGTTGTAATCAATGAGGGAAGTGAATATTTAGAAGATGCTGATGTTGTGATTTTAGCATTAGGATTCTCTCCAGAAGTTCCAGCATTCTTAAAAGAGTTAAATGTTGAAACAAATTCTTGGGGTGGAGTTGTAATTGATTCTAGATTTAAAACTTCAAATAAAAAAGTTTATGCAGGTGGGGATTGTAGAAGAGGTGCTCACTTAGCTGTAACAGCTGCTGCTGATGGTAGAGAAGCTGCAAAAGCAATAGCAAAAGATTTATTATAATTTAAATGAACTACAATATTACAGCCTCATATAAAGAAGAGTTTATAGAGGCTGTAAAACTTGCAAATAAAGAACTACATACTTATATAAATAACCATATTACTATCCAAGATTTTGAATA
>RRZU013050620.1_pt1 | contig 10114 bp, 8 predicted proteins | sample 2165561 | NCBI WGS metagenome assembly RRZU01 (sample SAMN10456909, study PRJNA506462) | wastewater metagenome | isolation source: wastewater sludge | place: USA: Moscow, Idaho
AGAAGCCCTTGTCGCTGACCATTTCGGCTCTGATGGATTCGGCGGTCTCGTCAGGGAGACGGGCGAAATCAAAGTCCAGCTCTCCGACTTCCCACTCCATCTTGTTGATGTAGATGGTGAGGTTCTCCGAGATGTAGCGGTAAAACAACATGCCAAGCACGTACGACTTGAAGTCCCAACCGTCCACGCTGCCGCGTAGATCGTTGGCGATGCGCCAGATGGTCTTGTGGAGCTCGGCGCGCTGGGATTCTTTGGAGGTAGGTGGCATGGGGTGGGTGCTTTCGGTTGGGAGTGTGGGGCGGTAGTAATTCGTGTCCGACAGTGGAGCTAATCTCTGCGATGACAGCCAGATGCGATTCTATCGAGGTGGCTGGGTCGATAGCCCGCGACGCTCCCAAATGGCGGGATATAGTGAATAGGTCAAGGAATCAAGAGTCTCTTTGTTCGATCACAAAGTCTGTTAACCGTTGTCCAACTGAAGGAAATCACCTGTGCCCGGAATCAATGACTACCTCGTCGGACGAATCAATGACTTCTTCCAAAGCGGCTCTGGTCCAACCCACAGCAAATTGAGTCAGGTGTTCTCAGAAATCGGCGTCGATGACGGCTATCATTTCTCTCCTGACGGTGACAGTCCCACTAAGCAGACGCGCATTCTTGACGCATTCAGGAAGCTCGAAAGAAAACTAGAACAGTCTGCATTACTCTTGTCGAAGCTGGTGAACCTCCTGCGACTCAACGGCGATCTCACCCTCATTAGCAACTCCAAAAGGAATGGATTGGTTGAAGCACTAAATGAGAATGGATGGACGCTCTCTGATTCGAATTCACTGGAAACAAGCGTCCCCGTTAACTTGGCGACAGCAGGCAGAGACTCACTTCAGGAACAGCTCAATCGATTGAATCGTTCAACGGATGATCCCGCCCTGTTGCTTGGTACAGCCAAGGAACTAATCGAAGCCATCTACAAGTTCGTTCTGGAAGAAATCGGCACCGGTGTGCCAAAAAATTATAAGTTTCAGCAACTACAGTACTTGGCATTGGACCGACTTCAGATGCTCCCGGACAACGTCGATGCTACGAAACCCGGTGGAGCTCAGCTTCGCGCGATCGATCAAGGAGCACGCGACCTTGCACAACAGATCAATGAACTGCGTAACCTTCAAGGAACTGGCCATGGACGAACTCTTCCGACCGGTGTCACCAAGGAGGCAGCCATGTTCGTAATTCAGCAAGGAGGTCTTCTCGCCGAGATGCTACTCGTCCAACTCGACATCAGCACTGGTCGGGCCAAAGTTAGGTAGATGGCGTCATCTCCTGTCTGCTAATGCGATGGCCAGCTAATCTCGATAATCCTTCAATGGCGCGTCTATTTCAATGTGATCGCGAGCATGTGGTATCAAAAGTCATGGCTCCAAAGAATCCACCAACGAAACGTGCCACGCTCTACAAGATGGTGGACGGCACCACGCTGGAGACCGCTCTGGCGGAGTCGAAACGTGTCTCAAACGATCATTACAACGTCAAGCCTCTTGAAATCGGGGGACAACGTGCACGTCTAGCTTCAGGTTGTGTATCTACACCTGCGAAATGGGCGAACGATGTCAAGCTCTTGACCAGTGAGACAGTCTCCATGTTTAACAGCTCGCCTGGCGCGGCGCTCTTGATCCAAATTGGAGAAAACAGAGTCTGGGCTGTCACTTGGGGCACCGGGTTTCATTTTCTCGATTCCGAGCGGATCGACTTTGGATTTGGCGCCGGTGTAGTGGCGCGTTCAGCAATACCTACAGAAATCAAGTCTCTCACAAAGACCATTCTGGACCACAGAGCGCGAGTTGATCGCAGCTCGATGCCGAATGGAAGCACTATCCGGGATCTAGGTGTGGATGGGTACGGTGAGGTTGTAAGCAGGATTGATGCCAAAGCTAGAATCGAGAGTCTCACAGTTGGCGACAAAGAGATACAACTTCGAGCAGCAGATTCTCTGAATCTTCCGCTCGCTAAAGAACCTGAGCACCTCATTGAAGACCTCGCCGTTTTAGAGGACCTTGCGAGCCAGCCAGTTCTTCGAGGACTTGAGAGCTTGGAGCAGCTCATTGCTCTCAAACCCCGCGACAGCAGAGTCGTTGCACTCGACAACAGATTGGCACAAGCACTGCTTGGAGATGAAGCACAACGTCTCGGCATGTCATGGCCACATGAACGACTGAACATCAATGGGTCAGTAATGAGTGTCAAAGTCACCGGTTTGGGAGATAGAAAACAGCGAAACTTCGACCAGACTCCCGAGATCATTGACGTATTGTCTTGGTTCAAAGGTATGCCAACAGATGAGGTTCTCCAACGACTGAAGACCATCAAGATCGAGCTTCACAGTGAAGCCGAGCCGCAAGGATTCGCGACCCTCATCTCCTCCGTAGTTCCCCTACGACGATGGCTCGCCTTCGAAGTGGAAGACCAGAATATGCGGTTTTGCCTGCACGATGGCAATTGGTACCGGATGGATGACAGGTACTTGGAGAGAATCGATCAGCGCGTCGATGAGATACTTGCCGAGCATGCTTCTATACAGATCCCAGCCTGGGGTTCTGAGCATGAGGACGCTTACAACAAGAAGACAGCCAAGGCTCTCGGAGGATACTGCTTGGATCGAAAGCTGATCCAAACACCATTACACTCCCGCGGTGGTATCGAGCCCTGCGACATATTCGTGGCTCCAGGCACTCTGATTCATGTCAAACGGGGTCGCAGCTCGTCGGATCTTAGTCACCTTCTCGCCCAAGGGCTAGTCTCGACAGATGCTCTCGCACGAGACGAAAACGCAAGAGCAGCATGGAAGGAACGCGTTGCTTCGGAAAGCGATGGTGCTATTCAGGATGCCGAGCTGAAGGAGGTCATTCTGGTTATAGGCTCCGACAGACCCGTAACAAGAGACAGCCTCTTCACCTTCACAAAAGTGAACCTTGTCAAGCAGTACGACGCTCTCAACTATCTTCACGTTAATGTTCGAGTCGCCACTGCCCTGCCACCAAGCTGTTAACGTCGAGTCGTAGAAGATGAGGTACATGGTGGCGGCTACAACTTGACTCGTGCTATAACAACGACACCTTCCCGGCCGCACTTAAAGTGGACTAGTTTGGTGCGGTAGTTTGAAACTCGTCCACGCATTTCCGTATCATTTAAACATGACACAAGAAGTAGTGGACGACGTCTCCATCAAATGGGCCGATCTCGATCAACTGATCAAGCTCACCGCCGCTGGCGGCGCATCTGGTTCCCAGACTCAGCTTCGCCGGATGGCTCGCCGCTACAAGACTTCCATCCCGGCGTTGTCAGAAGAAATCATCAGGCTTCTGAGTACCGGAACGCTACGTGCGGCGGCAAACGTCGAGGTTGCTCAACCTTTGGATACTGACACGAATCTTCCTCTTATTCGACGCGAGGATCCCGTGGTGCTCTCCCAAGATCCGATTCTCGAGGAAGAGACCCTTAACGCCATATCTCAAGTGATCTTTGAGTATCTGAACCCTGATCGAATGATTGAAGCAGGACTGACGCCCACCCGGGATGTGTTGTTCGTGGGAGAACCTGGCGTTGGCAAAACGATGACAGCGAGGTGGATTGCCGCGCAGCTATCACTCCCGTTGATTGTTTTGGATCTATCTGCCGTCATGAGTAGCTATCTCGGGCGAACAGGGGTTAACGTACGCAGGGTCCTCAACTATGCCCGCGAACACGAATGCGTGCTGCTCATCGATGAGATCGATGCCGTCGCAAAACGGCGTGACGACAGCAGCGAGGTGGGCGAACTCAAGCGGCTCGTGACTGTACTGCTTCAAGAGATTGATGCGTGGCCCGATGGCTCCCTCATGATTGCCGCCACCAACCACCCAGATCTCCTCGATCCGGCAATCTGGAGACGTTTCGACTCAATCATTGAGTTCCCCGCTCCGACCCATCAGTCCATCGCCAGGGCACTTCGCCTGTTTCTTGACGACGATGCCTGTCCTACGACCGAGCTGGAGCGTCTGGCCTGGGGGTACCTCGGAGAGTCCCTCAGCGCAGTTGAGAGAGATGTTCTCACCTCACGCCGGATTGCTGTCAAGACCGGCGAGCAACCTGTCTCGCTCCTCCATAATCGAATCCGGCAACGTTTCGCCGCCCTATCCAGATCGGAACGCGTCACCCGCGCTCTCTCACTCCAAAAGAGCGCGCGACTGAGTCAGCGGATGACGAGCGAGCTGACTGGAGTGAGCCGAGATACTCTGCGGCGTTATGGGACCAACCCAGCGGAATGAAGTGAGGAAAGACAATGACGGCTGAACCCAGATATCTGCTCGGACGCGGAGAGCTACTCACCTACGCCATTGATCCGCTCTCCAGCGGCACCAAAACGAAGCCCGTCTATTCGTGGGAAGAATCGCTCGCAAGGTTGCAGCCCCAGATCACAAGGACGGTGCAGCAACTCAACGCTTTGCCCGAGGCGGCCTGCCCTCGGGACGAGGCAGTCGCTCTGGTCACGCTTCATCCCCAGTCCATCTCGAAGTCAGCTCAACCTGTGGCCTTGTTGAGGAATCTGGGACTCCGGTCCATCGGTTCACGCCCCACGAGTCTTGTGCCCAAGAAGATCCGTAGCGGGAAGATTCCTTCCGAGATGCCGACCAATGAGCTGTTTGTCGCTGGTACGAGAACAACGTTGTCAGATTGGATCAACGCATTGCCCTCACTCCGCCCCAGCCTTCAGGACGAGTTCACAAGACTTGAGGCAGTTCGCGCGCCGCTCAAAAGTGACCGAATCAAAAACATTGAGCTGGCCAAAAAGGTCGACGGCGGTCTCGCGATGGAACTCGTATTGCACGCCAAGAAAGAGACAGACTCAGACCTACTCGAAGGGTTCATGGAATATTGTAGGGCGCTTGATGTCAACGCTTTCCAAAACAAGGCCATTTGGGTCGGCGGACTCATCTACATTCCCGCAGTAGTTCCGGAACAGGCACTCGCTCCTCTCTCCCTCTTTTCATATCTCCGTATGGCGCGGCCAACGGCAGAGCTCCGTCAACTACCAGATCTCGAACGATCACAACGTCACGAGACCGGACTCCGGGCGCCTCTGCCGACGACTATTGACTTTTCAACGCCAGTACAAGTAGCTGTCTTTGATGGAGGACTACCCAAGGACTCATGTCTTGCACCGTGGGCTCAACAGGCCACCGGAAATCCACTGCGGCAACTACCAAGGGCCGCAGATCATGGTCAGGCCGTAACGAGTGCACTTGTTTTCGGGTCCCTTGATTCCGACGGCGCACCCCAAGCCGCACCCATCACCATCGACATGCATCAAGTCATTGATACTGATATGTCTGATTCACCTTTCGATCTCTACGACGTGCTCGGACAGGTGAAGTCAACGTTGGATGAGAGTGACTACAGTTTCGTAAATCTGAGTGTTGGACCCGAATGTCCAGTTGATGACGAGGAGATCCATCCATGGACTGCCGCGCTCGATGAGTTGACTTCGAGCGGTGACATGCTCATCACATGCGCTGTCGGGAACACTGGTGGATCGTCCGACCCATTCGAAAGACGAATTCAGGTCCCCTCTGACGCTCTCAACACAATGGCAATCGGAGCCTGCGACTCCCAAAGGGCTGACTGGCATCGAGCACCCTATTCCAGCCTCGGCCCCGGGCGGTCACCAGGTGTGGTGAAACCAGACCTGCTTGCATTTGGAGGATCTGGACGGGAACCCTTCTTCTACGTGGACCCCGACGGCGATTCTCTGCGCGAGACCGCTGGCACCTCGTTCGCTTCACCAACAGCACTAAGGTTCGGAGTCCTGTTGAAGCACAGCCTCGGAGATGGCATTGACCCGCTCACTCTTCGCGCTTTGCTGATCAACTCAACCCAAGCGAGCACCATCGATCGGACTGAAATAGGGTGGGGTGCACTTCCAAGTCAAGTACGTGATGTGATTCTCTGTTCTGATGGAGAAGTCCGCGTCATCTACCGTGGCAAGATTCGCCCCGGCGGTTGGATTCGACTGCCCATTCCAATTCCGACATCAGGCATGGTCGGCATGGTTGAAGTTGGTGCAACCTTTGTATATGCGTGTCACACTGATCCCGCAGATCCAAGCAACTACAGTCGATCAGGCTTGGATATTATCTTCCGACCCCACGACCAGAAGCTCAATGAGAACAATCTTCCCAGCACTAAGTCATTCTTCTCAAGGACGTTCCAAGAAGAGCGAGATCTGCGGAAACTTGCCCTCAAATGGGACACTGTGAGGCATCAGTCTCACAGATTCCAGCACAAGACCCTCCATAACCCCGTGTTCGAGGTGCACCACAATGCCAGAGAATCTGGCCAACCCACTCGTAATGGGACAGAACTCCCATATGCACTTGTCATATCGGTTTCGGCACCGCGCGTCCCTGATCTGTACGACAAGGTTCTTCAACTATACCCAGCTTTGGTCCCATTGAGGCCCACAGTTGATGTTCCAGTAGAGATTCGAACACAGTTGGACATTTGAGGAGCGGAGTCCATGGACTACGCCGCTGAGTCACATCGGACTCGAGTAAAGGACAGACTCCTCATGGAGCGTAGATATGCCAGTACCCCGGCGAGAATACCTCATCAGCTAGAACTGACAGATAGATAGCGCTCCACCGGGGCTTTGACAGAATTCAACAGTGAACCAAAAGGTCACAGATAGCGGATGTGGCCGTTCCGGAAGTAACAAGCAGAAACGATGGGCGGACGCTGTCGTCAACAATTCTTGGTTAAGGATGAAAACCGGGGTGGCTGAACATATTCCTCTCTCAAGGCAAGATCTTTGAAATCAGACTTGAAGAGTTCGAACTACGCGAGTTCCTGAAAGGCCAGCAACCCAGCCAAAAAACCTATCTGAAAATCCAGATATTGCGCGATTATCCAGAAATTCCGATATCGTCTGGCTATCCTGATATTCAGATATTAGGAGGTGCCCATGGGAACCCAGAAAGCGCGACTACGCGCACCAGCGGACTTCGGCCTCGCAATCCAACAGGCGCGCATGGCTCGTGGGATCTCGCAAACCCAACTTGCCGCCGAGCTCGACATCTCGCAAAGCGCCGTGAGCGAGATTGAGAGCGGCAAGTCAACCATCCATCTCAGGCGAATCCTGGAGCTGGCTCGGCTCACCGGACTCGAGTTCACCGCCACCTGGGAGTACGAACCGGAGGGCAGCGATGCGACTCGCGGTTGAGTTCTACGGCGTCGTCGTCGGAACACTTGAAGGCAACTCAAGAACTTTCGATCAAATTGAGTAGCCTTGACACTCCTTGACACCATCTCTCTGAGACCATATCTTGGAACCAAGGAGGAGCACATGGAGACAATTGAGCGCGCACGTGGGGCTGAAGCCGAATTCACTCAGAATCTCAAGGACGGCATCGAGTCTGCTGTCAATGAAATGATCGCTCGCGGCGAGATTCAGGACTACTCTGCCAAGGCGCAAGAGGCTGCCCTTCATGCAGCGATCACGGCCATTCAGAAGGCGCAGGATTTCACGGATCGCGTAGGTCCCTTCTACTCGACTGATCGAGTGCGGCAGATTCTGGGTGGAGCGCAGCCCGTTTCCCGCCAGGCTGTCTCAGACCGCGTCAAGAATCATCGACTGTTGCGCGTGCGCACTGCCGATGGAAAGCACCTCTTCCCCGCCTTCCAGTTTGACAGGCAGGCCGTGGATAGAAGGCTCATCAGGGTGATGCAGCCACTGCTCGACGCAGGGGTTGATGAATGGACGGTAGTGTACTGGCTGACCACTCCTCTGCCCCAGTTTGGCGGCCAGACTCCTCTCACTCTCGCCACGAATGGCGCAGAAGATGAAGTTGCCCTCATGGCACGCTCCGACGCAGCGAGTTGGACTGCCCACGCATGACCAGCCGACACGAGAACACACTTCGTGAGCCCGACCCATCTCGCGACTATGGCGGTTTCCCGCAACAACAGGTCCCAGCACGCGATAGATGGTTTCGAGCTCACGACGAGAAGTATTCTCCATGGTGGTTCGCTAGTTCCGATGGACGATTCAACCTTCATCCTCCACGCGGAACTCTCAATCTGGGCTCGTCTCAGGAGGTTGCCGCGCGCGAGTACCTAGGTCCAGTCTTGACCCACTCAAGGAACCTTCCAATTTCACTGGTCTCTCATCGGAAGGTCTCCTGTCTCGAGGTTCCCGAGCTCTCAGCGGCAGACTTTACTTCTCCAGCAGCCAGCGCCTTCGGAATAGTACCCGGTGACGTCACAGCCCCAATGGACAAGGGATACGACACAACACGCGCGTGGGCCGAAAGGATCAACTCAAGCGGCATGGGTGGAATTTTGGCCAGATCTCGCTTCGGCGCAGGAACCAATCCGACATGTCTTTTCGTCTTCGGCAACGAAGGTGAGCACGAACTCGGAGACCTCATCTCTTCTGAAGGATCCTCTCTACGGGAGATTGTCAGCTCCATGCCGGGCTACGTCGTCGACCCAATCCCCCATTCAGGAACACTCGTGGTTGACCCCTGAACCCAGCTCGCCAACCAGCTCGACATCTCACAAAGCGCCAGGAGTGAGATCGAGAACGGAAAGACGCTCGCGACACACGAGATACGTAACTACCGCCGCCGACCTGGAGACCGAATGAGCCCCGAAGAGAATGTCCAAGCCTTCCTCGGCGCCCGGGGTACTGGGCTGCGCGTTATCCATGTGGACGAGGAGATTCCTACCGTCGAGACTGCGGCGGCCGCCCTCGGCGTGCAACCCGCACAGATCACGAAAACCCTCGCCATCCGAGCTAAGGATCGTGTGCTGCTGGTGGTCACGCGAGGTGACGCCCGCGTCGACAACATCAAATTCCGCGACCAATTCGGCAGCAGGCCACGCATGCTCCCTCGGGCCGAGGCGCAAGAATTCACGGGTCAACCCGTCGGCGGAGTCAGCCCCTTCGGGCACCCCGACACCATGGACATCTACTGCGACGAGTCGCTGCGCGCCTTCGACGCCGTCTACCCCTCCGGAGGAAGCCGTAGCAGCGCCGTCAAGGTGGCGCCCGAACAACTGTCCGAGATCGTTGGGGCGGAATGGGTGGATGTAACTAAGGTTCCGGAGGGGTAGGCGGGAGCGGGAGGCCGATGCAGCGCTCTAGACGCTACCTGTCATCGTAAAATTCCAGATGGCCTGCTCTCCCATGCGCGTTCGACACCTACCTGATTAATGCTGACCTGTGACATTCCGTGAGGGAAGCTAAGCAGGGCGTCCCTCATTCCAACGATTTGAGCGACGTCAATGAAACTGCATCACCTTCGTGTTGTGTTCTCAGCTCTGCCAAAAAAGTAGCAAAACCTGTCGGAGCCTCATCCTAGGCTGGTGATGTCCATCGATCACCTACCCTGAGGTACAAACAATGCCACAAACTCCTCTCGACCTCTTTCACGTTGCGAGAGAACTGTCGCTCACGCCAATCAATAACCCGAAGGAGTTGCCCGATAATTCCTCGACCATCTTGAGAATAGGACAACGCATTTGCACCGTGCTCGTGTTGCTATCGGGAATAATCCTCCTAGTCTCCTCACGGTATACCGACGGATTTACAGCAGATCTGTTTGCTGGCTTCGGCAGGATTTTCTTTGCATTCGGCGTCGGGCTCGCTCTTGGACTCCTGCTCAATAGAGTCAGCGCTGCCACGTACCGCTCAATGAGCATTTGGTTTGAACGCTTCAACTACTGCTTCTGGTGGCTTGCCTTCATCTGCGCCCACCTGTGCAACATCTGTGCGCTTGCCTTCGCATCCCTCGACCCCGAGGCGCTCTGGCCCGGCAAGCACTCCGCGTGGCTTCTGCCTATTGCGATGTCAACAATGGGAATTGGCTCCAGCATGATCTTAAGCAGTCTGCGTCCGCCGTTAATCACCACCACTCTCAAGCCAAAACATCATCAATTCAAGATGTCTCAGATAACGTGGACTATCACTCTCGTGACGCTGGTACTCGTCTGCGGGATCCTCTGGTTGGGCCATTCCCCCTCATTGCAGAAAAGCTTCGATAATGCTCTCGCTCTCGTCGTTTCGGTGTGCTTAGCTCTACTC
>RRZU010708801.1_pt1 | contig 10113 bp, 6 predicted proteins | sample 2165561 | NCBI WGS metagenome assembly RRZU01 (sample SAMN10456909, study PRJNA506462) | wastewater metagenome | isolation source: wastewater sludge | place: USA: Moscow, Idaho
ATTCCCAACCCGACACCATAAACGCGCCAGTTTCCAATCCATAAACCGACTATGGCGACCACTGATAAAATACAGATAGCTAACGCTATTTCGCTCATGCTAAAGGTCCCTTGATATCTTCAATTTCCCTTCGACTCCGGAATGTCACTTCCAGCCAGAATCTTTCCCACATCATTATCAATACGTTAATGTTAGAAATGATCCTGTGTTCCATTTGGCAAAATCAGTAAATTTCCTCAGAAATGGGATGGGTATCGCCAAAAGAGTTCTATTATTACTTGTAACAAGTAGTTCATTTACTCCTTGCATGAGGGAAACATGATGAAGTCAATGACATGGATCATGCTAAGCGGTTTGCTTATTACATCAGCGGCACAAGCCAATGATAGTTTTAATGCAGAATTCAGCCATTTTGCCGGTAACGCTGCACTAGCCAGTGCAACCACAGTGATTGTTGATAAATATTGGCCTACAGTGAAAGAACCCGCTTGGACCGGTTTTGCTGTCAGCGCATCAGAAGCATTTCTTGGCGAAGTCGGTGATTATGCTTTAGGCGGGCATCTTTCCTGGCTTGATGTTGCAGTTGGTACATTCGGTGCAGCAGTTGGCTCTTATGCGACCGATAAATGGTATGTAGCACCGCGTGTAAATCGTAAAGACGGTGAATCAACTTATGGTATGGTGGTGATCTATCGTTTTTGAGTGAAACAAAAGATGGTGGCAGCGTCGCGATATGGGAGAACCAAATCATCACGAGCAATTAGAGCTGTTTCCTATCCCCAGCCCTTGTATCGGTTATTGTGAAACTGATAACAAGGGGTATTGTTTGGGGTGTTTTCGTTCGCGTGAAGAACGCTTTCAATGGCTAAAATATAGCCCCGCACAACAACGTGAAGTCATCCGGCTGTGCCGTCAGCGTAAATACCGTCGTCTATTAGCTGCCAAAAACGAAACGGCAGAGCAAGCGCCGGAAATACCCACACTACCGTTATTTGACGATGAATAGTCTCAACACCCGCATCTCACACCACGCCGGCATGTTCAGTTTTTAGCTCATACGCGCTGCTGATAGCCGCAAGCTGCTGACCAATTTCATCAAAGCCAGGCCGCAACTGATTTTCTTCGCGAACACAGGCCAACATTAAAGCGTTAAGTTGGTAAAGCGCGTGCTGCGTCAGATCAGATACAGAACAGCGCTCAATCAGCTCTTCCAATAGGCAACCAAAAGCTCTTACTTCCAGCTTCTGCAATGCATCAGCTAATGTTTGATCCTCGATGGCATAAAATGATGCGGCACCGAAATCACCAAGCAAGGTTCGCCCCTCACCACAATGCAGAATATTATGCCCGTAGAGATCACCGTGCATGATCCCTTGCTGATGCAAATGCTGCGCAACAGAAACAATGCTCTGCGCAATACGCAATGCAACCGGCAACTCAAAACAAACCTCGGCAGAATAAACATCACGGGTGCAGGAATCTAAACTCGGCGGGCCTGCAAGGTTGCTAAATTCGGTATCGATCAACGCCATCACCAAACCATTGGCACCTGATGGATGCTCCGTCACTCTGCCGAGCACATTAATCAGATTGGGGTGCTCTCCGGCACTGACTGAGGCCGCCATTTCACACTGCGGTAAACCATCACTGGTCACATCGCCTTTGAACAACTTTACCGCCACATGGGTAGAGTCTTCGTCGGCATGGCCATACTTCGCCCGGTGAATGACACCTGACGCCCCTTCCCCCAATAATTGCTCAAGTTCCAGACTATTCCAATGAATATCATCAAGGAATGAACCGTCTAGTGCTGCTGCCTCTAGCTCTGCACTGAATGGATTACCGGAATAAGCCAGCCAGGATAAACGCGGTAATGAAAGCAACCATGTTGGAAATGCATGCAGTTGATTGGCGGCAATGCGAATCAATTCCAGTCGCTGACAATGAGCTAATGTCTCTGGCAATGCTTGCAGTCTATTTCCAGCCAGCATCAATTTTTGCAGATCATGACAATTACCGATTTCCGGTGGTAATTGCTCAATCGCATTATCTGTCAGCGTTAACCAACGCAGTTTTGCAGGCAATGATTCCGCGGGAACATAGCGAATTTTATTTGCTTTAAAACCAATCATACTAAGAGACTGGCAACGCCCAAGCACGGCAGGCAATTCTGTAAACTGATTTTGCGAGCAGAAAATGACTTTCAGCTTCTTGAGCTTAACGAGATCATCAGGCAATGAGGAGAGCTGATTTCCCGACAGATCGAGTATTTCCAGTGAGTCTGATAATGAGAAAATCTCTCGAGGGAACGCCGTTAAACCGCAGCTGAGTGTTAACCGGCGAATGCCCTGTAATTCACCAGCCCGTAATTGTTCAAGTGTATGCATCATCAACTCAATAAAAAGAGACCCACGCACTGTGAGTCTCTGATCCAGCCTATAAAATCGGCCTGAATTATAACATGAGTATCTTATGCCTTCTCTGCCGTCTTGATACGCACCACCAGCGCACTACCACAGGTGAATAACATCATGATCCATGTCATCGTCCACGGTGTGGTATTACCAAAAAATGCCAGCAATAGAGATGAAATATTGCAGTGAACCAATCAGTGCTGATGCGGAACCAGCAATTTCCGGCACTTCATCTAACGCCGCAGCTGTTGATGACGCAGCAACAACACCATGCCAATGAATAGAGAGTGGCTGAGCAGCATATAGGAATCAACCTCCGGCTTTAAAAAAGAGCCATACGAGCCTAACTGCCTGCATTTTTATGTCAGGAGCGATCTTCTTGTCATTTTATTGTCATAAAAACTTCATTTTGTATACTGCGTCACAGGAATAAAGGCTCCGCTCTATGACTTCTTAGCATAAGCTGAGCGTGTTTTTACAGCCTGCATAAAGGGAGCTCGCGATACCTTCAAAGAAGTATCTCCCTTAGGGCATGGCAGCGTTATAGCCATGTATATCGTTCACATTCCATCCAGAAAATCAGATGAAATTTATAAACTTAACCTTACGACAAGCCGTATCATATTCTCGTGTGCAGAAATTTTTGAGCTGGCATTCAGGAATTTTATTCCTGCTGGTCTTGCTGATTAATATTTCGCTTGGCTACGAATTGCGTGTACTCGATGCAGTGGGCTTCTTTTGCTTTTTGTGTTTGCTGGAAAGACTGTCTTGGCGAGCATTCAAATACACGCTGATTGCCAGCTCTTTAGTGGCGGCCTGCTATTTCCCGTTTAGCCGAACTTACGGAGCTCCGAACTTCAATAGCATTCTTTCGCTTTACTCTTCCAATCCGGAAGAGGCTGGCGAGATACTGCGGGTTTTCCCTCTCTGGTACTATCTGGTTTCCTTGAGCATTCTGGGTTTTGCAGCGCTGGTGCTGCAGCGTCCAGCCCGAATTTTCCCGCGTTGGTCGGTTCATCATGCTTCGTTGCTGACCGTGTTTTTGGCTATCTCACTGGTGGCACCGCTGAATGTATTTTCTACCGAAGGCAAGCTTTCCTTAATGAATATCAGCTATCCAGTGTTCCGTTTCGGAAAAGATCTCACCTTGATCAATATGACCGTAAATGCCGAACACAAGCGTATGCAGGAGCTAGCCACCATGCAGGATAACTGGCATGTCGTTGCCGTAAAACCTTCGCATCAGGTGCATGTGGTAGTGATCGGTGAGAGCGCTCGGCGTGATGCCTTCGGCGCATTTGGCGGCAATTGGGATAACACCCCATTCATTAGCAAGGCGAATGGCGTACTGTTCCAGAATTATCTGTCAGCAGCTTCATCAACGCAGCAATCTTTGGGATTGACACTGACGTTGGTTGGTAAGGATCAGCAGCCACAATACCAGAACAATATCGTGACGCTGGCAAAACGAGCGGGATTTAATACCTACTGGTTCTCCAATCAGGGCCAGCTAGGTCATTACGATACTGCTATCGCCAGCATCGCCAAGCGGGCAGATAACGTCCGGTTCCTGAAAAATGGTAATTTTATTTCACAGAATACGCAGGATACGGACCTTTTGAAATTTACGAATGAGGCGCTGAATGATAACTCTGAAGCACCGAAGCTGATTGTTTATCATCTGATGGGATCTCATCCGAAAGCCTGCGAACGAACTCGTCATAAGTATGCGACATTTGTGAATAACGAGGAGGTCTCCTGCTACCTGTATAGCATCACGCAGACTGACAGTTTCCTGGCGTCACTGCACCAGCAGTTGCAAAACAGTGGCAAGGATTTTTCGATGATCTATTTTTCCGATCATGGCTTAGCCTTCAAAGAGCGTGGTTCCAAATCTGAATATTTGTCACACAACGACCAGTTTCAGCAAAACTATCAAGTACCGATGTTTATTACTTCCAGCAGAGAAACTCGCCACCGCGTGATCAAGGCGGTTCGTTCAGCTAACGATTTTATGTCATTGTTTGCTGAATGGAGCGGGATCCGCAGCCAAGAAATTGTGCCTAAATATCACTTCACTTCAGAGCAACCGGCCCCGCCTGTCTATGTCACCGACTTCTCTCTGAGTAAAGTGAATTACTACAAGCTACCGCAAGATCCCTTTGTTCCTAATTCTAATATTCCGTCACGCACAGCAATGCGTTAAGCAGAGTTTGTTCGCCTGTAGATAACAAAAAACAAAAAAGCCCCTAAAATTAGGGGCTTACATTCAATCCAACATAGCCTAAAAATACGCAGGTAAGCGATGGAGATATCTAAGGCGCCATTGTTTCTGGCGTTACGTCCCAACCCGCTTCGATACCACCGGGCAACATCTGACCACGGTCCTCGCCAACCTCGGCGTCGATGAGGGCATTGAGTTTCTCATTCATGGCGACAACAAGTTCGTGGTGCTGTTTTCCATTCGCTGCAAGATTCGTCATTTCCAAAGGATCAGCTTTGACATCGTACAGTTCCACATCATTGAGGCGGTAGAGATCTTCCAGCGTCGTCGGCTGGTTATGCTGCTTCGGCGAGAAGTAGCGTGCGAACACATGCTGACCGTCATATACCATTCTGACTGCACCGCGTTTCATCATGTCGGGAACAATGCCGGCGTCCTTGAGTTGTTTCGGATTTCCTCCCTGCTTGATGTGGGCAACAGCCTTGTAGAGAAAATCACCGTCGACGTATGCGAACATGTTGTAGTTGAACAGTGCACCATTCCGAACAGCATTGATGTCTGCGAGTTCAGGAGCTGCCAGCACACCTGAGAAATCCTTGCCCGGAAGTCCCTTAACGATATTGGCATGCTTGACCGGTTCTACACCAGTCAATGCCACCAGCGTGGGCGCAAGATCAACATGTGATGTGATGGCACGACATTGCTTGCCCCCCGGGTAGGCGGGATGTGCAACTATGAGCGGCACATGATTCTGCTCGCGATACGCCACCGCCCCCTTAGCATGCAACAGGTGCGCACCGTCCATATCACCGTGGTCAGCTGTCAGAACGACGATTGTGTGTTCGGTGAGCCCTGCAGCATCGAGTTCAGCGAGCACGGTGGCAATATTGCGATCGACGTCGCGCAGGCAATTCAGGTAGTAATTATGCCGCCGACGCCAACGTGGTTCTTCATTGGGAATATCACCGACTAGCGCATCATGTGAACGCAGAAAGTCGTAGTGTGCAGGTGGCCGCCCTGCCGCATCAAGTGCCTGAGCATGATTGGCGGAAAGATTGAAGTCCCATTGCTTGGCATACAGCGGGTCGTTCGGTTCTCGAACAACATGAGTAAGCGCACTCGGAGCCTGGTGCTTCGTACCCGGGGCATCAGTATCGTAGAACATGACATCGTGTGGATTCACCAGATTAACAGCAAGGAACCACGGCTTGCTATCGGCTGCCAGTTCGCGCCCCTTACCGCGCAACCAGCTTCCAGCCATAGCAGCAATCACACCATCATGCAGGTAACCGCCCTGATGGTGAGCGATGATATCGCCCACGCCAAGATAGTCGGAAAAGCCGTAGGCCTCCATTTCCTGGGTAAATATCTTGGTGGGCGTACCCAGCTTGTTAACAGTCTCGAATTCCTTGGTCAGATGCCACTTGCCCTTGTAGGCTGCGTAGTAACCGGCATCACGCATCATGTCACCCAAAGTACGAATCTCTGGTGACATGCTGTTGATCCAAGGGAAGTTGGTATTGTCGAACATTTTGGTGTGTTGAATATGTTGGCCTGTATAAATTACCGAGCGCGAGGGTGTACACACACAGGAGTTGATCCGATGATTCACGAACGTCGTGCCCTGCTTTATCAAACGCTCATGTGCTGGCAGACTGTAGCCGATCGGCAATTCACCGGGTTGGAAAAAACGTTCCTGATCCGTCAGAATAAAGAGTATGTTGTAAGGACCCGAGTGACATGCACCACCCTGTGTAGACTGAAACACGTTCCGGGAAATAGAATCATCGTGATTATCCATATCGCCCCTCAGTTGTTGATCATTGCTAGTTCATGTTGTGCCGTATAGGCTCCACGGCTAAATCCAAATACCCAAATCTCGTCTCATTCAGCATAGCCTTTTGTCGTTCATTTGCATTCTTGACGCAAAATTTTGTTAAGAGCGTAACCAGATATACCGTCTCCAGATCGAAGCTGCACATATTCGCCCGTAGACAACCAGAAACAAAAAAGCCTCTACAATTAGAGGCTTATGTTCAATCAACAGATGCCTGTAGACATCAGGAAACAGTAATTTACTATTCTCACTCAATTGTATATTCCCATGCTAACTAGTTGATTTAAAACAAATAAAAACATAATTGATAATACTATCAGACATATCGTCATCAGAAACAAGTGCTAATTAAGTTAAAATGATAAGCGAAATTAAATTGTGGAATACAAGCATCAACATCTAATGGTTGCGATAGATCAAAGCTAAGAGACTTTTTCAGACGTTTTAATACATTACAGTAGTGGCATCGTGAACAACCATTCCGACTGACATGAATAAACACTCATACTTTGCTGAAAATATATTTAATCTCAGAACATAATGTCGCTATAGTCAACCTATGCACTCATTAAATATAGTTATTTGGCTAAGATTCAAGGGTAATCTGAAAAACTTCAAATAATGTGAGTCATCACTCAATCACTAAAAAATTCTAGTTTGCCTGATATAAATACTTGTATCACTTAACTTTATTTTATATAACTAAAATAAGGCGCTTACATTAGCGCTTACTGCATTAGCAATATCAAAACTCTTTGTTAAACCTATCAGATTTAGAGGCAATCGATGAACAAAATGGACTTTTAAAAATACAGCTCGATCATTGACTCAATTGGATGCGAAGGGTTATCGCTTTTAATAACCGTCAACCTATTTTACTTAATAGTAAATGTTTTTCTTATTATCTTCGGTATATAGCAGTTCATTTTTCGTTATTAACTCATTAAACGTCCATTATTTTTTAGTTCAGGTTAAAATCTATAACGGTGTAAATTAAAAATAATTATTATATAGAATAACAATTATTTACTTTTTTTTGGAAAGCATACTGCATGAAAATAAAAAACCTATTAATAGCACTAATTTCCCTTCAGTTCATCTTATTTTCTGACAGCTCATATACTAAAAATATGAATATTGTGTTTATCCCAAAATCGAGTGATCAAGTGTTCTGGGATGTCATGCGTAGTGGTGTAAATGATGGTTTACGTGAATTTGACACTATTGATTTGACGTGGCGAGGTCCATCTTACAACGATGATACTGACGCTCAAATTAAAATTCTTAAGGCCTACACACACCCTGGTGTCGACGCCATCATTATTGCACCAACAGATAAACAACAATTAGTGGAACCGGTAAAAAATGCTGCAGAACAAGATATTAAGGTAATCATTGTTGACTCAGCATTTAATGGTTCGTATCAACAAAACTATATCAGTACAGACAATTATCTTAGCGGGCAAGTGGCGGCTAAGCGAATGGCAACAACATTAAACAACACGGGAAATGTAGTCATTTTTAGAATTGTTAAAGATAGTGCATCCACCGATTCACGGGCACAGGGATTTATAGACTATCTACAAAAAAATTCACCTGATATTAAAATCATTGGCGATACATATGCAGGAGGAACTAGAGGTAAGGTTCTACATAATGCTTCTGAGTACTTAACGAAAATAAGTAACACTCACCATATTGATGGGATCTTTGCAGTCAATGAATCCTCTACCGATGGTGTGCTTAGAGCTTTACGTAATATTGGTATTGCAGGAAAAGTGAAGCTAGTTGGCTTTGACTATACAGACTATTTACTTCAAGGACTGGAAAATAAAGATGTTGATTCATTGATCATTCAGGATCCAAGGGAAATGGGTTATCTCAGCATAAAGGCTGCCGTTGAAGCCATTAAAAACACCCCCATAAAAGAAAAAATTATTTTCACAAAGGCTAAATTGATAACAAAGGACAATTATCAAACTCCAGAGATAAAAAGAATGATGCATGTTAATTGATAAGTCGTTGTATGTATTATCCATTATTAAAGTTCTCTGATAATACATTGATAGATTAATGAATCATTGCGAGGGAATGATATGTCCGACTGTCTAACCGCACTTGCTCAATTAAACTTTTTTAAATTTAAAAAAGTTGGTACTGGAATTGTTATTGCAATGTGTGTCGGTTTATTAATCCCGGCTGCAATTGGATTTATCTTTCTCTATCAACTTAGTCAAGAAAACGCCAACAAAGAACTTGCGGCTTATTTACATGACAGAAGTGTATTGCTTGCAAATAGCCTTGCATTGCCAACATGGAATTACGATATTAATTCTATTGAAAAAATAGTCAGCGCTTCTTTATTAGACCCACAAATACTCCAGATATCAATTAGGGATACTAAAAATAACCGTATATTCAGATCAGAACAAGCAGTCCACCCAGTAGGTTCCATGCACAGTATCTGGCATGAATTGATCTTCAATGGACAAATCGCTGGTTTTGTAGATATTGTCGTGGACGACGGATTAATGAAACATAAATCACGTCAAAATCAGCTGTCTTATATGTCTATATTACTTAGCCAATTTATACTTGCACTTATATTGATTTTTATAGCGCTACATTACCGAGTATTGAAGCCGCTGACCGCATTGGCAGCTTTTTCGCACCGATTAGCCGAAGGTGATTTTGATCATGAGATAGAACTGCAACGAACTGATGAGATCGGTCATTTAGCCAATCAACTCGACCATATGAGACAAGACCTACGCACTGCATTTACCGAGCAAAAAGCGATCTTAAGTAACGTACCCGTGGGGGTCATTTTTGTCCGTCACAATATAATTCAACTTACAAATCGTCAGGCTGAAGATTTGTTTGGTTACATACCAAGTGAATTGCATGGGTTGCCTTATAAAATTTTATTTTTATCCGATGAGCAATTCCACGCAACATATGAACGAGCCTTAGCTGCAATTGCAACAACGCCAAACGGTTATACAGAAGAGTTACGAATGAAGCGCCAAGATGGTAGCGAGTTCTGGGCTTGTCTTCACGGGAGTGGTTTAAATCCGAATACTCCTGAACTGGGTAGCATTTGGGTATTTGAGGATATATCTGAGCGAAAAGCAGCTGAACTAGAAATTAATAATCTGGCTTTTTATGATCCATTAACTCAGTTGCCGAACCGACGATTGTTATTGGATCGGCTAAAACACGCATTAATCTCAAGTGCGCGTAGTAAAAAATGCGGTGCACTACTGTTTATAGATCTTGATAATTTTAAAACTCTGAACGATACCTACGGACATGATAGTGGTGATGCCTTACTACAACAAGTCGCAGCTCGATTGATTTCATGTGTACGCCAAGACGATACCGTAGCCCGTCTTGGTGGTGATGAATTCGTAGTACTTCTTGAAGATCTCAGTAATGAAATGCCTGAAACCGCCGCAATCGCAAAGTGTGTATGTGAAAAAATTCTAAAAGCTCTGAATCAGAGTTACTTAATTGAAAATAATTTCCGCTACAGTACTCCTAGTATCGGCGTAACCTTGTTCATTGACCATCAGGAAAGTGTAGAAGAATTGCTAAAACGCGCCGATATGGCGATGTATGAGGCAAAGACAGCAGGC
>RRZU012371207.1_pt1 | contig 10113 bp, 9 predicted proteins | sample 2165561 | NCBI WGS metagenome assembly RRZU01 (sample SAMN10456909, study PRJNA506462) | wastewater metagenome | isolation source: wastewater sludge | place: USA: Moscow, Idaho
ATCATGAATTCATCTGGATCTGTTTCATACTCTTCTTTCGATACGATAATCTGTCCTTTTTTCTGGAACATGAAAGATACACAACCAGATGTACCGATATTTCCACGACCTTTGGAGAATGCGGAACGAACGTTAGCTGCAGTACGATTCTTATTATCTGTTAATGTTTCTACGATAATCGCAATACCGTTAGGACCGTATCCTTCGTATGTATTCTGTACATAGTTTACGGAGTTTGCATCTCCGGCAGCTTTCTTAATACCTCTTTCAATCGTATCATTAGGCATATTGTTTGATTTTGCTTTAGCGATTACATCTCGAAGCTTACTGTTATTAGCAGGGTCTGGACCGCCTTCTTTTACTGCTACTGCAATTTCACGACCGATTACGGTAAAAATTTTACCTTTTGCAGCATCATTTTTCTCTTTTTTGTGTTTAATGTTCGCAAACTTGGAATGTCCTGACATTTTATCTTCTCCTTACTTTTTATAATATTTACGTACTCAAAACTATTCAATACCAAAAATCAAACGCATCTATAATGCTTTGAATAGTTGCAAATACTCTTTATAGGCATAACTTTTCTAAGTTTATCACCGTTTTATCATGTAGTCAAGTAGTTACTCTTTGATAATTCCGGACTCTTTGATGCTATAAATTGCTTTTTTTATTTCTGACGGGGGTAGTACAAGAGCAAAACGAACATATCCTTCTCCCAGACTTCCAAAGCTGCTTCCCGGTGTACAGATTACTCCGGTCTTTTCCATGAGTTCCATAACAAATTCATTGGAATTAGCATAACCTTTTGGTAACGGTCCCCATGCAAACATTGTTCCTTCACTGTCTGGAATGTTCCAGCCAATTTCACGAAGTCCTCCACATAAAGCATCTCGTCTTTCCTGATATGCCGCACATTGTTCTTTTACTGCTGTATCATCAGAATAAAGTGCTGCTACGGCACCTGCCTGTACCGGAAGGAAAATTCCATAATCTATCTGGGAACGGAAACGTTTAAACACTTCAATAACTTTTGCATTACCAATTACAAAAGACATTCTTGCACCTGTATAATTATAGCTTTTAGACAGAGAATAGAATTCCACACCAACTTCTTTTGCTCCCGGAAATGAGAGGAACGACTTTCCTTCTTTCCCATCGTATATAATGTCAGAGTAGGCATTATCATGAATAATTAATATATTATTTTCTTTTGCAAATGCAATCAATTTCTCATAAAATTCATCTGGTGCCGTTTTGCAAATAGGGTTCGCTGGATAAGATACGACCATAATTTTGGCTGCTTCTTTTACATCCTGCGGAATAGCATCAAAATCCGGAAGATAATTATTTTCCTCTGTTAATGGATAAAACCACTGGTTACTCTGTGCAATAAATGCTCCCGTTGAAAAAATAGGATAGCCCGGATTCGGTAAAAGTACGATATCTCCCGGATTAATCAGCGGGAGAAAAATATGTGCCATTCCTTCCTGGGATCCATAAACTGACATGATTTCGTTTTTGGCAATATCTGTATAATATCTTTTTTTATAACGATGAATGACCGCTTCTAAAAGTTCTTCTGTTTCTCCTAAAGAATAATGATAATTTTCCGGATGAAGGCAAGCTTCTGACACTGCTTTCATTACACATTCCGGTGTTTCAAAATCCGGTGTACCTACAGAAAAATTATAAATCTTTTTTCCCTGTTTTTCTAATTCTTTCTTCTTTTTATCTAAAATCTGAAAAATTCCTGCTTCAAAATTTTTCATTTTTTCTGCTGGTTCAAAATTCATTATTGTTCTCCTTTGTATTATCAATCTACTTAAAATTCAAGAATGTCAGAACATTCTTAAATTACCTTTATGTAATCAGCTCTAAACTGATTTTTAAGGCATAGTTTACTCTTTTTAGTGTATCTGTGTCAAGATGGCATACTCGTTCTTTTAACCGCTGTTTATCAATGGTACGTATCTGTTCTAATAGTACGACAGAGTCTTTTGTAATATCACATTCTGCTGCAGAAAGCTCCACATGAGTTGGCAGCTTTGCCTTATTCATCCGGCTTGTGATCGCTGCACAAATTACTGTAGGACTATGACGATTTCCCGCGTCATTTTGAATAATAAGAACCGGGCGAACACCACCCTGCTCTGAGCCTACAACCGGACGCAAATCCGCATAATAAATATCTCCCCGTTTTATCATCATTTTCACTCACTCCATTTTACTTTTCTTTCTAAATGAAGTATTTCCAGTAAACATCATGAGTATTCTGATGATTTTTTTCTTTCTGATTTTTTCTTTTTGATCTTTCCCCTGAATATTTTTATTTCAAAACTTTTTCCAGATAATTCGGCAAATCTCCTGCAAGTACACTATAATATCCCTTTTCTTTTGAGGCGGCATCTCCCGCAAGTCCATGACAATACACTCCTAATCGTGCTGCAGTTAACAAACTAAGCCCACCTGCCAGAAAACCACAAATTATTCCGGTTAAAACATCACCGCTTCCGCCTGTTGCCATCCCATTATTTCCACTCATATTAATATATGAAGGAGCATTTCCATCAGATACAATTGTCCTTGCATCTTTTAGGACGATTATATGATCTTGATCTGCCATCTTCATCGCTGCTTTTGGCAGATTACTCTGAATCTCCGTTATTTCTTCTTCTATCAGCCTAGACATCTCTTTTAGATGTGGCGTTAATATGATTCCACTCTTATATTCATAGAATAATTGTTTTATCTCTCTATCATTTTTCAATAAAACAGCCAGATTATTTAATCCATCCGCATCGATCACAAGCGGGACTTTTCCCAATGCAAGAACCTGCTTTAATAATCTTCTGGCAAATATACTCTGTCCAATTCCTGGACCAATGCCGATAACTGATGCCCAGGAAATCGCTTCTGGCAAAATCTCTCCCGCCTTTTCTTCTGAATCATATGTTGTAAGAATCGCTTCCGGAAGCTTTTCTTGTAAAATTACCCGGTTTTCTTCACAGGAAAAAATCCGTACCAGCCCACTTCCGCTTTTATAAGCTGCCGTTCCGCTTAAAACTGCTGCTCCAGCCATGTTTTTCGCCCCAGCAATCAATAATACCTTCCCATAATTTCCCTTATTCGTCCAGGCTTTTCGTTCTGGCAGCAGAGCAAGATCCTCTTTTACAAAAGAAATCATCTTCGGAGCAATTTTTTCTACCGCTTTGTTTGGGAATCCAATTTCCTTTACAATAACTTCTCCACTGATATCCGCTCCCGGATACAGGAGCAGCCCAGCTTTTAGTAGTCCAAACGTAACCGTCAAATCCGCGCAAAAAGCTATACCAAGAATCTGTCCTGTTGAAGCATCTACACCCGATGGCACATCAACCGCTACTTTTAACGCTTTCTTCTGATTCATTCTCTCGATCACTTCTCTGTGCTGTCCAGCTACTTCTCTTTTTAATCCGACACCGAAAACAGCATCGACGATCACATCATATTCTTCTTCTGGAAACTCCATCAAAAACTGCGCTTCCATCTGCTCTAAAACTTTCTTCTGAATCTGATGAGAATCTGAATCATGTGGAATCGCTCCGATTTCATAAAAATCAACATTGTATCCATCTTCTAACAAAAGACGCCCGAGTGCCAGACCATCTCCACCGTTATTGCCCTTTTCCGTAACGATAAGTACATGACTCTTTGTTGATACTCTCTCTAAAAAGACTTCTTCTAAAGCAAGCGCCGCCTTTTCCATTAAAACAATACCAGGAATCCCCATCGTATTTATACTATACGCATCAATCTGCTGCATTTCCTCTCTCGAAGCAACGTAACGCATCTTTAAACCTCCTGTTTCTTAAAAAATGTACCCCAGAGTCGTTGCTGTACTTACTGTTGTAAGAAGATTCCGAGCATACATACGTAATTTGCGATTGAGCAGTCAGCAAAAAGAGATGAAAAACAATGCTTTCTATCACACAGCTTTTCATCTCTTTACTTTCTTTTACAATATATACTTTGTAATAATTATTCTATTGATTCTGACTGTGAATTCTATAAGACAATGTCATAATACTCTCTGCAAGATGCACATTCTCAACCAGAATATCTTCTGAAAAATGTAAATCTACTGGTGCAAAGTTCCATAATGCCTTAATTCCTAAATCAACTAACTTTTCTGCAACCTTTACTGCTTTTGACTTCGGTAACGTTAATGCAGCAATCATTACCTCATGCTCTTTTAAAAATGTTTCCAGCATGTCGATATCATATACTTCCACACCCCGCACTGTCATACCAATTAATCTTGGATTCACATCGAAAAGTCCGATAATTTTAAATCCATTACTGTCAAAATCCTGGTTATTCGCCAACGCCTGACCAAGATTACCCGCACCTACGATAACGATGTTATTTGTTCTATCCAGACCCAGAATCTTACCCATCTCATTATAAAGATACTCTACATTATAACCATATCCCTGCTGACCAAACCCACCAAAATTATTTAAATCCTGACGAATCTGAGAAGCAGTGACGTTCATTCTCTGACTCAGTTCCTTCGAAGAAATACGAACAACATCATTCTTCAGTAAATCTCCAAGATACCGATAGTACCGGGGTAATCTTTTTATCACTGCCGGAGAAATTGACTTTTCATTCCCTGTTTTTACAACTGCTTTATTGTCTGGCATAAGATCCTCCCTTTGATAAAAAATTCCCATTCTCAAGTTCTACTTAATCAATTATATACAAAAATAGTTTTAATGTCAAATAGGATTGTTAAAAATTCCAACACTTATTTACTTATTATTTCTTTCATGATAAAATACATCAGAAATATTTCTACTATATAATAATATAATCAATTTGGAGGTTATTATGATTTTAGCCTGTCAGAAAATCGAAAAAGCATTCGGAGGAAAATCCGTATTAAATAATGTTAATTTTTTAATTAATGAAGGGGAAAAGGCTGCTGTAATCGGTATCAACGGTGCCGGTAAAACAACTCTTTTCAAAATTATCACTGGAGAATATGAGGCAGATCATGGGGAAGTTATCTTTCAGAAAGGCTCTACTTATGGCTACTTATCCCAGGTCATTGACGTAAGTTCTCATCGCAGCATTTATGAAGAAATGCTTGATGCAAAAAAAGATATCATCGAAATGGAAAAGAAAATACGTCAATTAGAAAAAGATATCAGCACTTTGTCCGGTGAAGCATTAGAAAGAGCAATGGAAAGTTATTCCCGTCTTACTGACCGCTTTGAGAAGGCAAACGGTTATGCCTGGAAAAGCGAAATTACCGGTGTATTAAAAGGTCTCGGCTTTGATGAAAGCCAGTTTGACACACTGATTCACACACTTTCCGGAGGACAGAAGACCCGCGTAGCACTCAGCCGTATTCTTCTGATGCACCCGGATCTCATTTTACTTGATGAGCCGACTAACCACCTTGATATGGAATCCATTCGCTGGTTAGAAACTTTCCTTTCTAACTACCGGGGTGCGGTGCTTATTGTTTCCCATGACCGCTATTTTCTTGATAAAGTTGTTGATAAAGTAATCGAGATCGAGCGTGGAAACAGTCAGGTATTTAACGGCAACTACAGTGCTTACGCCGAAAAGAAAAAAGCACAGCGTGATGCCCAGATGAAACTTTATATGAATCAGCAACAGGAAATCCACCATCAGGAGGAGGTAATCACAAAGCTTCGCTCTTTCAATCGTGAAAAGTCCATCAAACGTGCCGAAAGCCGGGAGAAAATGCTTAGTAAAATCGAACTTGTCGATAAACCTGTGACTTTAAATAGTAAGATGCGTATCACTTTAGAACCGGAAGTACTTAGTGGAAATGATGTTCTTACTATTGAAGGACTTTCCAAATCTTTTGGTGATAAGGCTTTATTCCGTAATTTAAATGTTCAGATCAAACGTGGGGAAGTTGTTGGACTCCTCGGTGCCAATGGTACCGGAAAAACCACACTTTTAAAAATCATTAACCGCCAGCTTCGTGCTGACTCTGGAAAAATCCGCTACGGCTCTAAGGTGTCCATCGGTTATTATGATCAGGAACAACATGTATTAGACGATTCCAAAACAATTTTTGATGAAATTTCTGATGCCTATCCAAAGCTGACTAATACCCGCATCCGAAATGTTCTTGCCGCCTTTCTTTTTACCGGCGAAGATGTATTTCAGGTCATCGGAACTTTGAGTGGTGGCGAAAAAGGACGAGTTTCTCTCGCTAAACTCATGCTTTCTAATGCGAACTTCATCATTCTTGATGAGCCGACCAACCATTTAGACATCCAGTCCAGAGAAATTTTAGAAGAAGCGATTAACAACTATGAGGGAACTGTATTTTACGTTTCCCATGACCGTTACTTCATTAATCAAACAGCTACAAGAATCCTGGATTTATCCCCAGAAGGCATCGTAAACTATAAAGGCAACTACAACTATTACTTAGAACAAAAAGAAGCTGGAAATGTGTCTGCTGACAGCGATAACATCACACTTGCTACCTCCGCTGATAAATCTCCTGCCCCTTCTCCAGAAAAAGCCAAGGAGGACTGGAAACGTTCGCGTGAAGAGGCCGCAAAGCAACGTAAGCGTGCCAACGATTTAAAGAAGACAGAAAAAGAAATCAGTCGCTTAGAAGCAGAAAATGATCAGTTAAAAAATGAAATGGCATTACCCGAAAACGCTACCAATGTATCAAAACTTATGGAACTCAATACTAAATTTGAAGAAAATGAATCTACCTTATTAGAACTCTATGACAAATGGGAAGAATTATCAGAATAATTTTTAATTTGTAGATTCGGTATAGACAAAAAAATAAAAAACGATATATCCCCTTTGCTCTGTAATCGCATCTGGAATATATCGTTTTTTATTTTTCTGTCTACTTTAAATCCTTCGTATTAAGTTCTGTTTTTAACTGATTTATGGAATTAGGTTAACATTTAATTTTTTACTGCTTTCTTTAATTACTTTTTCTAATTCGCCATCTGTAATTGCAGTTACTCGACCTGTTTCATATTCCTGATCAACCCACTTCTTTACCTCGGCTACCAGTGGACTCTTCTTGTCTACTGCCTTATCTCCCTTTAAGCGATAATAAGTATTTATCCAATGAGCAATTCCAGCAAGTCCACTTGTATTTGATACCGCTACAAGCACCGGACGGTTTAACAATTTATCTGTATCAAATATGTTATAGATTTCTTCATTTTTAAGAAGACCATCTGCATGGATTCCGGCTCTTGTCACATTAAAGTTTTTTCCTACAAACGGTGTTCTTTCCGGAATGTGATATCCAATCTCTTTCTCATAATACTCTGCCAGTTCTGTAATAACTGTAGTATCCATTCCGTCTAATGTTCCTCGAAGCTGGGCATATTCAAATACCATTGCCTCAAGCGGGGTGTTTCCTGTACGTTCACCGATTCCAAATAATGCACTGTTTACAGCAGATGCTCCATAAAGCCATGCTGTTGTAGAATTATTCACTGCTTTATAGAAATCATTATGCCCATGCCATTCTAGTAATTCTGATGGTACTCCGGCATGTTCTTTTAATCCATAAATAATTCCCGGCACAGAACGTGGAATCACAGCTCCTGGGAAGTTTACTCCATATCCCATCGTATCGCAGGCACGAATTTTTACAGGAATACCATACTCATCTTTTAACTTCATAAGCTCCAGACAAAATGGAATAACAAATCCATAAATATCAGAACGGGTAATATCTTCCAGGTGGCATCTTGGACTGATTCCGGTTTCAAGACATTCTCTTACAACGCCTAAATAATGTTCCATCGCCTGTTTTCTTGTCATTTTCATTTTATAGAAAATATGGTAATCAGAACAGCTTACAAGAATTCCGGTTTCTTTTAAACCAATTTCTTTTACTAATTCAAAGTCTTTCTTACTTGCACGAATCCAGCTTGTAATTTCAGGAAATTTATAACCCTTTTCCATACATTTATATACCGCATCTCTATCTTTTTTACTATATAAGAAAAATTCGCACTGACGAATAATTCCTTTCGGTCCTCCTAAGCGGTGGAATGCATCATATATATGCACGATCTGATCTGTTGAATACGGCGTTCTTGACTGCTGTCCATCGCGGAAAGTTGTATCCGTAATCCAGATATCTTCCGGCATTTCATGAGGTACGATTCGGTCATTAAAGGCTATTTTCGGCACTTCCTCATACGGGAACAGATTACGGAATACATTAGGCTTATCCGTATCAACCAGCGGGTACATATATTCATCTAATTTCAATAAATTTGATTTTTTGTTCAGCCGAACTGAGCGGTTATCCATTTCCATAGTTCTATCTCCATTTCTTTTATTAATATGACGGCAATTCACAATCTATAAAAACCCATATAGTATAGCATAGTTTCCAAAAGTATCCTGACTTTCAAGTCGAGCAGTCTGAATTGCATAAATCATTTTTAAAAACTTCATTTTATTCCCGTTATTATTCTATCATTAAAGTTAAATTTGTCAAGAGATAGTATTTTTTATATCTTTTTTCGCATAATATAATTTGTGTTCCTTCATTTACTTTATCATTGCACAGCGCCATATCTAAGAGTTCCTGTCTACGTTTCAAATAAAAAAACAAAAAACGATATATCCCACCTGTTCTGTAAATGCTGCGTAAAAAATGTTCTTGCATCTTGAACGCACCTCAAAACTTCAGATGAGATATATCGTTTTTATTCTTTCCAATTTAAAATCAGAAATTATTATTTATTAACGTTTACTTTCTGCCCAATCTTACTTTCCGTTCCAGATAAAAGTCTGCCAATATTTGCTCTATGGCGATAAATTGCAAAAAATGCATAAAGGACACACATCGCAAATAAATCCCATCTTCCCGGATGAAAGATAAGAATTTCTACTACAATACCTGCTGATAATAGGATCGAAGCTAGGGAAACATATTTTGTTACAGCTGTGACTGTCACAAAGATAATAAAACAGCATAAGCCGATTCTCCAGTCAAAAGCCATCATTGCGGCGGCTGTTGTCGCAATTCCTTTTCCTCCTTTAAACTTTAAGAAAACAGGATAATCATGTCCCATTACTGCCGCAAACCCTGTAACAAGCTGAATCAGTTCTGCATTCAAATCTGGTACAGCCGGACATAATACAAACTTTACAATAAGTACCGGAACAAAGCTTTTTAATGCATCTCCAAGGAAAGTAAGTAATGCACGAGTTTTACCAAGTACACGAAGTACATTCGTTGTACCGGAATTCCCGCTTCCATAGTCACGAATATCCATTCCGCATAACTTTCCTACAAGGTAACCACTTTCAATGCAGCCACAAAAATAGCCTACCACAATTACAAGCACATAATATACAGCAGTCATTTACTTCTCCTTTCTCTCACGATAGATGAAATGGATCGGAGTTCCACGAAAACCAAATGTCGTACGGATCTGATTCTCAATATATCTGGTATATGAAAAATGTGTCAGTTTCTTTTCATTAATGAACATAACAAATGTCGGTGGCTTTACAGAAACCTGAGTAATATAGTAAATTCGTAAACGCTTACCTTTATCTGATGGTGGTTGCTTCATAGCCATTGCTTCGGTAAGAATTTCATTTAAGACACCTGTCTGTACACGAAGGGCACAGTTTTCAATTACGGCATCAATCATATCAAAAAGCTTTGGAAGTCTCTGTCCTGTCTTTGCAGAAAGGAAAATCAGTTCCGCATATGGCATATAGGAAAGCTTTTCACGAATCTTTTCTGTGAACTTCTTCATCGTGGTATTATCTTTTTCCACAAGATCCCACTTGTTCACTGCAATAATCATACCTTTACCACGTTCGTGGGCAATTCCTGCAATCTTTGCATCCTGCTCCGTAATTCCTTCCGTTGCATCAATAATCAAAACGGCAACATCACAACGCTCTACGGCTGTAACGGTACGAATAATACTGTAACGCTCTAATTCTTCTTTAATCTTACTCTTTCTACGAAGCCCCGCTGTATCAATAAAGATATATTCCTGACCATTACGCTTTACCGTTGTATCAATCGCATCTCTTGTCGTTCCTGCAACCGGAGATACA
>RRZU011101994.1_pt1 | contig 10112 bp, 7 predicted proteins | sample 2165561 | NCBI WGS metagenome assembly RRZU01 (sample SAMN10456909, study PRJNA506462) | wastewater metagenome | isolation source: wastewater sludge | place: USA: Moscow, Idaho
AGTTGTAGGAGAAGCTATCGGAAATCGCCAGGGATTGTCTAAACTTTATTCACATCAGTTCAAACACTTGTTTCGGTCTTAGATAAAGCTCATTGCCTGATATTACCGAACTCATCAATTAATAAGATATCTAATGTGCCATTGGGAAATAAAGGAATACATACCTGATGGCATCTTCTTACTATCAATGAAAAGAATGTAGCTTTTGTTTCGGGAATAACATCCCATAACTGTCGTGCCATGGTTATTTGTTGTATAGCGTCTATTGTAGTCTCTGAACAACGGGCTTCTTTCGCTAATGTCGAAATAAACTCCTTATTCATAATCACCTTTTTACTATGGGTATCTAATGAACCTTCAGCTAATTTCACGGCTTTACCTATCATTATTCCCATTGTAAGACGCTCGAAGCCTAATTCTGAAGCTGCAATAATAGTTTCACCTATAAAGTTACCATAATGAATAAAAGCCTGTGGAGGCAAATTGGGATATTGTTGTTTCACAAATCGTTCGCTTTTAGCACCTGAATTGACAACCACATTCTTACATCCTAATGCTTTGGCAACCTGCATTTCGCGACGGATTGAGGCTATAAATGCTTCCGAAGAAAAGGGTTTTACAATACCCGATGTTCCGATAATGGATATACCTCCCGTTATTCCGAGTTTCGGATTAAAAGTCTTTAATGCAATTTCTTCACCTTTCGGTACAGATATAGAGACGTCTATTCCTGTCTTTAAATTTTGTTCCGGCAATTTATCCTGATAATGACGCATAACTTTGAAGAGCTCGCGCTTCATCATCATTCGGGGAGTTTTATTAATAGCAGGCCCTCCTATTTCAAGACCTAAACCGGGTAAAGTAACTACTCCAACTCCTTTTCCTTGCAGAAAGCGAACTCCTTTGTGTTCATGAGTTAATCGTACAGTAGATACTATCTCGTGTCCGTTAGTTACATCCGGGTCATCTCCGGCATCCTTTATCACAGAGCAACTCGCAAGCTTGCCTTCTAATATAGTCGAATGAATGGGAAGCTTTATCCATTCTCCATTTGGAAGAGTTATGCTGATTTCTGTTTGATTTTCATTGGTTAATAATGCCGATAAAGCGGCTTTAGTTGCAGCCGTAGCATACGTGCCGGTAGTATATCCCGTTTTAAGATCAAAAAATTCAGGCAGAAGCTTTTCGATCTGCTTTCTTAATCCATTCTCACCATATACAGAAATAAAATCAGGAGATAAAGTCGGACGTTTCACTACAAGAACGGGAATATTCAGTTTTCGGGCTGCTATAACCTTCTCATTGAAGCCACCGGATTCGCCGCTCTCTTTTGTTATGATTGCCTGAGGTTAGAGCTTCTCAAAGAGTAAGGTTTCATCTTCACCTTGTTGATAATATAAAACCTGTTCTATTGGGAAATTCTCTTGTTGTATGATAGAGCGTGATTCGTCTCTATCTAATATTCTGAACCAGCAATTATGCTTCTGCCAGTAAGGTTTTAGTTTAGCAACAGTATTTACGCCGGTTAGGGCAAGCAAATTATCTATATTGTTTTTTTCTAGGTGTTCAATAGCTTCCTTATAAGACTCGAACCAAAGCAAATCATTTTCCTGATCGGGATAGTTGCGTTCATATCTGACAACCGGGATATTTAATTCACGAGATGCTTGTACTATATTCTGATGCAATACTTCTGCAAAAGGATGGGCTGCATCTACAATTAGCTTTATACCTTTCTCTTTGCAAAAATCTATTATGCCTTTCTCATCTAAACCTCCGGTAATATGAGTGCCATGTGCCGTTTCTATTTTCTGTGATTTGGTTTTAGTTGAATAATAGAAAAGCTTGGCTGCACTTTCACAAACGGCGACCACTTTACGGCCTTCTGTCGTTCCTCCGAATATAAGTATCATATCATGATATGGTTTAAGAGTTCTTCTATACTTTTAATTGCTATAGGTAATTGTTCCGGCTTGTACAATAGAATGTTGTTTGCCTTAATTTCGACAGAGAAATCAGATTCAATATCGCGTGAAGCTAAAATCCCATTGCGTAAAAAGGCTTTACGAATCATAGCATATATTTGTCCATGTCCTATAACTTTTATTTGCTTATTAAAATCATTCTCGACTCTAAACAAACCTGTATATTGGTCAAAGACAATGCCTTTTCGAGCAAAGAAGTTGCTCAGATTTCCATCTAAAGATAAGTCTTCGGGAGTACCTATCTGAATCCCGTGTTCACTATCCATCAACCATATTTTGTCTGCTATCTGCAAAGCCAGATCAAGATCGTGGGTAGATAAGAAGATTGTTTTATTTGTTTTGCGAGATAACTGATGTAATAATTGCATCAGTTCTACTTTGCTCGGAAAATCCAGAAATGCAGTAGGCTCATCCAAAAGGATAATCGGAGTCTCCTGTGCCAGAGCTTTAGCAATCATCACTTTTTGGCGCTCTCCGTCACTTAGTGTGTCAACCATTCGCTCAGATAGATTTTCTATTTTTACGAGTGAAATGGCCTCTTCTATTTTCTCTTTATCTTCTAGTGTTAACTTTCCCCAAAACCCGGTATATGGACTGCGTCCTAAGCCAATTAGCTGATAGGATGTCATATTTTTTATTTCGAACTTTTCAGTCAATACGACTCCAATTAACGTAGCTAGCTCTTTTTCTGGATACTTCTCTATTTTTTTTCCATGAATAACGATATCTCCAGACAATTTCGGCTGAAAGGCGGTTAATGTCCTTAACAAAGTAGATTTGCCAATACCATTTGCACCCAGCAAACAGGTAAGCTCTCCGCTGCATATATCAGAAGTGATATGTTCGGCTATCACTTTTACATTCTTTTTGGATGAATAACCTATAGCAAGCTCTTTTAACTCTATTGTCTTTTCTTTCTTATGCATAGCTTTAACTGACTTCATTTTTGCGTTTACCGAATAAGACAGAAATTACAATAGGTGCGCCAATCAATGCTGTTACCGAATTGATAGGTAATGCCCCTTCGAATCCCGGCATACGGGCCACCAAATTACAAAAAAGAGCCAGAGAAGCACCAGTAAGGGTTACAGCAGGCATGAGTATCCGATGGTCGGATGAAACAAAAATAGTTCTGCATAAGTGAGGTACAGCCAGCCCCAAAAAAACGATAGGCCCGCAGTAAGCTGTTACAATAGCAGTAATGATGCACGAACAAACAATAACATAGAGCCGGGCTCGTTTTACATTCAATCCAAGGTTACGTGCATAACCGTCGCCTAAAAGCATCAGATTGAGAGTCTTTATCAATAGGAATGAAAGAGGTATTAATACAATCATAATGCCCACAAAAGTATACACTTGATTACCTGAAACTTTAGAAAAACTACCCAAACCCCAGATTACATAAGCTCTTACATCTTCATCGTTACTAAAGAATTTCAGAACTCCAATGATAGCTGTTGCAATGTACCCTATCATAACGCCGATAATAAGGAGGATAACGTTTCCTCTTACAAACCGAGAAATAGCTATAATTATAATCATGATAGCCAAAGCACCTACCACAGCGGCGATAGATATTGCTATTTCGCCAAACAAACCCATTTGAATCAGAGCCGTTCCTCCAACACTACCTGAAAGTAGGATAATAAAAGCTACACCCAGACTTGCACCTGAGCTAATTCCAAGTTCGGAAGGTCCGGCTAATGGATTTCGAAATAGTGTCTGCATCTGTAATCCACTAATAGATAGTCCCGCGCCAGCTACTAAGGCTGTAATAGTTTGAGGAAAACGAGATTTCCAGATAATATTCTCCCAGATTATAGACTCTTCCTTTATTCCGAATAGAATATTCCAAACTGAACCTACCGGTATGGAAATTGTGCCCAATACCAGATTCAGAATGAAGAAAACTAGTATAGAGGTAGAAATCAGTGCAAAAACTATCAGGGGACGTTTCATTTATTTAAGTAATTCGTAATAAACAGGAACATATTCGGGTAAAAATGACGGATGAAATATTTTTATCAAATCGGCTAAAACTACTTCGGGCTCTACAGGAGTATTTTCATAGAAAGGTTTCTCTCGCAGATTACAATATATAAGCTTTTTATCCTTAAAAGCTTTAAAATCTGCATATCGAGCATCACTTTGTTTCAAAGCATCGTAAGTGAATGTTCCATCGTGGCTATTCACCATCCGCCAATAGTCAGTATTTGCTCCCTGCGAATAAACAGTTTCGAAATCGACATAAAAACCTCCGGATTCGTTATCATTTTTCATAAAATAATCGGCTCCTGCATCTCTGAATAGTTGTGCCAGATAGCTGTTTCCTCCAACTACATACCAGTTACCCGAATGTAATTCACCGCTCAACACTGTGGGACGTTCTGAAACAGAAGCAGACAATACTTTTAATTTATAATACTTGTTTTCTATATCGTCAAACTGTTTATTGGCTTGTTCTTCTATTCCTAATAGCATAGCAGTGAACTTAATCCATTCTGCCTGTCCCAAAGGAGAACTTTCTTTATATCCTAAAAAACTAATTAATGGTATATCCAGGTTCCGAATCGCATCATATCCCCCTTTTTTGAATGGTGAAACAAGTATAATATCCGGATTTAGGGCGAGAATTGCCTCATTGTCAAATTCACCTTCTATACCAATTTTACTGGTCTTGCCTTCTTTGAGTTGTCTATTTATCTGTTCATTAAAAAGAAAGCGAGTGCTGGTTATCCCCACAACCTTATCCAATGCTTTGAGCTTAATAAAGTTCGATAGTTGCAGTGTGGTCATACAAATTACACTGCGGACAGGTATTTCTATAATCTGATAATCAGCAGGTATGCCTTCTTTGTTACTCCCTCTATTGACCAGAGCGTATTTGTAATGCATATCGCTCTCCCCGGATGGATCGGTTATATCAACTAATTTATAGTTTGCGAAGCTAATCACTTTGAAGCCTTTGGCATATTTAATATTCATAGAATCTGCAGTGTTCCGCTCTCCGATAGTTTTTGCATTCTTATTTTGATTACAGCCCGAAAATGCAATAACCAGAGTAAATAAGATAAAAAGTAGTTTTTTCATCCAGATTATTCTTTTGTAATTATTAATAGTGAGAAATAAGGAAATTTACGATCTATTATTTTATGTATATCCTGCGTATAGAATTCTTTTTCTTTAATTCCTACATTCTCAAAATAATGTATTTCCACTTTATCTATTGAAGACATAGCCTGCTTTATAGCCTGTTCCGATTGAGAAGGTTTCATTATCACGATAGAGTTTCCTGTTGCTATTCTTTTCGTTAAATCATTCGATGATATTATCCCGGGAATGATATGCAATTCTTCTTCTTGTTTGGCTATATGGATATTGGCAAGAGCTGCACAGGCAACAAACGCTGGAATGCCGGCAATACGTTCTGTAGGAATATTTTTTGATATAAGATTATCTGATATATAATGAGTTGAAGAGTAAAATCCTGCATCTCCTTCTGCTACTACAACTATTTTTAATCTTTTCTCATAATGCTTTTCTATAAGCTCAGCAACTTCCTTATAGCAGAGTATAGCTTGCGATCGGTCTTTACTCATAGGTACATCAAAAAGAGAAATAACGGAATCATCAATATTCAGTTCCAATAAAATATCGCGGCTACGGGATAACATATTTCCGACTGGTGAAACAGTCGAGGGGCAGAGAATAATATCTGCTTGTTGCAAAGCTTTTAAGGCTTTTAGGCTTATAAGTTCGGCATCACCTGGCCCAAGAGATACAAATGTAACGAAATCAGACATATTTATTTTAAATTATTATAGTTACAATCTGCTTAATTCAACAAAAGGTAAGCAACTGAATACCTGTAGTAGTTACAATAAATATGTTTAGAGATACGGATTTTGTATGTTCGTATATTCCGCAGCATACCAATACTGCCTTCAAAAATATGTAATGCCTCATATCTTATTTTATTATTGTAAAAAACTAATAAAATAAAACAACGAGTTTCCTGAAAATTAATAAAATAGCAATGAATACAAGATGTATTGCACAACCACTCCTATCCCTGGAAGCTTGGTGTTTATTTGTCAGATCTGGCAGGTCTTCTGGCTATCCTCCGGTTAAAAGCCTTCCCATTTCTTTCGAAACAGTGGCATGGGATTTTCAACCGATTTTATGAGAAATTACAGCTGCAGGTACAGCCCCGGATTCACACCGGGTTCCCTTTTATTACAACTTCACTATTTTGAAATTGTAATACCGAAATCTGAGTGCAAAGGTATTAATATTTTTTATTTTGAAGCCCAAATTTCAACTTCAATTTTAAGCTCTGGTAAACCCAATGCCTTCACATAAGCAATAGTCATAGATGGGTATATTGTACCAAATAGATTTTCCCATCTTGCGTCCAAAAAATCCCAATCAATATCTTCTGTAGCCCAGATATTGACTTTTATAACATCGTCGGAAGTTAAATTCTGACTTTCCAGAATTTGTTCAATATTCCTAAAAGTATTGTATACCTGTTCATTCATACTATCAGGAATAACTCCATAATTATCAGTTCCAATCTGTCCGGAGAAAGTGTATAGAGTTGAATTTTTAGGAATTATAGTCACATGTGAATATTTTCCAACAGGCTTTGAAATATTTTCAGGATTTAATCTGACGACTCTTTTGATTTTATCACTATTCATTTCAATTTTTCTTTAAATAAACAATCCTAATACCAAAGCGGTATTTCTTTTGTAATGCAAAAGTATAGGTAGTGTATTATTTGAAATTGGATAAAACCGACAACTCTCAGAAAAAGAAATACAATAGTTCTCGTAAATAGAATTGTAGAAAGAGTACATCGCTAGCAAATTCTAGATAAGCCATTGAGGAAAGTTAGCTAAATACTCTTTTGAATTTAGTATGAAATTTCTAGGATTAGTTCCTGTAAATTCTTTAAATTCTCTGTTATAGTGCGATTGATCAAAATAATCATATTGATAAGCAAGTTCTGTAAAATTTTCAAAATTTGTCTGACGCAAACAATTTAAACCGTCTTGAAAACGCATAATCCGTGAAAATATCTTTGGTGATAATCCAACAGACTGTTTTATAATTCTTTCTAATGTTCGCTCCGACAAATTCATTTCTAATTGGATTTCTTTAAGAGTTTTTCCATTTTGTAATAATGTCGAAGCATGCACCAACTTTTTATGATTATTTTTGACTCTTTCTATTTGCTTAAGAAAGAAAGAAGAGATTAGGCTTATTTTTTCTTCTAAAGAAATTGCGTTAACAAGTTGCTCAAGAATAGCATCTCTCACAATGTCTTCAAGTGAAATATTTTGATGATTTAACTCAAAAGCATCTAATCCAAAAATTGTTTTTAAAGCCGTTGGTTGCAAATATACGCCAATAACGCTAAAGTATCCACTAACTGTATGCTCCGTATATTTAGAATATTGCCCATATAAATACAATTGAGGTAACGCATGTCCCTTTTTATCAAAAAACAAGTTTGGTTCTTGTTGGAATATTAATGCCGGTAGTCCATCCGGGATAATCTTAAAACATTTATCACTAGAATTATTCTTAAAGTCCTCCAATATCCAAAAATATTGGATGTAATCTTGTAGAACCTTTATTGGAATAATTTTTTTATAAAACATTTATCTTTATATATGTAAAATAGATAATCTAAAATATGAGTGAATGTTGCTCAATACATATCAATGCTAAGTGAAGGCTATTTTATATTACAAAGATAAATCTTTTAAAATGAATTAATCTTACTAATTTTTAGAATTCAAATGTCACTCCAATGGTAGGGATTATAGATGCACTCGAACGTTTCAAGTTTTTCATCTCGTAACGTTGTTCTTCTATCGGTGCTTGTGGATTTATGATATTTCCCGTACTTACAATTACATCTTGTCTTCTGAACGAACTTCGTGTTACATTCTGTAAATCGAGGTAAAGGCCAAGCATATACTTCTTCATATAAAAAGTTTTATCTACTCTCAAGTCTAGCTGAGTATATGAAGGGTTACGCAAAGTATTGTATTGAGTATAGTCGAGATAAGGTTTTCCCGAAGCATTCCAAGCCAAAACCAGCGAGGATTTGTCTTGATCGTAAGGAGTAAAAGGTGCTCCACCTATCGACTTTATCTTTGCTCCTAGACTCCAATTTGAATTAAAGTAATAGGTTCCTGTAAGATTAAATATATATCCATTATCCCAAGCCGAAGGAAGATACTTGCCTTCTTTTTTTGCAAATTGACTTTTGAATAAAGTAAATGAAGATAAAACATTTACTTTACGAGCGACTACCCATCTTCCTAATAATTCCACACCATAGCTTTTACCTCTTGCATCCGATACAAGCAGTTCGTTCCCTATCGCTCCGTAGTCGTCACCCTTACTCATCAAAGGAATGCCGTCTTGCACAGATAAAGGCATATTGTTGTAATATTTATAAAAACCTTCTAAAGATATTTCGAAATTCTTTATCGACTGATAATTGAAGCCTGCCGATACCTGATCAACACGCATATAATCCAAACCCTTGTTTACAAACATACCATTGTTATCTTTCAATCCCATTGCAGTAAGAGGTGGAAGCTGGAAGTAACGTCCGATATTAGCGTTGGCATTCAAATTAGCTATAAGCCTATATGATAAAGACAGGCGGGGCGAAACCTGATTAAATATTTGCTTGGTATTATGTGAATAGGATGCAGCATCTAGCCTTATTCCAAAAGATGATTTGAATCTCTCATTTGTTGAGACATAATCTATATTTGAGAATAGACCCCATTTGAAAAAGCTTAGTTGTGTATCATATTGGAGAGCCGTTTCTTCATCATTATAAAAAAACACCTGAAAACTATTATTGCTATATTGCACATAATCTATATTTAGTCCAGTATTAATTTTCCATTTACCAAGCGGCGTAAGGTTTTCGAATCTAAGTTTCGATTCTTGTTCCAACGATTTGTATTTTAATCTTAGCATATCAGGGTCGTTATTCAAATTGTCCTGATATTTCGTATTACGGTTATTCAGGTAACTATGGCTGAGAGCAAGAGTCTGTCTATTACGTTTGTTGTAATGCTTATAAACTGCCCCCAAGGTAAAAGTTTCCTGCTTTATAGTCGGCAAATAACCCAGTATGTATTCGGCATCTTCGGTAGTAGCTTTATTATTTAGCTTCATATCATCTATTGCACCAACACCTATAAATGTAAGCTCGTTAGTAGGTGACAATTGAGTTTTTATCTTGAACAGCGCATCATTGTATGTTGGCAAGAAAGGGAGTCCTATGAGATCGAAAAGAAGTTGCAGATAAGATCGCCTTATAGATACGGTATATGTTGTCTTTTTACTTAAAGGTCCATTGGCTGTTGCAGAAGCTTCCGATGCACCTAAAGTTCCTTTGAAAGATTGCTTTTCAGGATTTCCATCAGCTAATTTGAAACTTACGACAGAACTTAATGCATCACTACTGTACGAAGGAAAAGCTGCTGTATAGAAGTTTACTTCCTTGATCAAATCTGCACTTATGATACTTACAGGCCCTCCAGAAGCACCTTGTGTACTAAAATGATTAATGTTAGGTATTTCTATACCATCCAGAAAGAAACTATTTTCGGAAGGCCCACCACCTCTTACAATTAAATCGTTTCGATAACCTCCTGGCGAGAAAGCTACCCCCGGATAAGATTGTACAATGCGAGATATATCGCGGTTAGCTCCAGGGCTTTTTTCTATTTCCTGTGTACTTATAACATGCAATCCAACCGGGCTTTCAATAGAACGCCTGAAAGGCATCGGATAGACATTTACATCGGCTAACTCATTCGTATTTTCTTCTAATTCAACGATTATTTGTAAATCTTTTACTGTCAATAAATATTCAGGGGTTTGTTCAGCTTTATACCCAACAAATGATACTAGAAGGGTATAAGGTCCGGGTAATAGATTTTCAATAGAAAAACGCCCTTCATCATCTGTTTGTGTACCAGTAGTCGTCCCCTTTACTATTATACTGGCATAAGGAATAGTGCTTCTGTCTCCTTGGTGTATGAGTGTTCCCGTCAAGGAATGCTTCTGCTGAGAGAATCC
>RRZU013512484.1_pt1 | contig 10112 bp, 10 predicted proteins | sample 2165561 | NCBI WGS metagenome assembly RRZU01 (sample SAMN10456909, study PRJNA506462) | wastewater metagenome | isolation source: wastewater sludge | place: USA: Moscow, Idaho
CCATCGTGCCGACCCGGGTGCGCTGCACCCGCACGCCGAGCGCCTTCCCGGTCTCGGTGCCGAGCGCCAGCGCGTTGAGCGCGGGCGCGAGCAGCAGCGCCGCGAGCAGCCCCACCAGGATGAACGGCAGCACCGTCCACAGCACCGGGTACAGGCGGCCCTCCAGGGAACCGGAAACCCAGAACCGGAACTCGTTGTAGGCGGTCTGGTCGGCAAGGATGATCGTCTGGGTCAGCGCCTGCAGCGCCGCGCTGATCGCGACTCCCGCGAGGGCGAGCCGGGTCGGCGTCGCGGCCTGGTGATGCGTGGTGCCGAGCAGGTAGACCGCCGTCGAGGCCAACGCGGCGCCCGCGAAAGCGAACCACAGGTAGAAGCCGAGGCCGCTGACTCCGGTCAGCGCGACGACGAGGACGACCGCCACCGAGGCGCCGGCGTTGACGCCGAGGATGCCGGGGTCGGCCAGAGGGTTGCGGGTGAGCGACTGCATCAGCCCGCCCGCGACGCCCAGCGCCGCCCCGACGACGACGCCCAGGACGGTGCGCGGCACCCGCAACTCGTGCAGCACCGTCGACTCGCTGGAGCCGTCGGGCGCGAGCAGCAGCGACCAGGTCTGCGCCAGGCCGATGTCCTTCGAGCCGAGCGAGAGCGAGAGAAGGACCGCCACGGCAAGCACGCACAGCGCCCCGACGAGAGCCGCGGCCCGGACCGACCCGGGCCGGGCCACCTGCGGCTGGCGAAGGGCCGAGGGCGGCGCCGAGGTGCCGGCCGTCATTCCGCCGATCCGGCCGCGGCGGCCCTCACCAGCCGGTTGCGGCGCGCCAGCGCCCAGCCGACTCCCGCCCCGCCGAGGAGGACCGCGCCGCCCAACGCGGCGATGCCGACCACCGGTAGCCCGCCGCTGGCCGCAGGCGGGACGGCCGCGGGGGCCGCCACCGTCGTCGGAGAGGCTGCGGGGTCCGCCGCGACCTCGCCGGTCGCCGTCGCCGAGGGGGCGGCCGCGGGATCGGGCGATGCCGACCCCTCCGGAGCCGCGGAGGCGGACCCGGACGACCTTCTCCGGCCCCCGGAAGCAGAACTCCTTCCCCTTGTCCTCCTCGCGCGGCCCGTAGGCTGCCAGGCAGGTGGTGTCGCTCACCGGGTCGGCAGGATCCACCACGTCGGGCGCGCCGCTCGCCGGGGTATAGGTCGTCGTCTCGCCGGAGTCCGCATCCGCGGCGGCGAGGCCGGGCTGCAGCAGGAGGCCGGCGGCCAGGCCGAGGCCGGCCAGGGCGCGGGGCGGGCGCGGCAGCGCATTCGTGCTGGTCGCAGCAGTTCCTTGTCGACGAATCCGATGATGCGGCGCATGAGGATGGGGCCTCCCGTGGAGGTCCACAGCGACCCGTCGACCAGGACAACGTGCCCGTCCTTGTACGCCGTGAGGTCGCGGAAGCCGGGCACGCCCTGCGCCTCCTCGTAGGCCTTCTCCGCTCCGGTGGTGTCCGCGGACCCGCCCGCGTCGGGGTTGTTGACGCTTGATCCGCCGAGGGTGCCGAAGAACATGTAGTCGGCGTCCGCGTCGGCGAGGTTCTCCAGCGAGATGGGTTCGGAGTGCCCGCGGCCCTCCTTGTCCTGCGCCGGGGGGCGCCTCAGCCCGATGGTCTCCAGCGCCATGCCGGGCGGGAGCTCCTTCAGGATCAGCGAGGCGTTGGAGCCCTGCCAGCGGACGATCGAGAAGGTCTTGTCCTCGTAGCCCGCCGCGCGCAGCTTTCTCTTCACTCCGTCGGCGTGGGCGTCGAACTGACCTAGACCCCCTCGCGCCGCGAATCTCGGTAAGGCGTTCTGCCGCATGAAATCAACGGTCTACAGCATGTGACCTGTGGATAACTCCACCGCGATACCCCGACCTACAGGTTGCTTAGCACTTTCTTTAGCACTTTTCGCAGCGCGGGCGACGCCAATGCCCGGCCCCTCCTGGCTGGCAGTCGGCTGCACGCCTACATTGGCTCGACGTTTTCTGCGTCGAGGGTTGCCAGGGAACGCGTGAAGCTTGGGGCGTCACCGCCGAGGGCGGCGAAGTAGGCCCGGTCTGCATGCTCGACGGCGGCGTTCGCGCGGTTCACGAGACGGACTCCGGCGAGCGTCGGGGCGAGGGTTCTTGCCCTCCCATCGGTCGGATGCGCGAGGCGTTCGATCAGGCCCTTGCTCTCCAGGGTGCGGAGCACTTGTGAGGTCATCATTGGATCGGTCGCGGCGCGTGCTGCGAGGTCGCGCTGCGTGACCGGGGCTGAGCGATCCATCGAGGCGAGCACGGCCAGGAGCACGAACTGCACATGGGTCAGGTTGAACGGGGCGAGCGCGGCCCGGATGGTGCGCTGCCACGAGTTCGTGACCCGCCACAGCATGAGCCCGGTGCTGGCCTGCGGGTCGGGGTAGGCGGTGTCGAGTGCGCCGGTCATGGGTGCATCGCCTCTCTGATGATCTGCACGTCGTGAGCGTCGAGGGGCACGAGTCCGGTGCGAAGCTGGTAGCCCCAGTTCGGTTCCCCGGTCAGATGCAGGCGGGATCGGAGGTCGGCGAGTGGCACGGGGGTCGCCGCGAGGTAGTCGATGCGTCTCCGGTACGGAGTGAAATCGCCCTCATCGGCCTGCCAGATGTCCTCGTCGGCGGCGACGCCGATCGCGGTGAAGCACTGGTACGGGGTGCCGTCGCCGCGCTGCCGTGTCGGGGAATAGTAGACGAGGGTGTCGCCGGGCTGCATCCGTGCCAGGGGTGCGCGTTTGCCGTGGTTAATCTGCGCGATGCCGAGTTCGACACCGCGACGCACATGCGCGGCGGAGACCACGCCCAGCCAGCCGCGACTCATGCGGCGTCCAAGTGTGCGAGCAGGCCGGTGACGCTCGACCGTGCCGCGTTCCCCAGGCTCCGGCCGAGAACGCGCTTCCACAAGGGTGCGAGCAGGCCCTCGACGCGCACTACGACCTCGACCGATGCTCCGTCCGGTGCCGGGGTGACAAGGTGCTCGAAGACGAGCTTCGCTCCCGGCAGCGATGAGGCGTTCGTGAACACCCGGCCGGGCTCGAACGCCGTCACCGAGAACGACGCGGCAGGGCCGGAGGCCGGACGCATCCGCCCCCGAGCGCCGATCCTCGCTGGCCCGGCGAACGTCACTTCCCGAACCTCCGCATCCCACTCCGGCCAGCCCTCGGGATCAGCCCACCGCGAAAACACCGCCTCCGCCTCATGAGCCGTCCGAGCAACATACGAATCGAGAACCATCATCCATATAGTATGCGCGCTTATCAAATGATCCGCAAGCTCACGCGAGCCAACAGCTCAACTCTCGGCATCATCTCTCTTCCCTTCTGAATGAACGTATGCTACCGTGGTAGATACATCAGTTTCTATACAAGAAACATTGGGTGGTGATCGGCATGCATGGCGGTGTGATCCTGTTCCGGGGTACCGGAGCCGATGCGCGCCGTTATGTCGAGGCCGACCGTTCCCGCGCGGATGACTACTACCTCGGCGCGGATGCGTCTATGGCGGCGTTCACGACGCTCGACGGCGAGGGGAACGTGACCGCTGCGCTGGCCCTTGGCCCGGAGGCGTATGCGGCGTGGGTGGATTGGGTGAACCCGCTCACGGACGAGTCGATGGGGAGGCCGCGTCTGCCGGGTGAGGGGCGGCGGGGATCGCCCAGGTTCGCGGAGATGGTCGTGAACGCCCCGAAGTCGCTCTCCATCGCGGCAGCTCTCCACCCGGAAGTCTCCGAAGCTCTCGACCGAGCGCAGCAGGACGCCGTAACGGAGATTCAGCGATGGCTGGCCGAACACTCCGTAACCCGTGTCGGGCCGCGCGGGAAGCAGGAGGTCGTGCCCGTCCAGCAGTTGCAGACCGTGGCGGTGTCGCACCGCACGTCGCGCGCGGGTGACCCGCACCGGCATATCCATTTTCAGATCGGTACCCGCGTGTGGGCGGCCGGGAAGTGGCGTGCCTTGGATACGGCGGCGTTGTTCCGGCAGCAGGGCGCGATCCGTGCCCTTGGCACCGCCGTGATCGCCGCGCACCCGGAGCTTGCGGAGGTGCTGGATCGGCACGGCCTGACCCTTGACCCGGTATCGGGCGAGGTGGTCGAGCTCGAGCGGTTCAACGGCGGGATGAGCAAGCGCGGCGAGCAAGTGCGCCACCACCTCGAACGGCTCGAAGCCGAGTGGGAGGTGACACATCCGGGAGAGACCGTGGGGCCGGTCGTCTCCGCTCGGCTCGCGGCGAAAGCGTGGGCGTATGAGCGGCCCGCAAAGAAGCCCACCACCCTGCGCGAAGAACACGCCTGGGTGACCGAGCTACGCGACGCCGGCTATGACCCAGCGGCGTTGCGCCGGCCTGTGCGTCGTGTGCCGGCGTCGCTGGATGACCTCTCCGTGCAGACCGTGGCAAGCCGCGCGCTGGATCGTTGCGCGGCAGACGGTTCGGCGTGGACGCGCCACACGGTGCAGGAGCACGCGACCCGGATCATGACCGAGTACAGCGTGCAAGCAGCACCGGGTGAGATACGTGAGTTCGTCAGCATCGCAACCGCCCTGGCGATGGAGGATTGCTTCTCGATCCTCCCGCACGGCGCGCCGACGCCGGAGCATGTGGCGCACCTCACGTCGCTCAGGGTGGTGCAGGCCGAGACGGAACTGTGCGACCTCCTGGCCGCACGAGTGCCGAAACTGGAGCCTAGGCACCCGGACGTGCGCGACGCGGCAAGAGCGCGGGGCCTGGATGCCGGGCAGGAACGCGCCGCCGCAGCGGTCGCATCGAGTGATCCGCTCGTCATCGTGGAGGGCGCGGCGGGCGCAGGCAAGACCACTATGCTCGGCGTCGCAATCGAGGTCGCGGCGCAGCGCGGCCGGGTGTCGCGGGTGGTTGCGCCGACGTTGCGCGCCGCGCAGGTCGCGCAGCAGGAACTCGGCGTGCCCGCGAGCAGTGTTGCGGCGCTCGTGCACGCGCACGGGTGGCGCTGGAACGACGATGGCGTATGGACGCGCCTCGCACCCGGCGACACCGAGAGCGGGCGCACCTATCGCGGCCCGTCCGAGGACGCACGGCTCGCGCGGGGTGAGCGTGTGATCGTTGACGAGGCCGGAATGCTCGACCAGGACACCGCCCTCGCCCTCCTGACCGTCACCGCCGAGGCGGGCGCGACGGTTGCGCTCATCGGGGATCGCGCGCAGCTCGCCGCAGTCGGGCGCGGCGGAGTGCTCGACATGGCCGCGCAGATCAGGGGTCGCACGTTCAACATGGCCGAGGTGCACCGCTTCACCGACCCCGCCTACGCCGAGGTCACGGTGCGGATGCGCGACGGACGCGATCCTGGCTCGGTGTTCGACCAGCTCGCCGCACTCGACCTGATCCGCCTGCACGACAGCGGCGAGGATGCGCGCGAACACATCGCGCAGTCCGCACGCAAGGGTGAAGCCGTCACCGTCAGCACGAACGACGAGGCCCGCACCATCAACGCCCACATCCGCGAAGAACGAGTCTCGCAAGGCCTCGTCGACGACACCACCATCGTGTACGGAAACGACGGCCTCCCCATCGGCGCCGGGGATGTGATTCAGACGCGGAAGAACAACACCGATGTGGGAGTGGCGAACCGACAGCAGTGGGTCGTGCAGCACGTCGAGGATGACGGCGCGCTCTCCGTGCGCGAGGCCGGGAGCAGGCGGAAGCGGCAGCGCACCGTCAGGCTCCCCGCCGACTATGTGGCCGAGCACGCGCACCTGTCGTATGCGGCGACCGCCTACGGGGTGCAGGGCGCGACCGTCCAGGGGGCGCACACGATCCTTACCGACGCGACCAGCGCCGCGAGCGTCTATGTCGGCATGACGCGGGGCCGGAACGAGAATCTGCTGCACATCGTCGCCGGGAACCTGGCCGACGCCAGGGCGCAGTTCATCGAGGCAATGGAGCGCGACCGCGCCGACCGAGGACTTGCCGACGCCACCCACCGCGCCGTCGAAGAAGTCGCCGGGCTGACCGAGTACGGCCCCGTGCGGCTTGTGAGCGGCGAGATAGCAGCCCTCGTAAAGCTCGCGGAGACGGCCGAGGCGCAGGCGGCGCGCTGGCAACAGGTCAGCGCCGCCCTTGCCGACCTCAGCGACCGAGAGATGGCGTTACGCGAGCACGCGCGCGCCGCCGAGCAGACCGCACGACAGCAGGCCGAGCAAGTGCGCACCGAAGTGACCGCCCCTATCGTCTCGGCCGCAAGAACGGCACTCACCGAGTGGCAGCAGGCCGACGCCGCAGAGCAGACAGCGGTCGAGCAGGCGCGGGCGGTGTCGTGGTTCGGGAAACGCCGCGCCCGTACCGAGCACGAGAACGCCAAGACCCGAACCCGCGAAGCTCACCAGCAGTTGGCGAGCGAGTGGGGTGAGCCGCCGAGGTGGAACGAGCCCACCGACGCATGGGTGGAGCGAGTTACCCGGCCTCGGATCGACGGCGACGCGCGCGTGATCGACACCGAGCAGGAACACCAGACGGCACGCAAGGCGCTGCTGCACCGGCCAAAGCAAGCACACACGGCACGACTCGCGGCATACGCGCGAGCGTTCGGCGCGGAAACAGTGATCCGCAACCAGCAGGCGTACCTCACCACCAACCCCGCGCAACAAGCCGCACGAGCAGCGAAGACCGCGAAGCAGGCGCGGGAGGAAGCCGCCCTGCTGCGCTCGCTCACACCCGCCGAGGCCGCAAAGAGGATCGAGCAGACCCGCGCGGCCGAAGCTGCACGCGACGCCCAGCAAGCGGAACAGCGACGTGCCGCACTCTACGACCCGAGCCAGCACCGAACCACCTCAGGCCATGCGCCGCCCGACTATGACCGTAGCCTGTGAGCGTCGCCAATCCTCCCCATTGTCAGCCCTCAGCGGTAGACTTGCCCCATGACACCGAAGCTCGCAGAGTACATCGCAGAAGGCCGTAGCCTCTCTGTCGATGAGCGCGAGCTTGCTGCGGTCGCGCTCCAGCAGATCAGCGATGATGAGCAGGCCGAGGTCGATGCGGCCTGGCGTTCGGAACTTCGCCGTCGCATTGACGACATCGAGAGCGGCAAAGTCGAGCTACTCGACGCGGACGAAGTTCACGCGCAGATCCGTGCCAAGCTCGCGGCGATGCGCAAGTGACGCTAACGCGCCGCATCCATCCCGAAGCTGCCTCGGAGCTGTTGGAAGCTGCCGAGTGGTACGAGGGAGCGCGCACAGACCTCGGTGATGATTTTCTTTCCGAGGTTGGCTCTACAGAGCGGCATGTGCTCGATTGGCCGGAAGCGGCGCGGGTGTTTCCCGGTTGGGATGAGTTGCCCGTGGTGCGAAGCGCAGGCGTGCGTGTGTTCCCCTATCGCGTGCTCTACTACCTCACTGACGCAGAGGTCGTGATCGTCGCCTACGCCCACAACCGTCGCAAGCCGAGGTACTGGGAGCACCGGCTCGACGGCTGACTATCTCAGCAAGGAACATCCTCACTGATACGAGGCGGTGAGTCGCTGGTGACCTCCATCGAGGGTGACTTCGCCGCCGTATGGCAGTAGCCACTGGGGGCGGGTGTGGCCGAAAGGCGGGCCAACGCAGATCACGGCCTGCGGGTTGTAGGCGCTGACTTCTTCGATCACGGCGTCACGTTGTGCTGCACGCCAGGCGGCTCGCGCGTCGGCATCGGGGCGGGTCGTGCCGAGCGTGCTGGCGGGCGGCCTGGCGACGATGACCCCGGCAACGACGGAAAGCGTGCCACGCTCCCCAAGCGCTCGCACGAGGCCTCGCACTGTCTCCGCTGAGGGCAGCTCCTCGCTGGTTTCCAGCAGGAGGATCGCGCCAGCGAGATCGTCGTTCGCGGGCATCCGGTCGGCCAGCGCGATCCAGTCGAGCACTTCGAGACACCCGCCCCAGGTGCGTCCAGTCACCGACACGGACGGCCCTGCCCACGTCCACGGCGCTGTCGCTTCGCGCTCTCCGAACTCAGACAGCGCTCGCGGGTCTGCCCAGTCGAGGCCAAAGTCCTCCGACTCGCCCGGCTCGGTGACCTCCAACTCGCCGCCGTCCAGCAGCGCGGCGACAAGGGAAGCACTATGAACCGGATCGACGTGCGGGCCGGGGCCGAGGTGCACCTGAGTCGAGCCACCATAGAACCCGGCGACGCCGTTCATCCACATCCAGTTCAGGATGTTCGTGTTGTCGCTGTAACCGAGGAACAGCTTGGGGTCTGCGCGCAACAGCGTGGCGTCGAGATGGGGCACGACTCTGATCTGATCGTTGCCGCCGATCGTGGCAAGGATCGCCCGTATCTCAGGGTCAGCAAGCGCCGCGTTGAAGTCAGCGGCGCGTTCCTCGGGTGACGCCCCGATCTTGCGCGTGGTCGGAAACTCGACTGGCACCAGCCCGGTCAGCTCGGCGAAGCGTCGGAGCGCCTGCTCGTGCAATTCAGGAGCCACCGCAGGAGCCGCGAACGACGGCGAAAGGACGGCGACCTTGTCGCCGGGCCGCAGTTTCGGAGGGTGCAGGAGAGTTCCCATGCTGCACGATTCTACACGGGGGTGCCGATTCGGCGCCGCCGGTGGGAATGTCAGGACTCGCCGCTCTCGGTTACGGCGTCCGCGAAGAGGGCGAGGAACTTTTCGCGTGGGATCACGATGCGCCGCCCGAGCTTGACATGCGGGATCGTGCCCTCGTTGATGCTCGTGGTGATCGTGCGGGGATCGACGCCGAGGGCTTCGGCGGCTTCCTTGCGGGTGATGACGAGGCTGCGCCGCTTGCGGAGGTCGTCCATATCGAGGGTGCTCTGCCGCATCGTCACACCATCCGTTCGTGTCATCGCCGAGAAATGTGTTTCATCCCACGGTAGAGAATCGCACTTGTGTTGTCAAGTATCGCACTGTAGATTTCTACTATGGAAACAGAGAGGATGCGGGGCAACCCCGCAGGCATCACGAATACGCACGTCGCGCAGAACATCCGATCCGCGAGACAAGCGATCGGCATGGACTTGCGCACCATGTCCGAGGGTCTGAAAGCGGCCGGGCGCAAGCTCTCCACCTCGGGCATCAGCAAGCTAGAGGCCGGGGATCGCCGCGTGGACGTGGATGACCTGACCGTGATCGCCTACCTGCTGCGCACGACCCCGGCCGCGCTCCTGACGCCCCCAGGCGAGCAGACGACGCTCACGGGCGTGCCCGAGGGGTACGAGCCGGAAGAGATCGACAGGTGGATGCGCGGGGAACTCGTGCTCACCGATGAGGGGCTGTTCAACTACTGGCAGCAGGAATGGGTGATCTGCACCGACCGCATCCACTACCTCGAAACCACGCTCGCGGGCATGACCGCTCCCGACCCGGACGACCCCGAGAAGCCGCGAGCGAACCCCAAGACCATCGCCGCCTATACCGAGCGACTACAGACCGCCCGAGCGCGCGCGCAGGTCATCCGCGAGCGGGGCGTGCAGATCGACCCGACCGGGCGCGTGTCCAACGCCACGGACTACACCGAGAACTGCGCCGACACCCACCAGCCCGGACAGACCACCGCAAGGAGCACCGTGTCATGACCACGACCAAACAGCCCGCCGAGCCGGGCGGCGGGGGTGAGAAGCAGCAGCGGCGCTCCCGTTCCCGGCAGCCCGGCTCGATCCAGGCCTACGACACCGACAAGGGCAAGCGGTGGCGGTTCCAGATCTACGTCCTGAAAGACCCCGAGTACCCCGAGATGGGATCGCGCCGTCTCACCCGTTCCGGGTTCACGAGCACCGACGAGGCTAACGACGCCTTGCAGGAGGCGTTGAAGCAGCGCAAGCAGAACGAGAAGTTCGGAAACAAGGTGCCCGCCCTGGGCGCGTACGCGGATGAGTGGGTGGCGGGCTTGAAGCTCGCGGCGTCCACGATCAAGGGGTACAAGAAGATCATCCGCAACCACATCCGCCCGCAGCTCGGCACGATCCGTCTCGACAAGCTCACCGCCACGAGGATCGCCCGCCACTACCGCGACTTGGAGAAGCACGGCCGTAAGGACACCTACGGCAAGGGCAAGCCGCTGTCGGCCAACTCGGTTCACAAGGTGCATGTCGTGTTGGGCGCGATCCTCGATGCCGCGATCGACGATGGG
>RRZU010755815.1_pt1 | contig 10111 bp, 7 predicted proteins | sample 2165561 | NCBI WGS metagenome assembly RRZU01 (sample SAMN10456909, study PRJNA506462) | wastewater metagenome | isolation source: wastewater sludge | place: USA: Moscow, Idaho
CCCCTGGCCGTTGGCACTGCTTTGTGGTTTGCTGCTTCTGCCATCAGGGCGCGGCAGGCTGGAGTTTCGCAAGGTGCGTAGCTGGTTGGCACGAGGCGCGCGCAGATGGAGCTGATCTTGCTCCGCCCCCTGTGGCTGATCGCACTCATTCCCTGGCTCTGGCAAGGGTGGCGTCGTCGTCGCCAGCCCCCGCTGCTCGCGCCTGCGATGCAGGCTTATCTGCTGCCCGCATCCCGCCCTCAGCGCCCCTGGCTCTGGCTCTGGCTGGCAACCCTGCCCGTAATTTTGGCCCTGAGCGGGCCGGCACTGCGCGGCGAGCTGCAACAGCAGCCTGCGGCGCCGCTCGATATCTGGCTGCTGGACTTGTCACGCTCGATGACCGCCACCGATCTCAAACCGGATCGGGCGACCCGGGTCAGATGGCAGTTACAGCAGCTGCTGAGCCACGCCAAGGGTGAACGCATTGCGCTGATCCTCTACGCGGGCGATGCCTATCTCGCCATGCCGCCCACCCGGGATCATCAAGCCCTTTCGCTGCTGCTGCCCGACTTGCGCCCCGATATCATGCCGCTGCAGGGCAGCAACCCGGCAAGGGCTGTGGAACTTGCCATGAAGCAGATTGCTCCCGGTGAACAGGCGCGTCTGCTGCTGATCACCGACGACCTCACCACGAACCAGATGACCCAAATCGCCGCGCTATGGCCCTGCCAGCAGCGCCTTCTTTGCCGCGACACCCAGTCGGCACGCCTCGATATTCTGCTCGCCAACAGCGGTCAACCGGCCCCCATGCCAGCCATCCCGGCCAATGAGTTGGGGTTTGCCACCCGCATGCCCGCGCAATTACCCGCCCCTGATAGTCAGGCGATTGCCGCCCTGGCCAATCGCCTCGGCGGTGAGCTGCAGTGGCTTGGCAGCGACGTCCCCCGATTTGCCTCCCTCCCCACTACGACCTCGGCCCTCACCCCGGCACCACTGGATCTTGGCCCCTGGCTGCTGATCCCTTTATTACCGCTGGCCTTGCTGGCCAGAGTCGGTGCCCGGTTGATGGTGGTGCTGATGATGGGAGCGCAGCTGCTTGCGCCACAAGATCTGCAAGCGGTAGAGAGAGGGGATCTGCAAGCAATGCAGGCTTATCAAGAGGGGGATTTTCAGCGGGCTGCCCGCACCTTCAATGATCCGGTCTGGCGCGGCAATGCCTGGTATCGGGCCGGTGCCTACCGGCAAGCCATCACAGCCTATCAGCAAGCGGCGAGCGCCACCGCCCACTACAACCGCGGCAATGCCCTGCTGCAACTGGGGGAGTTTGCGGCAGCCAAGGAGGCCTATCTGGCCGCCCTGGCGCTGGAGCCCAGCCATGAAGATGCGCTCTATAACCTCTCTCTGTTACAAGGCGGTGCGGCGGCCGCTCCCGACACCAGCAACAGCAGCAAGCAGCCCGAACCAGCGGCGGATCAGCAGGTGACCGCAATGCCCCTGCCACCCTCTCCCCCGGTGTTGTTGCTGGAGCAGCGACTGCGCAAAGAGGCACTACGCCGGGATCTGATCAAGGTGGAGGAGCCTTGGTGACGCGGGCAGGATGGGGACTGTTGCTCGCACTGGCGAGTCCACTTTGCTGGGCCTTGCCCCCTCGGGCAGAGTTGCTGCCGGGGGCCGACCCCAGCGATTGGCTGCTGATCATCGAAGCGGATGGCGAGCGCCAGAGTAGCGAGCTGGAGATCACCCCCCTACTGCGCCAGTTTGCGGTGGGCAGAGTGACCATGAGCCGGGTCACGACCCCGGTACAACAACTGACTCGCTGGCAGATCCCGCTGCACCAGAGCAATTCACCCACTGATACAGAGGTGGTGATTGCCCCGCTCAAGCTGGGAAATGAGTTCACCCCCTCGCTCACCCTGCCACTGAGAGAGGCGAAAACAGCCGCGCTGCCACAGCCCGCAGCCCCCTCGCCCCTCGAGATGCAGGCAAGCCTTGATCATCAGGGCCCGCTCTATCCCGGCCAGCCAGTGATCTACCGGCTGACCCTGTGGCTGCCCACCAGTATGCAAAACCCGGCGCTGAGCGAGCTCAGTTCTGCCCACTTCACCATCCGTCGCCTCGGTAGCGATGAGTGGATCCCCCCCGCTCAGGCAGGTCTGCCCGGCAGGCTCACCCGCAGTTGGCTCGTTCAGGCAAAGGCGCCGGGGCTCTGGCACCTCGACTTCCCCCGCTTGCAGGGGCAGGTCGCGCAGCAAGGGGGAAAAGCGCAACGGCTCTCGGCCCGCGCAGCACCACTCGAGGTGAGGGTGGACAAGGCCCCCGCCACGCCTGTGGCCACCCGGCTGATCCTGAGCCAGCGGCTTGAACCGGCCACCACGGGAGAAGTCGGTGAACCGCTGATCCGGATCCTCACCCTGACCATGGAAAATGGTGACAGCGGCCAGATCCAGCTTACCCCCCTGCTGGCCCATCAACTGCCCACGGGTGTGCAGGCTCATCCCGATGGTGAGCAACAGCAGGAGCGTTACCGCGAAGGCAAGCTGCTGTTTGAGCGACAATGGCGCCAGACCCTGGTCGCGGAGCAGAGCGGCGACTATCAGCTCCCCCCCATTGACCTTCCCTGGTTTAATACCCAAAGTGGCCGGATTGAGCAGGCCAGCCTGCCCGCCATCACGCTGACGTTCCAGCCAGCGACACGTTCGCAACCTGATGCTCAGCGCCCGCAGATGCCGCTGCGAGAGAGCCTTTGGTGGGTCGTACTGGCCCTGGCACTGCGTGCACTATGGCGCCACGGGCCCCGCTGGCACGCCTTCTATAGACTGCAGCGCGCCCTTGGCCAACATCAGCCGGATGCCAGTCGCAAGGCGCTGATCCAGTGGGCGAGTTTGCGCTGGCAAGTCCCCTGTTATCAATCAGGCCAGTTGCCTGGCGCTGGGCATAATCGGGTCGGCAACGCGCTTGGTGAACTCGAGCGAGCCTGTTTTTCCCGGCCCTCTTCTGGCCAGCCCATCGAGTGGCGCACTCTGGCGCGTACCCTCAGGGCTGATGAAAGCGCCGGTATTGCGCACCTGATTTACCTGCTGGCGCACGGGAGTGCTCGCTCCCGCCGCCACGCCCCCTGACAAGGATTGCCCTATGGCACTGCTGTTTTTTAGAAAAAAACGTGCTCGGCAGCATATTGGTGGAAATGATCCGGCCACTTCGCCGGTCTCTGATCCCATGGCTGACAAACAAACCAAATTTGAAGCACTGGTTCATGCACTGCACGGCGATCTCTACCGCTATGCCTATTGGCTGGCCCGGGATCCCAACATGGCGGAAGATCTGGTGCAAGAGACCTTCCTGCGTGCCTGGAAGGCGATCGATACCCTGCAAGATGACAAGGCGGCCAAGGGGTGGCTGATCACCATCCTCAGACGGGAGAACGCCCGCCGCTTCGAACGCAAACAGCTGGAGCTGGTGGATCTCGACGATCACCCTCAGCCCCAGCACGACACGCTGCACAACGAACAGCAGATGGAGCACGAGTGGTTGCACCGTCACATCGCCCGTCTGCCCGAGGAGTATCAGGAGCCACTGCTGCTGCAAGTCGTGGGAGGATTCAGTGGTGAAGAGATCGCCGAGATGCTCGGCCTCAACAAGAACACCGTCATGACCCGACTGTTTCGCGCCCGCAACCAGATCAAGGAGGCGATGGAGCAGAAGAACCAAGCAAGAGGACACGGACATGGATGAACTCGAATTTCGCCGCAACGCCATGATCCAGCCCAACGATCAACAGCCGGACTTTCTCAAAGCCGCTGAAGTCAGCCAGGCCAATCGGAACTACCTCGACGAGATGAAGCAGTTCGACAGAAGCCTCAAGCGCGCCATGCAGGTAGAGGTCCCCGCCGGACTGGCCGAGCGGATCCTGCTCAGGCAAGCCATGCTGCAAGACAGTGACACGCAAGATGATATGCCGCCATCCCGACCCCTTGGTACAGTGCCAGTCAAGATCCGGACATCGACATCCTGGCGCCAGATCGCCCTGGCCGCATCGGTCGCCTTCCTGCTGGGGATGAGCACCCGCTGGATTTCGCTGCCAGAGACGACGCCCACGGCCCTCTCCCTCGCACAAGTGGCCATGGCCCACGTCTATGGCGAAGCGCCCTTTATCCAGGGTATCGACGAACGGGTCAATTTGCAGAGCATCAATGCCAAGCTGGAGATGTACGGAGTAACCCTGAAGGAGATGGATGGACTGAAGGTGACCTATGTCAATCACTGCTCGTTTTATCAGGGGCCAGCTTTGCATATGGTGATCAGGGGAGAGATGGGGCCAGTCACCCTCTTTATCGTGCCCAAACATGTCCCGCTAACCCTGCAACAGGCCAACTTTGAAGATGGCACCCTCAAAGGGGAGATAGTCCGGCTAAAAGGGGCCAATATGGTGCTGATTGGCGAGATGAAAGAGCCACTTGCACCCGTTGCCAGCGCACTACAGTCACAGCTGCAGTGGGCCATTTAACAAAGCCTGATCAGACCTGAATGACAGGCAGCCGTCACGAGCGGCTGCCTGTTTCCCACCGTTTCCCCCGCGTTGTCGCTCATTTGCCTCAAAATATCGAAAAATCGGCAAAATTATTTTTGTGACCTGGATCGGCAATCCAGGTCAATAATCCGCCGTTACCCTATGAAACTGATGAATTAAACAGCAAGTTAAAACAAATGATTAACACATCGATCACTTTTATGTATTCTGCTGTCACTGGTCTGATTTCTTACCTCCTACCAGATCCATAGAATCACGCCAGAATTGATTGGGAAGAAGCTGAAATAAAAACGGATTTTGTCGGGGTTTGCATTGAACGTGCAGCCAATATCGGCAAAAAAATCTGCCTACAAGAGAGAACACCATGACGACAACTATTTTCAAGAAGAGCCTGATTGCCGCCACCATCGCGCTGGCCACCGGTCAAGTCCATGCTGCGGCATTCCAGTTGAACGAGCACTCGGCCTCCGGTCTGGGTCGCGCCTATGCCGGTGAAGCGGCTATCGCCGACAACGCCTCCGTACTGGCCCGTAACCCTGCAGCCATGACCACCTTCGACAAGATGGCGGTCTCTGTCTCCGGCACCTACATCAAACCGGATGTGGATGTTGAGGGCAAAATAGGTGGGGTTCTCCCAGCCAGTGAAAGTGGTATTGCGCCTGCCGCTTTCGTCCCCGCCTCTTATTTTATTCAGCCGCTGAATGACCAATGGGCTTGGGGTATCGGCCTATTTTCAAATTACGGCCTGTCTACCGAATATTCTGAGGCATTCAATGCGGGTTCAGCGGCAGGCAATACAGAGCTGGTCACCTTCAATATCAACCCTAATATTGCCTATCGTATCAACGAACAATTCAGCATTGGTGCAGGTATTAACGCTGTTTACGGTGCTGCGGAGCTCAACCGTTTTGCCGGTTTTAATCTAAGCGGGCTCCCGAAAGATACAAATGTCGCACATCTCAAAGGTGACACATGGGGCTTCGGGTGGAACGTTGGAACTCTCTATGAAGTCAACGAAAACCACCGTTTTGCTCTGACTTATCGCTCACAAGTGGATATGAGCTTTGATGGTGATTTTCAGGGCTCGACTGCCGGCGTAGCAGGTCTCCAGAATGGCAAGCCTGTATTTAAAACCGTAGATGGTAACCTGAAGCTGGATTTGCCAGCTCAGGCAGAATTTGCGGGTTATCACCGTCTTAATCCGCAATTTGCAGTTCATTACTCCGTCAACTGGACAGACTGGAGTGCGTTTGAAGAACTGAAAGCAACCAGCAGTGGCTGTAAAGATGGCGCAATTGTTGGCCAATGCTTGCAAAAACCCGAGAATTTTAAAGATTCCCTCCGTTATTCCATCGGTGGTACCTGGTATATCAATCCGGCCTGGGAAGCTCGTCTGGGCTTTGCCTATGACAATAGCCCGATCGAAGCCGAATACCGTAGCCTGAGTATCCCCGACTCAGACCGTATCTGGTATAGCGCAGGTGCCACCTACCACATCAACACCGATATGAGCGTTGACTTTGGTATGGCATATCTGGACGGCAAAGAAGTTGACGTCAACGAAGGTCTGCCAAAACATGACAGCACTACTCGCTGGCAGGGTACTTCCCACGGCAACGCCTTCCTGGCCTCTGCTCAGTTCAACATGAAGTTCTGATTATTGATAAAATGGAAAGAGCGCCATCAGGCGCTCTTTTTTTGTCCATAAAATCCATTTCAGCGCACAGATGTAGCACACACGTGTTTATTTTTCTTTTTTAATCAAACTATTAGAGTGCTTCTCCCCAGCATTAAATCTTGTTTTGTCCTGAGACCCACCATGTCCGTTGCCTTGCTGGTCATACCATATAAAATCCTGCCTCCATTCATATGACCTATTTAACCTTCGGGTAACAGCAAGGATTTTGTCATGCATCCCATCATCAAACCGTCCGCCATCGCCCTGCTGGTGATCGCGGGTCAGACCCATGCCGCCGGGTTCCAGCTGGCTGAACAGTCCGCTACAGGCCTGGGACGCGCCTTTGCCGGTGAGGCCGCCATCGCGGATAACGCCAGCGTGCTCTCCCGCAATGCGGCTGCCATGACCCGCTTCAATCAGATGGCGCTCTCTGGCGGCGCCATCTATGTCAGTCCTGATGTCAATATTGAAGGCAACACCCGCTTGCCGACCAAACCCGGCATCGTCACTTCCGATGCCAGTGCACACGATATTGCAGCCGCGGCCTGGGTTCCTAACGCCTATCTCATCATTCCACTCAACGAACAGTGGCGCCTCGGCTTCTCGGCAACCTCTTACTACGGTCTTGGCGTCAAGATGCCGGATAACTACAGCGCCGGACACTTTGGCAATGTCTCCGATATCAAGACCATGGATCTGGGTACCTCACTCGCCTATCGGATCAATGAGATGTGGTCAATCGGTGCCGGGATCTCCGCTATTCAGGGCGAAGGCGAGGTCGGCGGCACCTTCCCCTCTCGCAACCTGATCGCAAAACATCTGCAAGGGGATGGCTGGGCATGGGGCTGGAATGTCGGCACCTTGCTGGAACTGTCGGAGCAAACCCGGCTCGGCCTCTCCTATCGTCACGATGTCAATTTGACGCTCTCGGGTGACGCTATTGTGGGCCGATCCAATGCAGACGGCTCCGTTACCGAGCTCAGAGATACCGGCAGTCTGGATCTGCCACTACCCGCGACGGCAGAATTGGCAGCATTCCATCAACTGACTGACAAACTGGCTCTCCACGGCAGCCTGAACTGGACCAACTGGAGCAAATTCGTTCAGCTGGAAGCTGATCTCAACAATTTGCAGAGCATGCACATCAAGGATGAGCACTGGGAAGATAGCTGGCGCTATGCCGTCGGTATGACCTATCAGGTCACTCCCCAGTGGCAACTGCGCTCCGGAGTGGCCTATGACGCCAGCCCGGTGCCCGCCGATCGTCGAACCATCTCCATCCCGGATGCCGATCGACTCTGGTACAGCCTGGGGATGGGGTATCAGTTCACGCCCAACCTGACCGTGGATCTGGGGCTGACCCTGATCGATGGCAAAAAGGTGGATGTCACCGAAAAAATGGAGCTGCAACCGGGCAATCCGCTGACGACCTCCACCTTCCAGGGCACTTCCGAAGGGGATGCCTGGCTGGCTGGTGCACAATTGAGCTATTTCTTCTAACTTCCTGCCCTGTAGAAAAACGCTATGCCAATTATTGCCTTACTCAATAAGGTGAATACTGGCATAGTGTTCTGCAACACCATAAAATCAACCCAGTACCCATACTGGAGCAAGGCATGTATTCCTACGTAGCAAGACAGCCGATCCTCGACAGAGACCTCAATACCCATGCCTATGAGCTGCTCTTTCGCGATAGTCTGAATAATGTCTTCCCGAGTATCTCATCCCAGCAGGCGACATCACGCCTGGTGGTCGAACAGTTCCTGCAACAGAATATCGATCAGCTGTTGGGGAGCCGCCCCTGCTATATCAATTTTCCCCACTCACTGCTGCTGGAGGGATTGGCAGAGTGCCTGCCGCCCGAAAAAGTGGTGATTGAGATTCTGGAAGATTCCCCACCGGATGATGCCCTGCTGGAAAAAGTGAAACAGCTGCACACGCTGGGTTATCAGCTGGCGCTCGATGACTTCACCATGTCACCGGATTGGGAACGATTCCTCCCCTTTATCCACATCATCAAGTTTGATCTGCGCGCCACCTCCCTGCTGCAGATCAAGGTGTTTATCCAGCGGCATCAGACGCTGGGGCTTACCTATCTGGCGGAAAAAGTGGAGGACAAGGCAGAGTTCGAGCGGGTCAAACAGCTGGGGATCCAGCTGTTCCAGGGCTTTTTCTTCAGTCGCCCCGAGATGGTCAAGCAAGCGACCATGGAGCCGGCGCAGGTCGTGGTGATGCAACTGCTCAATGTGGTCAACGAGACAGAGCCTGATATCAACAAGATTGAGCAGCTACTCGGTCAGGATATCTCCCTCTCCCTCAAGCTGCTGCGTTACGTCAACCACCTCAAAGGCCATACCAATCCCATCTCGTCATTTCGTCAGGCAGCCATTTATCTGGGCAACACCCAGCTAAAGCGTTTTGTCTCGCTGGTGGCGGCAACCAGTGCAGGCAAGGGCAAGAGCGCCGAGCTCTACCAGATGTCAATGATCCGCGCCCGATTCTGTGAGCTGCTGGCCCATGCTCACGCCCCGACCCAACAGGCACAACAGGCCTTTATCACCGGTCTCTTCTCCCTGCTAGATGTGCTGATGGAACAACCGATGGATAAGCTGCTGGGCACTATCCCCCTTATTGAAGATATTCGGCTGGCGCTGCTGGAACGCAAAGGCAATCTCGGTTTCTACCTCGCGTTTTGTGAAGATTACGAAAATGCCAACTGGTCAAGAGTCACGGCCAGAACCGCAAAGTTAGGGCTCAACGAGGATAAGGTGAGTCACCTCTATCTGGCCGCCACCACCTGGGTCAACGAACAGCTGCTGGCGATGGAAGCCACCGACTAATTCGTCGCGTCATTCACCTCGACCGCGATGGCGGTCGCCTCCCCACCTCCGATACAGAGCGCAGCCACTCCCCGCCGCAAACCCCGTTGCCGCAGCGCGGCGATCAGCGTCACCAGAATGCGCGCGCCACTCGCCCCCAGCGGGTGACCGAGCGCACAGGCCCCCCCATGCACATTGACCTTGTGATGAGGGATGCCGACCCCGCTCATGGCCAGCATGGTGACCATGGCGAAGGCCTCGTTGATTTCGAACAGATCCACCTCCTCCACCGACCATGCCAGACGCGCCAGCAGCCGTGAAATGGCGCCAATGGGCGCGGAGGTAAATTCGGCGGGCAATGCCGCGTGGCTCTGATAACCGACTATCCGTGCCAGCACAGGTACCTGCCAGGCTTGCGCCGTGGCGCCATCCATCAATATCAGCGCCGCCGCACCGTCCGAGATAGAGCTCGAATTGGCCGCCGTAATAGTGCCCTCCTTGCCAAACGCAGGCTTCAGGGTCGGGATCTTCTCCGGTCTGCCCTTGCCCGGTTGTTCGTCCTCGGCCAGCAACAAGCGATCACCGCGATAGATACTTGCCAGCTCGGATGCAAACGCGCCTGCTTGCTGTGCATCGCGGGCACGCTGCAACGACGCAAGGGCAAACTCATCCATGGCAGTGCGGGTCAAACCGGCCTGATCGGCGCTGCGCTGGGCATGTATCCCCATCAGCTGGCCATCATAGGCATCTTGCAAACCATCGAGGAAGAGGTGATCCAGCACCTTTTGATGCCCCATCCGAAAGCCGCTGCGGGCATTATCCAGCAGATAGGGGGCACGACTCATGCTTTCCATCCCCCCCGCCACCACCACCCTGTTATCCCCCAGACGAATGGTATCCGCCGCCAGCATCACCGCCTTCATGCCGGAGCCACACACCTTGTTGATGGTGGTAGCGGGCACACTATCAGGCAGCCCCGCTTTCAACAGCGCCTGCCTAGCTGGCGCTTGCCCCACACCCGCCGCCAGCACATTGCCCATAAACACTTCATCGACCTGCTCCGGACGCAGCCCGCTTTGCAGCAGTGCAGCCTCGATGGCGCAGGCA